>Ga0194126_10000906_pt1 | contig 50484 bp, 55 predicted proteins | sample TA2KigC150mmetaG_FD_148641 | JGI IMG/M metagenome (GOLD analysis project Ga0194126, IMG submission 148641) | Freshwater microbial communities from Lake Tanganyika, Tanzania - TA2015035 Kigoma Deep Cast 150m | ecosystem: Environmental > Aquatic > Freshwater > Lake | place: Tanzania: Lake... | reverse complement strand
GATCGACATAACTGAATAGCGACCCAGATCGCGCGTCCGCGCCTCGCATGATTCATTCCTCGCTGATAATGCGAGAATGAATCACATCGAGATTCGAGGCGCCAGAGACTTTTTCAACAGCCTGCTAGGGTAGCGCTTAGTCTAGCGCAGTTCCCGTCTCTGTGTCGCGTCGGCCGCACGACGCATATGCCGCCACTTGTGGATGTCGCGGCGGCGAGTCAACATGCGCGCGCGAGGCTGGCGCGACGATGCGTCTTTGGAGGGTGGACGAATGTCGGATTCTCGAAATGAGCGCAACGGCGGAGCGCCGCCTGCCGCATGGGTCTGGAGCCAGTATCGCGGCCAGCAGCCAGGCTCCTCTCCGCCGCCCGGGCTCGCGCGCGCTTCGAAGAGCGAAACTCCCCGAACCGACCCCGCTGAGGCTGATCCGCCGCCGCCACGGCGCGGCGGCGGGGCTGGCGGCGGCGGGGCGATCGCCTTTCTCGTGGCGCTCGCCATTCTCACGCTCGCCGCCGCCTCGTGGTGGCTCGCCGCCTCACGTTCGCCGCGGCCCGCTGCGCCCGACGTTCTGCCCGCCGAGGAAAGCGGAGCGCCTCCCGCAGCCACGGACGTCGCGCCGCCACCCGTAACCGAGGCCGCTCCGGCCGCCGAGCCCTCCGCCCCGGCTGCGGCGCCCGCCGAGCCGGTTCAGCAGCCGGGCGCGACCACCGAGTCCGGCGAGAAACGGAAAAAGCCGAAGAAGCGGCGTCACTGATCGCCGCTCAACTCACGTGCGCCAGGGATGCTCGGGTAGATCGCAAACGCCGAGCGTTTCGACGCCCGCCTGCGCGACCGCATGATCGTTTTCGACCGACGAACCGCTGACGCCGATGGCGCCGATCATGACGCCGTCAGAGTCGACGATCGGAAGGCCGCCCGGAAAGGTGATCAGCCCGTCGTTCGAGTGCTCGATCCCGTAGAGCGGACCGCCCGGCTGCGACAGCTTGCCGATCTGGCCGGTCGGCATCCCGAAGAAAACGGCGGTCTTGGCCTTTTTCATCGCAATGTCGATGCTGCCGACCCAGGCGTCGTCCATCCGCTCGAACGCTTTTAGAACGCCGCCCGAATCGACGACGGCGATGCACATCTGGGTCTTGAGCTCGATCGCCTTTCGCCGCGCCGCGGCGATCGCCTTTTGCGCCTGTTCGATCGATACATGCATCCGCTATCCCCTTTCCGTAAGAGCCGCTCCCGCGCTGGGCGCAAAACGAGCGCGTTCGCCCGCCAAGGAGAGGTAGAAGCGGCGATTAATTCGCAGCCTTCTCCACTGCGCGCGAGATCAGCGCTTTGGCGTCGGCGCTGTCCCATGCCGCCGGACCGTTCATCAGCCCGATCTGGCATCCGTCGGGACCGATGAGCAGCGTCGTCGGCAGGCCCAGCGCTTTGCCAGACTGCTTCAATTCGAAAAAGATGTTGGCCTTCGGGTCGCCGTAATAGGTCAGCGACTTGACGCCGGTCTCGGCGAGAAACGCCTTCGGTCGCTCGAGCCGCGTGGTGTCGATGTTGACGGCGACGACTTGAAAATTCTGTCCGGCGAACGCCTCTTGCAGTCTGTCGAGCGCGGGCATCTCGGCGCGGCAAGGCACGCACCAGGTCGCCCAAATGTTGAGAAGCGTCGTTTTGCCCTTGAAGGAGGCGAGAGAAACCGGCGCGCCGTCGGGCCCGTTGAAGGCATAGTCGGGGAGCGGCTCCGGTTTCGCCGCAATGGTCATCGCCGCGACCTCGCCCTTCGCGAGATCCTTCACGCTTAAGGCGATTTTGGCCGAGGCGGCGCAGGCGACGTCGCCGTCTACCGCTGCAGCAGCGCTCTGATCGGCCGTTCCTGCAGGAGCGGCCTCGTCAACCGCGCTTCCGGGCGGTTTCTTGCCGCCCATGCTGCCGATCACGTATAGAAACGCCACACCGGCCGCCATTGTGATTACGGCCGCCTTCGCGACAAACAAGAACGATCGCTGGGGCGGCGGCGGTTTCGACATCAGGCGCAGGCTCCGGGGCATAAAATGACGAGCAAGATATGGGGCGGACGCTTTCAAAGCGCAACCGACGCGGTTCTGGAGGCGATCAACGTCTCGATCGACTTCGACAAGCGCCTCGGCTTGCAGGACGTCCGCGGCTCGCTCGCCCATATCGCCATGCTGGCCGAAACAGGGATCGTTTCGCGCGAGGACGCGACGAAGATCGCTGACGGATTGGAGCGGATCAAACAAGATATCGAGAACGGGCGCTTCGAATTCTCACGCGCGCTCGAAGACATTCACATGAATGTCGAGTCGCGCCTTGCCGAGCTGATCGGACCGGCGGCGGGACGCCTGCACACGGCGCGTTCGCGCAATGACCAGGTGGCGACCGATTTTCGCCTTTATATCCGCGATGAAATCGATGCGCTCGATCGCGAACTCGCCGACCTGCAAATCGCGCTCGCGACTCGCGCCATGGAAGAGGCGGCGAGCGTCATGCCGGGCTTCACCCATCTGCAATCGGCGCAGCCGGTGACGTTTGGTCACCACCTTCTCGCCTATGTCGAAATGATCGCGCGCGACAGGGGACGTTTCCGCGACGCCCGCGCGCGGCTCAACGAATCTCCGCTCGGCGCCGCGGCGCTCGCCGGAACCAGCTTTCCGATCGACCGCGTGGTGACGGCGCGCGCGCTCGGCTTCGATCGGCCGACGGCAAATTCGCTCGACAGCGTCTCCGATCGCGACTTCGTTCTGGAGACGCTCGGCGCCGCGGCGATCTGTGCGACGCATCTGTCGCGCTTCGCCGAAGAGATCGTGCTTTGGACGACGCCGCAATTCGGCTTCATCGCGCTGTCGGACAAATTCACCACCGGCTCGTCGATCATGCCGCAGAAGCGCAACCCGGACGCCGCCGAACTCGCCCGCGGCAAATCGGGCCGCGTCATCGGCGCGTTCGTCGCGCTGCTCGTCGTCATGAAAGGGCTGCCGCTCGCCTATTCGAAAGACATGCAGGAGGATAAGGAGGGCGCCTTCGACGCGCTCGACACGCTTGCCCTCTGCATCGCCGCCGTCGCCGGCATGGTCCGCGACATGCGCGTCGATCGCGCGCGGATGAAGGCGGCGGCAGGGGCCGGCTACGCCACCGCGACCGATCTCGCGGATTGGCTGGTGCGGACGCTGTCGCTTCCATTCCGCGAGGCCCATCACGTCACCGGCCGCATCGTCGCGCGCGCAGAAGCGCGCGGCGTCGGGCTCGAAGATTTGACGCTGGAGGAGATGCGAAGCGTCGAGCCGCGCATCAACGCCGAGGTGTTCGACGTGCTCGGAGTCGAGAAGTCGGCGCAGAGCCGCAAGAGTTTCGGCGGAACTTCGCCTGACAATGTGCGCGCCGCCGCGCAAGACTGGCTCGACAGGCTGAAGGTTTGATGGACGACGTCGCGCCGCGACTCTCTCTCGCGACTCCGCCACTCGTCGAGGCCGGCGCCTTCGCGACTGCGCTCAATGAGGCGCTGGCCGGTGGCGATGTCGCGAGCCTGCTCATTCGCTTTGCGAATGCCGACGAGCGTGAAAATGAAGCCATCGCGCGCGTTCTGGCGCCGTCGGCGCAAGAAAAGGGCGTCGCGGTTCTTGTCGCGGCGGCGCCCAATGTCGCGCTGCGCGCCGGCGCCGACGGCGCGCATGTTTCAGGCTGCGGCGAAGCGCTTGTCGACGCGATCAAAAAACTGTCGCCGCGTTACATCATCGGCGCCGGCGATCTTGAAACGCGCGACGACGCCATGCGCGCGGGCGAAGCGGGCGCCGATTACGTGATGTTTTCGGATCGCGACCGCGAAGCGCTGATCGAGTGCGTCGCCTGGTGGGCCCAGCTTTTCAACACGCCCTGCGTCGCGCGCGCCGCAACGCTCGACGATATCGCGCTCCTCGTTAAGGCCGGCGCCGACTTCGTCCTGCTCGACGACGCGGTCTGGAACGACGCGCTCGGACCGGCGGCGGCGGTCGCCGAGGCGCAGGCGCGGCTCAAGGGAGAACGCACATGACCGGCGCTCAAAGGCATGCCCCACAAACGATCGCGTCATTGCGAGGCGCGAAGCGCCGAAGCAATCCAGGAGCTGAACGGCACGTGCTGGATTGCTTCGCTTTGCTCGCCATGACGGTCTGTGTGGCGCTCTACCTGACGCCTGTCGTAGCGTGGAGCGCAACTGCCGACGCGCCGGCGCCCGATTTCGCTTTCGGCGCCTATCAGCGGGGCGACTATGCCGTCGCGATGAAGGAGGCGAAGAAGCGGATCGCGGCCAACCCCAAGGACGCGGCGGCGCTGGCGCTGATCGGCCGGCTTTACCTCGAAGGCGCCGGCGTGGCGCGAGATCTCTCGATTGCGATGGAGTGGTTCAAACGGGGCGCCGACGCTGGAGATGGGGAAGCCGCCTTTCTTTACGGCGCCGCCGCGCTCAACGGCGCAGGGGCGCCTAAGAACCGCGCCGTTGCGCGCGCCTATCTCGAAAAGGCGGCGGCGCAGGATCACCCCGCCGCCCTGCATCTTCTGGGCGAGCTCGCGCTCGAAAACGAGGGCGCGCCGTCCGACTTCGGCAAAGCGGCTGACTATTTCCGGCGCGCCGCGGCGAAAGGAGACGCAGACTCGCTTTACGCGCTTGGCGTTCTCTACAAAACGGGCAAAGGGCTTCCGAAGGACGAGCGTGAAGCCTCGGAATGGTTCAGGCGCGCCGCCGATCTCGAATTTGCGCCGGCGATGGTCGAATTCGCGGTTTTGCAGTTCAATGGCGTTGGCGTGCCGCGCGACCGCGCCGCCGCGGTCCAATGGTTTCGCAAGGCGGCCATGAAGGGTAACGCCGTGGCGCAAAACCGCCTCGCGCACATTCTCGCCCAGGGCCTCGGGGTCGAGGCCAATCTCGCCGAAGCGCGCGAATGGCGCGACAAGGCGCGCGAAGCCGGTTTGAACGATCCTTCGCTCGACTATCTCTCGGGCGCGCCCGAACCGCGCAATCCTAACGGGGGCAAATGAGCGCCGCGGCGAGCGCGGCGACGCGGCGGACCGTCGCCTTCCTGCGCCGTTTCGTGAAGCCGCGCATCCAGTCGCTGACGGCGCCTGTGCGCGCCCTTCAGGCGCTGGTCGAAACGCTGTCGCCCGAACGGCGGGCGCCATTTGCGCCGCAGATTCCCGGCGATTGGACTCCTGCGTCAGGCGACGCCGTCTCAACGCTGTTCTATCTTCACGGCGGCGCCTTCCTGATCGGTTCGCCGCGGCTCTTTCGCTACGTGTCCCGCGAATTCGCCCGTGCCGGCTTCGATGTCTTTGCGCCGGCCTATCGGCTTGCCCCCGAACATGTTTTTCCCGCAGCGCTCGATGACGTGTTACGCGCCTACCGAACCTTCGTTGACGCGCGGCCGGGACCTTTCGTCATCCTCGGAGACTCTGCCGGCGGCGGCCTTGCGGTTTCGCTGATGCTGCGCATCCGCGACGAAGGCTTGCGACCGCCCATCGCGGCGGCGCTGTCCTCGCCCTGGGTCGACCTTGCCGCGACTGGCCCTTCGATGCGCGAGAATGAGGAGAGCGACCCTCTGTTCACGCGCAAGGACATACTGCTCGGCGCCCGGGCGGCGCTTGGACGCCAGAGCGCACGAAATCCGCTCGCTTCGCCGATCTACGCCGATCTTTCCGGACTGCCGCCGATGCTCGTTCACGTCGGCGCGGATGAAGCGCTGAGGGACGATTCGACACGGCTTGTCGCGCGCGCCCGGCTGGCGGGCGTCGATGCCCGGCTCGAAATGTGGCCTTGCGTGCCTCACGCCTGGCAGTTGATGAGTTTTCTACCTGAGGCGCGCGAGTCGCGAGCGAAGGCGATCGATTTCCTGAAAGCGCAAGTCGCTCGTGCGTCCGAGGTCGCCGAATAGGCGCGGCTCTACGTCCATCATTCGGCCGCCAGAGGCATTTCTTCCGGCATGCCCCGTCCGGAGCGAATGAGAAAGCGGCGGCACTGCTGCTCGCGGTCGTAGCCGAGCAGCGTGCCGAGCATGAAGTCTTCCTCCGCCGTGAGCGCGTTGAGCGGACGCGTTACGAAGGAACGCGCCACGGCGACGAACGCGGGCCGGCCGAAGAAGAGGTTCACCTTGACCGGGCTCAGCTCCTGGACGAAGTGATGGATGCATTGCGCCTCCAGCTTGCCGAGGGCCAACTCCAGTTCCCGGCGGCTGATGGTCATCAGAAACAGCGCGCGAACGCCCCGGTTGTATTCATAGATGTTGTGATGGACGAGCCGCAGCACCGGCGCCGCATCGGCGGACCGACAGGGCGTAGACAAAAGAGGCTGACCAGCCTCCCCAATCAAAGCAACTGGCTCAGCCATGCGGTCACTCTTTTTTCGGTCATGCCGGACTGGGTGTCCTGGTCGAGGGCAAGGCCCACGAACTTGCCGTCCCGCTCGGCCGTCGAGCCGACATAGTCATAGCCCGCGGTTTCGGTGAAGCCGATCACTTGGGCGCCCAGCGCCGACACCTCGTCATAGAGGATGCCCATCGCATCCACGAAGGAGTGCGGATAGGTCTGCTGGTCGCCGGTGCCGAACAGCGCGACTTTCCTGCCCTTCAGATTGGCGCTGCGCAGCTTGTCGATGTTCTCTTCCCAATCCGTCTGCAAGGTGCCGTCGCCGTAGGTGGGCGATCCCAAGATCAGCAGATGGCAATTCTCGAAGTCGTCCGTCGTGGCGTCCTTGATGTCGACTGACCGCCCCTGACACTTCTTCGAAATTTTGGAAGCTACCCCCTTTGTCGCGCCGCCGTCAGAACCGAAGATAATCGTGATGCTCATGCCCGCGCCTCTTCCGCGAAATCAGTCGTCAAAATCAGCGGTCAGCCGGACAGTTCCGGACAGCGTCTCTATCGATAATCGCTGCTAATGACGCGAATAATGTATCGCATCTCTATTGCTGGCAAAAATTATATGTTTTGGAATGAATGTAATTATTCGCGCCTTTACTCTGGAGTTATTATAATTACGAAGCGCATATAGGTCAGGGCGGCCGATCACCGTCCAGCGCTGCTCCACGGACCGCGCGGCGACGCGAGCGGCGCACGTCCGTCCTTTGGCAGGAAGGCGGCTTCGGCCTCGCGCGGCGCTTCTCCCTCAGGCGTGGCCGGCACGTCCCGGCCTCCCGCGAATTCGATCAGCGCCGCGATGCGCGCGTCGACGCTCGGATGAGTCGCGAACCAACCTGACTCGGGATGAAGCGCTGGCGATTCGATGAAAAAATACTGCATGCGCGACGGCATGGTCGGAATCGCCGCATGCGCTTCGATCTTGCGAAGCGCAGAGATCATCGCGTCGGGGTTCTTGGTCAGTTCGACGCTGCCGGCGTCGGCGAGAAACTCGCGCGAGCGCGACAGAGCGAAACGGATCAGCACCGAGGCGCCCCAGCTCAGCGCGATGATGAAGAGCGCGATCACAATGGCAAGAGCCGCGCCGCCATTTCCTCTTCGGCCGTCGTCCCGCTCCGGGCGATGCGGCGAGAAGCCGAACGGAAAATCCCAGCGGCGAATTGTCAGATCGGCGACGAAGGCGAAAATGCCGGCGAAAATAACGGCGACCACGAGAAGCTGAACGTCGCGGTTGCGAATGTGAGTCAGCTCATGCGCGAGCACCGCCTCAAGCTCGGCGTCCGTCAGGTAGCGCGTCAGGCCGCGGGTCACAGCGATCTTGTACTGTCCTTCTTTCAGTCCCGAGGCATAGGCGTTGAGCGCGTCGCTTTCGATAATCTGCAGAGCCGGGATCGGAACGCCGCGCGAAATGCAGAGGTTTTCGAGCAGATTGTATATGCGCGGCGATTCCGCGCGGGACAGATTTGCGGCCCCCGTCGCGAAGTCGATCATCCGCTGGTGAAAAAGATAGGCGATCACGAACCAGATGGCCGCCGCAATGACGCCGATCGGCCAGCCGCGCTTCAAATCGTCGACGGCGAGCGCGAAAATGTAATCGAAAGGCGCGCCGGGATGCGCGCTCATCGCTTCGATCAGCAGCGCGAAGGAGAACATCAGCGCCAGAAGCAGAATGACGAAGCCCGCGAGCAGGAAGGCCGAGCGCAGCTCGTTGGCGCGAATGTGGGAATAAAGGCCGTAGGCTTTGAACATCGTGCTTCCGCCTTTTGACGAGCCGCGACCTAAAAGGTAGGGCGCGATCCTTCTCCCCTTATAGGAGAAGGTGGCCTGGCGGCGCCCTCATTCGCTTGCCTAAAACTCCACTTTCGGGGCGGCTTCGATCGCCCGCTGCTGCGTCTCGTCCAGTTCGAAGTAATCGAGCGGCTCGAAGCCGAAGCGCTGAGCGATGAGGAAGCCCGGAAAGCCTTCCCGAGTGGCGTTGTATTCGGCGACGGTATTATTGAGGAATCGCCGCGCGGCGGAAATCTTGTTCTCGATATCCGACAGCTCGCTCTGCAATTGCTGGAAGTTCTGGTTCGCCTTCAGGTCCGGGTAGGATTCGGACAGCGCGATCAGCCGCGACAGCGCGCCGGTCAGCGCGCCCTCGGCCGCCCCCTGCTGCGCCGGACCCTGCGCCGCCACGGCGGCGTTGCGCGCCTTGACCACGTCTTCCAGGGTGCTCTTCTCATGCGTGGCGTAGCCCTTCACCGTCTCCACGAGATTGGGGACGAGGTCATGACGCTGCTTGAGCTGCACATTGACGTCGGAGAAGGCCTGCTTGCTGCGCTGGCGCAGCGCCACCAAGCCGTTGTAAACGCCGACCAGCCAGAAGGCGACGGCGGCAATGAGCCCCAGAAAAATCAGCAAGGACATGGCGCGCGCTCCCGCTGGCGCGCCGCCTCTGCGCGGCGGCGATCGCTATTATGCCTTCATGTTATCCGCCTTTGGCGGCCTAGGCAAAGACGCGCCGCGCGCTTTGGATTTGACGCAGGCGCCGGGCGCGCCTATCTCATGGAAACGCAAAGATCCACGGCGAAACAACAATGGCCATTCTGCCAATCATCACGCTTCCGGACCCGCTGCTGCGGAAGATTTCCGAGCCTGTCGACAGGGTCGACGACGCGGTGCGGCGTCTGCTCGACGACATGCTGGAGACGATGTACGAGGCGCCGGGCATCGGCCTTGCGGCGATCCAGGTCGCAGTGGCGAAGCGCATCGTCGTCGTCGACGTCGGCAAGACCGAAGAGACCCGCTCGCCGCTGTTCCTTATCAACCCGGAAATCGTCTGGGCGTCGGAGGAGTTGAGCGTCTATCAGGAGGGCTGCCTGTCGGTGCCCGACTATTTCGAGGACGTGAAGCGGCCGGCGCGGGTGCGTCTGCGCCATCTCGACCGTGAAGGCGCGATCCAGGAGTTCGATGCGGAGGGGCTGCTCGCCACCGTGGTGCAGCATGAGCTGGATCATCTCGAAGGCGGTCTCTTCATCGACCATCTGTCGCGCTTAAAGCGCGAACGGGTGGTCAAGAAGTTCAACAAGGCGGCGCGTTACGACGAGATCGCCGCCCAGCGTCGCGCCGCCGCTGAGCGCCAGTCGGAACAAGCCGAGGCCTGACGATTGCGCAACGGCATGCGCGTCGTCTTCATGGGCACGCCGGACTTCGCGGCCCATCTGCTCAACGACATCGTTTCGCGCGGATATGAGGTCGTGGCGGTCTATACGCAGCCGCCGCGTCCCGCCGGGCGCGGCATGGCCGAGAAAAAGTCCGCCGTCCACCTGCTGGCTGAGCGCCTCGCGCTTCCCGTCCGCGCGCCGAAAAGCCTGAAGAGCGCCGAGGCGCAGGCGGAGTTCGCCGCCCTCAATGCCGATGTCGCTGTCGTCGCCGCCTATGGCCTGCTGCTGCCCCAGCCGATTCTCGATACGCCGCGGTATGGCTGCCTCAATCTTCACGGCTCGCTGCTGCCCCGCTGGCGCGGCGCCGCGCCCATCCAGCGCGCCGTCATGGCGGGGGACGCCGAGAGCGGCGTCATGGTGATGAAGATGGAAGCCGGTCTCGACACCGGTCCCGTCGCCTTGACCGCGAAAACCCCGATCGGCGCGGAAATGACGGCGGGCGAATTGCATGACCGTCTCGCCGAACTCGGCGCGCCGCTGATGGCGCAAGCGCTCGATCTGCTGGCCAACGGCGAGCTGCGCTTCACGCCGCAGTCCGAAGAGGGCGCTTGCTACGCGCAAAAAATCGAAAAAGGCGAGGCGCGGATCGATTGGCGCCGGTCGGCGCAAGACCTCCATAATCTGGTGCGCGGCCTTTCGCCCTTTCCGGGCGCGTTTTTCGAAGCCGATCTCGGCCACGGCGTTGAACGGGTGAAGGTTTTGCGCGCGCGGGTCGAAGAGGGAGCGAGCGCGCCGGGCGCCGCGCTCGACGATGAGGGGCTCATCGCCTGCGGCGCAGGCGCGCTGAGGCTGCTGCGCGTGCAGCGCGCCGGCAAGGGCGAGATGGATTTTAAAGAATTCGCGCACGGCCGCAGGCTGACGCGCGACGTTTCGCTTGCCTGACATGCCCCGTTTCGCCCTGACCATCGAATATGACGGCGGCCCCTTCGTCGGGTGGCAGCGGCAGGCGAATGGCGTTTCCGTTCAGCGGCGCCTCGAAGAGGCCGTCGCCGCGATCAATGGCGGCGCGCGCGCCGTCGTGCATGGGGCGGGCCGCACCGACGCCGGCGTCCACGCGTTGGGGCAAGTTGCGCATGTCGATCTCTTGCGTGACTGGCGAGTCGATCGGCTGTGCGACGCGATCAATGCGCATCTGAAGCCCGATCCGATCGCGGTGCTGTCGGCGCGCGCCGCCGGCGACGATTTCGAGGCCCGCTTTTCGGCGATTCGCCGCCACTATCTCTATGTCATCGAAAACCGCCGCCCACCGCTGGCGCTGAGCGTCGGCCGCGCCTGGCACGTCAAGCGGCCGCTTGACGCCAAGGCGATGCATGAAGCGGCCCAGTCGCTTGTCGGCCGCCACGACTTCACGACATTTCGCGCCGCCGAATGCCAGGCGAATTCGCCCTTGCGCACGCTGGAGCGTCTCGACGTCAGGCGTGACGGCGCGCGCATCGAGATCGTCGCATCGGCGCGCTCGTTCCTGCACAATCAGGTGCGTTCCATGGCTGGCTCGCTGGAGCACGTCGGCAGCGGCAAGTGGCGCGTCGAGGATCTGGCGCTGGCGCTTTTGGCGAAAGACCGCGCGCGCTGCGGACAGGTCGCGCCGCCGCACGGTCTCTATCTTGTCGCTGTCGATTATTAGCGCGGGTTAGGCGGCGATACGCTACTGCTTGTCGCCCGCGCCTTCGCTTGCCTCCGGCGGCTTGTTCGCGTCGTGCTTTACCGCGGACGGCTTTACCGATTTCTTCGCTACGTGTTTGGCGGCGCCGGGCGCTGCGGATCTTTCTTCTTTAGCGAGCGCGCCATGAATGGGAAGAAAGCTCGCCGACAATACCGCAGCCAATATGCCATTTGCGCAGGTTCGTTGATTCATCACTCGAAGGTCCCCTCAAAATGAGAGCCCCCGCCGAATCAATCGGCCCGCCCGACAGACATCAGGCCGGGCAACGATGATGAAGTTAGGTCGCCGCGACGCCTGCGCTGCGGTGATTTTATGACGGAATTCGTGCAGTCAAATGCAGTTCGATGAACTGGTTAATGTGACCCGTTGCGCAGATCATTGATCGCTTCGCTCGAAGAGGATTCATTTTTCACCGGTAGAGCGGCGGGAAATTTCACGACGGGCCGCTGCGCAGTCGGCCGGATCAAGAGCCGCTGAACCAGTTGTAGCCTTTGTCTTCCCAGTAGCCGCCGTGATAGTCGCTGGCGACGAATATCTCGCCGATGAATTTCGGATTCTTGAAGCCGAGTTTGGTCGGGATTCGCAGGCGCACCGGATAGCCATATTTGGCGTCCGCGAAATCGAGCGCGAGCAGCGTTTGCGGATGCAGCGCGCTCGCCATGTCGATGCTCGAATAATATTTGTCGGCGCATTTAAATCCGACGTAGCGCGCCGTGAGATCGGCGCCGATTCTTTCGAGAAAATGCCGAAAGGCGACGCCGCGCCATTTGCCGATCGCGCTCCACCCCTCGACGCAGACGAGGCGGGTGATCTGGCTCGATTGCGGCAGCGCCCCCAATTCGCTCAGACTCCACGGCCGCTTGTCGGCGATAAGGCCCGATAGCTGGAGCCGATAGGCCTCGCCGTCGATGCGGGGGATGTCCTTTTCTTCGTAATAGGCGTTGAAGGGGAATGGCGTCGTGATGTCGTTTTCCGCATAGGTCGGCGCGAGCTTTGAAGGATCGAACAGCGCCGCCTGCATCTTGTCGTTGAAGCGCGACATGGCGAATAGCAGACGATCGACGGCGTCGTCATCCTTCAGCGTGCAGCCTGACAGCAGCGACAGCGCGCCGAGCGACAGGCCCTGCTTGAGGAAGCGCCGGCGCTCGAGTCGCGCAATCGGCGGCCCAAAGGCGGAAAGGCGAGATATCTTCATTGCGACGCCTGCGCGCGGCCGGTGAACATCGGGGCGAGCACGCCTTTGACGCCGACGGCGAGTCCGATATGGACGACAAGAAAGGCGACGATGGCGGCCATCGCGAAGAAATGCACGCGGCGCGCCGCTTCATAGCCGCCCATCAACGCGGTGACGCCTTGAAGTTGCACAGGCTTCCAGATGGCGAGGCCCGAAACAATGGCGACGATCACCGTAAGAATGACGCCGACATAGAGCAGGCGCTGAACGGCGTTGTAGCGGCCGGGCGCGTGATCGAGCCGGCCTCGACTCGCCTGAATCACGTCATCGAGCGCGCGCCTCAGCGAGATCGGCAGAAAGCTTCGTCGGAAATGACCTGAAACAATCCCATAGGCCAGATAGGCCATGCCGTTGAGCGCCAGCAGCCACATGGCCGCAAAATGCCAGGCGAGCGCGCCGGCGAGCCAGCCGCCAAGCGTAAAACCGGGAGGAAACTCGAAGCCAAATAGCGGCGAGGCGTTGTAGATGCGCCAGCCGCTCAGGACCATGACGAAAATCGCGAAAGCGTTCACCCAATGCGTCACCCGAACAAAGAGCGGGTGGATTGTGCGCGGCTTCCAGGCGCCGGCCGCATGGACCATGGCGACTACTCCTCCTGACGCGTCAACATATGTCTCGCGGAGGCGAAAACCAAAGACCCACGCCCGCGCGTTGACAGGCCGGCCGCCTTCGCCCATGACGGCGAAGCTTTCATCTCGCGGGAATATGGCGGCTCATGCGCGTCTTCGTGACCGGCACGGCGGGCTTTATCGGCTTTCATCTGGCGAAGCGTCTGCTCGAGGCGGGGCATCTTGTCGACGGCTTCGACGGGATGACGCCCTATTACGATCCCAGCCTCAAGGAAGCGCGCCGCGCGATTCTGCTGCGGAGCAACGGCTATCGCGATACGATCGCCATGCTTGAGGACATGGAGGCGCTGACGCGCGCCGCCGAACAGGCCGCGCCTGACGTCATCATCCATCTCGCGGCGCAGGCGGGGGTTCGCTACTCGCTGCAAAACCCGCGCGCCTATGTCGACGCCAATCTTGTCGGCGCCTTCAATGTCATGGAGATCGCACGGCTCGTAAAGCCGCGACATTTTCTGTTCGCTTCGACAAGCTCGGTCTATGGCGCAAGCCCCACCGTGCCATTCCATGAGAGCGATAGGACTGATTTCCCCCTGACCCTTTACGCCGCGACGAAGAAAGCCGGCGAGGCGATGGCGCATTCCTACGCGCATCTGTGGTCGATCCCGACGACGATGTTTCGCTTCTTCACCGTCTACGGCCCGTGGGGCCGGCCTGACATGGCGCCGTTGAAATTCGTCGACGCGATCGAAAACGACCGCGTCATCGACATCTATAATCACGGCGACATGTCGCGCGATTTTACCTATGTCGCAGATCTCGTCGAAGGCGTTATGCGCCTGATCGATTGCGTTCCAGAACGCGATTCAGGCGACGACAGCGTTTCGCCGGTCGCGCCCTATCGCATCGTGAATATCGGCCGCGGCGCGCCGGTGAAGCTGCTCGACTTTATCGAGACGATCGAAAGAGCTCTCGGCAAAAAGGCGAAGCGCAACTATCTCGACATGCAGCCGGGCGACGTGCCGCGCACCTTCGCCAGCGCCGATCTGCTCGAGCGCCTGACCGGCTATCGCCCGCATACGTCGATCGACGAAGGCGTCGCGGCGCTTGTCGGCTGGTATCGCGACTATCGCCGTGATCACGGAGAATTGGCGTATTAAGCCGCGAATCTATTTCTTGTTGGCGGCGAGGAAGCTGTGCGCGGCGTCTTCGTCGAAGACCGGCGTGATGTGGTTGACGTTGAGGTCGGTCCAGGAATGGAAGAACTTGCCGAGATCGGCGACATCGCTGGCTTCGACGATGCTCCAACCTTCGAGAAAGGTGACGGAAAGCCAGTTTCCGATCACTTTGACTCCCTTCGGAGCGGCGTCGCCGAATTTCTGAAATCGCTTGAGAACCTCGTCGCGATGTTTGGGCGATATTTCATAATAGACTGCAAACAGCATCGGCCATCCTCCCTTCGCTTAGAAATGCGACTTCTGCCTGCTGGCCAGAACGGACGCTCAAACTGCCGCAGTCCGAAGTCACATACAACCAGATACGATCGGCTCTCCCGATCCAATCGGGAATGCTGTCCATGCAAAGATCTCCTCAACGCTTTGGCGCTGGCGAATGACGGCTAACGGGCGCCATCGACCATATCGGCGCCTGCGATCTCGATTCCCTTGAGCTTCACAACGAAGCCATAGACCTCCCGCCCGCGCGACAGCGGCGCGCGGAATTTGTTTTCGGGAAGGCCAGCGGATATTTTCTTGTGCGCGCTTGTCGCCTGGCGCCGCGACGACGGCGCCGCCGCTGCCCCTGGCGCGCCTGATAACTAGGGACTTCATGGCGCGCTACCTGAAACATGCGTTCGCCGCCCTATTCGCCGGTTATTTCGCTGCGCTCGCCGGCCTCGTCGCCTTTCAGCGCGACGTCCTCTTTCGGCCCGACGCGCTGCGCGCCGATCCAGCCGCGGCCGGGCTTGCCGAGGCTCAGGAAACGACGCTCACGACCCGCGACGGCGAGACGCTCGTCGCCTGGCGACTTCCCGGCGACTGCGGCCGGCCATTCATTCTCTATCTGCATGGCAACGGCGGCGCGCTTCGCGATCGCGTTCCCCGGTTCAGGCGCTTTGTCCAAGACCGGTTCGGCATGCTCGCGGTCTCCTATCGCGGTTACGGCGGCTCGACGGGCGCGCCCGCGCAGGAGGGCCTCTTCCTCGACGCGGAGGCGGCCTACGCTGAGGCCCTGAGGCTCGGCTACGCGCCCGATCGGATCGTCATCATGGGCGAGTCGCTCGGAACGGGCGTCGCCACCCATCTCGCGGCCGCGCATCCTGCGGCGGGACTGGTGCTCGATTCCCCCTATTCGTCCATCGCCGACGTGGCGGCGGAGCGTTACTCCTGGGCGCCCGTCCAGTATCTGGTGCGCGATCCGTTTCACTCGGATCAGGACATCGGCAGGGCGCGGGCGCCGGTCCTGATGGTCCACGGCGAGAATGATTCCGTCATTCCGATTCGCCTCGCGCGCCGGCTCTTCGATCTCGCCAAGGAACCGAAGAGATTCCTTTCAGCGCCGGGCCGCGATCATCTGGCCCTGCTCGATTCGAACGTTTACCCCCGCGTGCGCGACTGGATCGAGGCGCATGCCGCCGGCGCCGCTTGCGAAAAGCCCGACGCGAACTAAACCCGGCGGGCTAAAGCCAGTTCGGGACGCTGTCCATGGCGATGATCTCCTCGACGCTTTGGCGCTTGCGAATGACGGCGTAACGCGCGCCGTCGACCAAAACTTCCGGAACCAGCGGGCGCGTATTGTAGGTCCCGGACTGCACGGCGCCATAGGCGCCCGCCGTCAGGACGCAGAGCAAGTCGCCGGCGCGCGGTTCGACCATCTCGCGTCCATGCGCAAGATAGTCGCCCGTCTCGCACACAGGTCCGACGACGTCGGCGACAATCTTTTGCCGATCAGCGCTCTCGCGCACGGGGATGATGTCATGCCAGGCGTCATAGAGCGTCGGGCGGATAAGATCGTTCATGCCGGCGTCGACGATGACGAACGTCTTCGCGTCGCCGTGCTTGACGTAGATGACACGCGTCACGAGCGCGCCGGCGTTGCCGACGATGAGCCGTCCCGGCTCCAGCACCAGCCTGCAGCCGAGACCGCCGAAATGCCGGCGTATGATCTCGGCGTATTTTTCGGGATGGTAGGACTGGGGGTCGTCGCCTTCGTGATAAGGAATGCCTAAGCCGCCGCCGAGGTCGACGTGCGAAATCCGGTGCCCGTCGGCGCGCAAGTCGCAAACGAGCTCGGCGAGCAGCGAAAAGGCTTCGTCGAAGGGCTCGAGATCGGTGAGCTGGGAGCCGATGTGCATGTCGGCGCCGGCGATCTCGATTCCCTTGAGCTTCGCGGCGAAAGCATAGATCTCCCGCGCCCGAGACAGCGGCACGCCGAACTTGTTTTCGGCGAGGCCTGTAGAAATTTTCTTGTGCGTGCGCGCGTCGACGTCCGGATTGACGCGCAGCGACACGCGCGCCCTGCGCCCGAGGGCCGCTGCGGCATTTGACAGCGCTTCGAGTTCAGGCTCCGACTCGACGTTGAAACAGAAGATGCCGGCGCGGAGCGCCGCCCAAATCTCCTCAGCGGTCTTGCCGACGCCCGAAAACGTGATTTTTTCCGGCGCCACGCCGGCGGCCAGCGCGCGCGCCAGTTCTCCGCCGGAAACCACGTCCATGCCGGCGCCTTCTTTTGCGAGAAGGCGCAGCACGGCCTGATTGGAATTGGCCTTCAGCGCGTAGCAGATGAGCGCGTCGAGGCCTGCCAAGGCTTGCGAAAACACCTGGAAGTGACGTCGGATCGTCGCCGCCGAATAGCAGTAAAAGGGCGTCCCGATCTCATCGGCGAGCTTCGCCACGGCGATCTCCTCGGCGTGGAGCGCGCCATCCCGATAAGCGAAAAGATGCATGGACTTAGAGCAGCGGGTCGAGCGGGAAGGGATATTGCTCCGGCGGACGATTGCCGATCGTGCCCGGAATCGGCGGCTGCGGCGCGCTGGCCGGCGGGGGCGCCCCGTGCGCCGCCGCTTTGGCTTGCGCCGCCTCGGTCTGCGCCCGGAGGATTGCGCCGCGCGCCTGGGTCTCGGGCGGGAGCTCGAGGGGACCGCGCCGGCCACAAGCGCCGAGGCTCGCGGCGACGAGCGCCAGCGCAAGGGCCGCCAGAGAGCGACGGGTGAGGAGCGGCAATCGAGGCGTCACGGCGATTCGTCCCAAAGGAATGCCGGCGCACTATAGCGATGAAGCGAAAAAAGGCGAGGGCGACGCCGCAGCGCGCTCGGGTTCTCTTTCGCGCGAGACAGCTCTGTTTCCGATCGATCTGACCCGGCGATATCCCTGCCCGCCAAGCGATATCCTCGTGACATGCTTAAGGAGGCGTCAATCGAACCCCTGCCCTTTCGGGATGGAACACACGCCAAGGAGCGGCCGAACCGCTCGGCTGGCCGGACGCTTCGATCCGCGCCCCATTAACCGAAAAGACTTGAAAGTCCGGGGCATTCATCGGCGCGTCTTTACGATTGCGCGTCGCCGTGTTTAGGTCCGTCATGGCCCGTGTTCTGCGTTTATTCGCCACCCTCGCCGCGGCAGTTCTCCTGTCGGCCGCCTCTGCGAGCGCTGCGGTGCGCATCCGCATCGATCTATCGACGCAAAGCCTTGAGGCGGTCACGCCTGGGGGCGAGACCGTGAGGTGGAAAATATCAAGCGGGCGCCGGGGTTACGAAACGCCCACGGGAAATTACGGCGTCATGCGCATGGAGGCCGACCATCATTCCGACGAATATGATCAGGCGCCGATGCCCTACGCCATCTTCTTTTCGCCGCGTGGCCTCGCCATCCACGGCAGCTATGAGCGCGGCCTGGGCCGTCCGCTCTCCCATGGCTGCGTGCGGCTCGCAGTCCCCAACGCCCGCCAGCTCTTCGACTGGGTCGAAAAACATGGGGCGACGATCGAAATCACCGGCGGCGGCGCGGGCGGCGGCCGTGCGATCGCCCGCCAAGAGGCCGCGCGCCCCCGCATGACTCACCAGCCGCCCCCTGTCTACCACGAGCCGGGTTACCAGTCCTATATGGGAGACTTCCCCTTCTAACCGTCGCCCGCCGTTGCAACTTCGCAACAGTGTTCGAGAGAATCGCGGCGAACGCTGCGACGCGTTTGCTGGCGTGCTTTTTAGCAGGTAAAGCTCGGATTTCTGGCGCTTGTTGATGACCGAGCAGAGTAGAGCCGTTGACGACATCCAAGACCCCCCTCCTCGACCGGATCGCGACCCCCGAAGATCTGCGCAAGCTTCGTCCGGGCGAGCTCAAGCAGGTCGCCGATGAGTTGCGCCACGAGACGATCGACGCGGTCTCGGTCACCGGCGGCCATCTGGGAGCCGGCCTCGGCGTGGTCGAGCTGACGGTCGCTCTGCACTATGTTTTCGACACGCCGCGCGACAAGGTGATCTGGGACGTCGGCCATCAGACCTACCCCCACAAGATCCTCACCGGCAGGCGCGACCGCATCCGCACGCTGCGCATGGGCGGCGGGCTGTCCGGCTTCACCAAGCGGGCCGAAAGCGAATATGACGCCTTTGGCGCCGGCCACTCCTCGACCTCGATTTCGGCCGGTCTCGGCATGGCCGTGGCGCGGGATCTCGCCGGCGGCGACAATCACGTCGTCGCGGTGATCGGCGACAGCTCGATGTCCGCCGGCATGGCCTATGAGGCCTTGAACAACGCCGGGGCGCTGCACTCCCGTCTGATCGTCATTCTGAACGACAACGACATGTCGATCGCTCCGCCGACGGGGGCCATGTCCGCCTATCTCGCCCGCCTCGTCTCCGGCGGCGCCTATCGCTCGATCCGCGAGGCGGCCAAGCAGCTCGCCAGCCATTTGCCGCGCTTCATCTATGACAAGGCGCGCAAGGCCGAGGAGTTCTCGCGCAGCTTCATCACCGGCGGCTCGATGTTCGAGGAGCTCGGCTTCTACTATGTCGGGCCGATCGACGGACACAATCTCGACCACCTGCTGCCGGTGCTCAAGAACGTGCGCGACAAGGACGACGGCCCGGTTCTCGTTCACGTCGTCACCCAGAAGGGCAAGGGCTTCGGACCGGCGGAAGAATCGGCCGACAAGTGCCATGCCGTCAACAAATTCGACGTCGCGACCGGCATTCAGATCAAGCCCAAGGCCAACGCGCCGACCTATACGAACGTGTTCGCCAAGGCGCTGATCGCCGAAGCCGAGCATGACGACAAGATCGTCGCGATCACGGCGGCGATGCCATCGGGCACGGGCCTCGATATTTTTAGCAAAGCCTTCCCGCATCGCACCTTCGACGTGGCGATCGCCGAGCAGCACGCTGTCACCTTCGCCGCCGGTCTGGCCTGCGAAGGCTATAAGCCGTTCTGCGCGCTCTACTCGACCTTCCTGCAGCGCGGCTACGATCAGGTCGTCCACGACGTGGCGATTCAGAAATTGCCGGTGCGTTTTGCCATGGACAGAGCGGGCCTTGTCGGCGCCGATGGGCCGACCCATGCCGGCGCCTTCGATCTCGCCTATCTCGGCTGTCTGCCGGACTTCGTCATCATGGCGCCTTCCGACGAGGGCGAGCTGATGCATATGGTGGCGACCGCCGCCGGTTATGACGACGGGCCAATCGGCTTTCGCTATCCGCGCGGGGAGGGGGTCGGCATCGAATTGCCTGAGCGCGGCGAAATTCTCGAAATCGGCAGGGGCCGCATCTTGCGTGAGGGCTCCCGGGTCGCGATCCTTTCGCTCGGCACGCGACTAGTGGACTCGTTAAAGGCGGCCGCGGAGCTCGAAAATTACGGGATTTCGACGACCGTCGCCGACGCCCGCTTCGCCAAGCCCATCGACCGGGATTTGCTTCGCCGACTGGCCGCCAATCACGAAGCGCTCATCGCCATCGAGGAAGGCGCCATTGGCGGCTTTGGCGCGCAGGCATTTCAGGCGCTGTCCGAAGACGGGCTGCTCGACGGCGCGCGCGGCGCGTTCAAGTTCCGCAGCATGACTCTCCCCGACGTCTACATCGACCACGACAAGCATGAGCTGATGATCGCGAGCGCGATGCTCGACAGCAAGGCGATCGTCGCCAAGGTTCTCGAGCTTTTAGGCGATGAAAAGGGCGCCGCGCGGGTCATGATCGCGTGAGAAGATTCTGATCGCGCCCATAACCAGCCGACGAAAAAATCCTTGTTGAGGGATGGCGCGATTTGCGCCAGACTTGCCATCTTCGCTTGCAGATGCTGCAGGCGAAGCGCATCGATGTTGTCATTATGCTTATTGTTGGGACAAGCCGGTGAATTCTCCAGCTCCTCAATCGTCCTATAGCGATCCCACATTTGTTTCCTCGCCGACTGCCAAAATTCTCGTCATTATGCTTCATTCCTTTTCGTCGGGGCGCGAAACGCTGGCCGATCTGATTACGGCTGTTCGCGAAGCACTTGGCGATGACATCGACATCTTCGCGCCAACCCTGCCTTATGGGCGACGGCTGGACAGCACAGGCGCCGGCGCGACAGTCGCAAATTTGGTCGGCGAGCTTGATGTAGTATGGGAAAACAAAAGCGGCGATAAGTACGACAAAGTCATATTCATTGGACACAGCCTTGGCGGCGTATTGGCGAGACGCATCTTTCTCGCGGGCTCGCTCAATCCCCCCGACTATTCGGATGGATATAAAATACGCGACGAATTGTGGGATGCGATTTCGGAGAAGCGAGGCGAAGAAAAAAATCTTCCCTGTGAATGGGCCCCGCGAGTCGACCGACTCATCATGCTCGCCACCTGGGACAAGGGTTGGACTATTTCTGACCGCACGAGCTGGTTCTATTCCATCGGGCTGAATATTCTCGGTCTCTGGGGACGGGTGACGGAACTTCTGGGATGGAGGGACACCGCGCGCGGCCGCACGATGCTCGACATGCGCAAGGGCTCCGTCTTTATTGCCCAGACCCGCCTGCTCTGGATGGCCTATCGACGCTGGCACAACGATAAACTTCGCGACCGCTACAACGTTTCCGGACCCGTGACGCCTCTCGATCGCCCCCCCTCAGGACAATCCGCGAGTCCGCTCGTCATTCAGATCATCGGCGCCAAAGACAATTTCGTATCGCCGCAAGATCAGGTGGACTTGGATGTCGAGGCGATCGAGTGGCAGGACGGAGCATCTGAAAGCTCTCATAAGAATAAGAAATATTTTCTTATGGAGATGGAGGACACCGATCACGGCGGCGTGGTCGATTTCAGCAACGCTCTGGGAAGAAGAAGCGGATTTCTCCTCACCAAAGTCAAGGAACCCGCCGAGGTTCTCGAAAAGCGTCGAAAGATTTTTCTTGATGCGTTGACGCTGGACGCATCGAGTTTGGAAAAACTCTCCGAGAACCCATCATTCTATTTTGACAGACAGGCGCAGTTAGACCCTTGCGTGAAGGATGTCGTGTTCGTCATGCATGGGATCCGAGATGACGGCTATTGGACTCATCGCATCGCCCGTCACGTTAAGAATGCGGAAGGCAACCCATCAAAGAGCGATGGCAAGGAGGGGCGAGAACGGAATCAGCTCGTCTCTTGCACGCCCACTTACGGCTATTTCCCAATGGGCGCTTTCGTGATGCCTTGGATCAGACGGCAAAAGGTCGAATGGTTCATGGACCTTTACGTCGAGATGCGGAGCCGATTTCCATTGGCGAAGATGCATTACGTCGGCCACTCGAACGGAACCTATCTCGCCGCGGACGCCCTGGAACGTTATCCGGCTGCGCGCCTAGGGCGAATTTATTTTGCTGGCAGCGTCGTCAATGCGAATTTCAAATGGGCAAAGCATATCCAGGAGCAGAAGGTCCTACGGTTTCATAACGCCCGCGGCGCTACAGATTGGGTCGTCGCGCTCCTTCCAAAGAGCATCGATTACATATCTGATCTGGGCGGCGGCGGGTTCGATGGTTTTGCCGACGCCGCGTCGGGGGACCAAAGGATCACGCAGTCTAAAATGTTCGCAACAGGAGAACATAGCGGCGCGATTGGCGAAGGGCATTGGCGTGCGATCGGCGACTTCATTGTCAATGGCGCAACGCCGCCGGAACCGCAAAATCTCTTCACGGAGAAGAATCATTGGCTGGCGCTTTTTTCGAGTCTGCGGATCGGCATCCCTTCGGCCCTGTTGTTCGCGGCCATACTTATCTTGTCCCCCGTTTCGCTCGTTTACGGCGCGGAGCGGGCGCTGCCCGCCGCGGCGCTGACGGCGGCGCTGCTTTTCATGGCTTGGTGGTTCGCAGCCACACCCTTTCTACGCGCGATCGACGCTATAAGATCTTTCATATTGCGCCTTCCCACGCCGCTGATAGCGCTTTCATTGATTGCGCTATTGGGCCTGTCGATCTGCTTCCTCGACGGCTGGGGATGGGCGATCCGGGTCGGCGCGGCCTATGGCCTGCTCTTCATCAGCATCGCCGCTGTCCGATGGCGAGAAAAGTTGATGCCTGCGATTTCACGAGGCCGCGTCATAACGATTGGCGCGGCGCTCGTAATCGGCGCGCTTGCGGTGCTGGGATACTACCAGTTCGACTTGCTACGAAATGGGTCGATAGCGGTGGCGGGTCTTTCAGGCGTGGCGCTCGGCCTAGCCGTCGCTTTCGTGCGCTTTGTTTTGACGCGCTTTTGATTTTGGACTGTTTTGCGGAGACCGCGCGGGAATTTCGCCGAACCCGACTTTCCGCGAGACGAAAGCATCTTTGGCGTATCTATCTCTATTTTGACGTTCGCATCAGTTTTCGCTGAAGGGCCGATGATCTTCTCCGACTTGGACGCCCCCGCGGCCCCCGGCGCCTATGTCCTCTGGCTCCGGCTTGGGGCGCCGCTGACCGCGACGGCCGGCAAGGTCGTCGCCACGCTCGAACCCGGCGACTATCTCTACTGCGGCTCAGCCCGCGGCCCCGGCGGCCTGCGCGCCCGGCTCGCGCGCCATATGCTGAAAGACAAGCGCGCCCACTGGCATGTCGATCAGCTCACCCTGGCGGGGCAAGTTCTCGGCGCCTTCATTGTCCAAGGCGGCGACGAATGCGCGCTCAACGCCGCGCTCGACGCCCTGCCGATTCCCTTGCCCGGCTTCGGCAGTTCGGATTGCCGCCGCTGCGCCGCGCATTTGCGATTCTGGCCAAAGGGCGTGGCGCTTCCCTCCGACTGGGAAAATGCTAGGAAGGCGGTCGAAACCCCACCTCCCGCTTGAGAGAGGCGCGCCGGGCGGGGGTTAAGCCTCCTCGGCGCCTCTCACCCACCCCGGACTGCTCCGCAGTCCGACCCTCCTCCTCAAGGGGGGAGGGCGAAAGCCGCGCCGCGGATCGTCGTTTATGTCCAAAGACGAAACCAAAACTAAAGTCGACGCGCGGACGCCGCGCGGGCTCGCCGATCGCGAAGCTGGCGAACTCGCGGCGACGGGGCGGATGCTCGACGTCATCCGCGAAGTGTACGAGCTTTACGGCTTCGAGGCGCTGGAGACGCCGACGATCGAATATACCGACGCGCTCGGCAAATTCCTGCCCGACCAGGACCGGCCCAACGAAGGCGTCTTCTCGTTTCAGGACGACGATGAGCAATGGCTGTCGCTGCGCTATGATTTGACCGCGCCGCTGGCGCGTTTCGTCGCGCAGAATTTCGACCGGCTGCCCAAGCCCTATCGCTCCTACCGGGTCGGTCCGGTCTATCGCAATGAAAAGCCGGGGCCGGGGCGCTTTCGCCAATTCATGCAGTTCGACGCCGATACGGTCGGCGCCGCCTCGCCAGCCGCCGACGCCGAAATCTGCATGATGGCGGCGGACGCCATGGAGCGGCTGGGAATCGCGCGCGGCGATTACGTCATCAAGATCAACAGCCGCAAGGTGCTTGACGGCGTGATGCAGTCGATCGGCCTCGCGGGCGAGGAGAACGCCGGCCGCCGCCTCGTCGTGCTGCGCGCGATCGACAAGCTCGACAGGCTTGGCCCGGACGGCGTCCGGCAATTGCTCGGCGCGGGCCGCAAGGACGAAAGCGGGGATTTCACCAAAGGCGCCGGCCTCGATTTGCCGGCGATCGACACGATCCTCTCCTTCAGTCTCGGCGGTCAATATCGCGATGGCGCGCCCGCTTTCGATCTTTTCGGTCTGCTCGGCAAGAGCGAGATCGGCGCCCAGGGCGCGGAAGAGCTTCTGGAAATCGAAGATCTCGCGCGCGACGCCGGCTTCGGGCCCGACCGCATCCGCATCGACCCTTCCGTCGTGCGCGGGCTCGAATATTACACAGGGCCCGTCTTCGAGGCGGACCTCACCTTCGAGACGCGCGATGAAAAGGGACATCTCGTGCGCTTCGGCTCGGTCGGCGGCGGCGGCCGCTATGACGGGCTGGTCGGGCGGTTCAGGCCGGAAAATACGCCGGCGACCGGCTTCTCCATCGGCGTCTCGCGGCTCTTCGCCGCCCTAAAACTCATCGGTAGCCCGATCGTCTCGGCGCGTCCGCATGTCGGCCCGGTGGTCGTTCTCGTCCTCGACCGCGACAGGCTCGCCGATTATCAGCGCCTCGCGGCGCAACTGCGCAGCGCCGGGATCGCCGCCGAAATCTATCTCGGCGCGGCGGGGATGAAGGCGCAGATGAAATACGCCGACCGGCGCAACAGCCCGCTGGTCGTCATCCAGGGCTCGGACGAAAAAGCGCGCGGGGAAGTGACGCTCAAGGACCTCGTCGCCGGCGCCGAGGCCGCCGCCAATATCGCCACCAACGAACAATGGAAGGCGCTTCGCCCCGCCCAATTCGCCGTTCCGGAGAGCGAGCTTGTCGAACAAGTCCGAAAGGCGCTGAAAGAACAAACTTAGCCTGCGGCGAAGCTCGTCATTGCCACGCGCGCCGGCGCGTATAGTTTTCGCGAAGGGACAGAGGAGCAAACCCATATGAATGGCGACACGCCCAGATCAATCGTTCATCCGACCGATCTCTCCTTCGCGAGCCTGGACGCCTTCGCCCATGCGCTGCGGATCGCCGTGGCCTGCAAGAGCATGTTGCATATTTTGCATATCGAGGCGCCCGAGACCGACGAGGACGATTGGGAGCGCTTTCCGCAGGTGCGCGAAATGCTGGCGCGCTGGAAAATGATCTCGCCGACCGCGACGCACGCAGAGGCGGCCGAACAGCTCGGCGTCAAATTCGTCAAGGCCTCGGTCGAATCGGATTCACCGGTGATGGGGGTTTCCGCCTATGTCGAGCGGCACTTGTGTGATCTTCTCGTGATGATGACGCGGCCGCGTAGCGCCCTGGAGCGCTTGCTCGAGGGTTCGATCGCGGAGGAGGCGGCGCGCGAGTCTCACGTGCCAGCGCTGTTCCTGCGCGAAGACCAGAAGGGATTTGTCGATCGCGAGACCGGCGCGATTTCGCTCAACACTGTGCTGATGCCGGTAGAGGCGACGGTCTCGCCGCTCGACGCCTTCCGCCATGTCGCCGACATCGCGCATTGTCTCAATCCGGCGGCCGACGTCATGTTGCTGCATGTCGGCGAGGAGCTGCCGATTTTCGAAGGGCTCCTCCCGCACATCGAGCTGCGGCGGGGTCCGGTCGTCGAGACGATTCTGGCCTATGCGCAGGAGATCAAGGCTGATCTGATCGCGATGCCGACGCGCAGCCGAAAGGGCCTGCTGGAGGCGCTTCGCGGCTCGACGACGCAGCGCGTGCTGCATGAGGCGCCCTGTCCGCTGCTCGCCTCGCCAGTCAAATAATTCCCATCAGTGCGACGCGCCGGGGCGGAAGCGATGGAAAAAAAGCAGCGAGGCTGGATTGCTTCCCGCCTCGCTCCCGGTCGCAATGACGGGCGCAGGCGTTACAGCGAACGCTGGAAATGCAGCACGCCCCCTTGCGCGCCTTTCAGGATCAGATCGTCGCCCTTGGTGTCCCAGTAAGGGCCAGAGAGCAGGACCGCCCAATAGTCGCGTTCGACGGCCGCGAGCGGGCCCTCGCATTTCCGTTCGTTAATCGCCGGCATTGTGCGTGGTCCGAGCCGATTCGGGCCGATGATGAAAATGCCCGACCAATTCTTGCACCCCGAAAACCCGTTGGCGCGGCCCGTCGAATCGATCGAAATCCACATCTCCACCGGCGGCGGTTTGCCGTTGATTTCCTTGAGCACGAAATTCTGGTTGTGCGGGAACGGCTGGTAGCGCGGAATGCCGCCGGATTCCTTGTTTTCGTCTTCCGGCTGCTTCTGCTCCGCGCCCTGAGGCGGCTTTGCGCCGCTCTTGGCGTCGGCTGGCGCGGCGGCGAGCGCAACGGCGCAGAGCGAGCCGGCTAAGGCGAACACACTCCTGTTCATCGCGTCATTCATCCTCCTGTAAGGCGACCGGCTCCGACCCCCTCCGGCGCGTCGCAAGCCCTTATAGCATGCTCGGCAGGACGCGGTCAGGCGGGCGGTGGCCGTCCATAAAGGTCTTGATATTGATGATGACCTTTTCGCCCATGTCGATGCGGCCTTCTATGGTGGCTGAGCCCATATGGGGCAGCAGCGTCACCTTGCCCGCCTTGGCGAGCTTCAGCAATTTCGGAGAGACGGCGGGCTCGTGTTCGAAGACGTCAAGGCCGGCGCCGGCCATCTCTCCGGCTTCGAGCATGCGCACCAGGGCGTTCTCGTCGACGATCTCGCCGCGCGCGGTATTGACGACAATGGCGTGGGGACGCAGATGGGTCAGCCTGCGGGCGGAAAGTAGATGGTAGGTCGCCGGCGTATGAGGGCAGTGGATCGACACGATATCGACTCGCGCCAGCATTTGATCGAGCGACTCCCAATAGGTCGCCTCCAACTGCTCCTCGATGTCAGCCGCGACGCGCCGGCGGTTGTGGTAATGGATCGACAGCCCGAAACTTTTCGCGCGCCGCGCCAAGGCCTGGCCGATCCTGCCCATGCCGACGATGCCGAGTCTCTTGCCGGTGATCCGATGGCCGAGCATCCAGGTCGGCGACCAGCCCGGCCAGGAGCCGTCCGGTATGGCGTTCGCGCCTTCGACGAGGCGGCGGGCCACCGAAAGGATCAGCGCCATCGTCATGTCGGCCGTGTCTTCGGTCAGAACGCCAGGCGTGTTGGTGACTGTAATCGAGCGGTCGAGCGCCGAGGCGACGTCGATATTATCGACGCCATTGCCGAAATTGGCGATCAGCTTCATCTGCTCGCCGGCCTGAGCGATGAGATGGGAGTCGATGCGGTCGGTGATGGTCGGCACCAGCACGTCGGCCGTGAGCATGGCCTCGACCAGTTCATCGTGGGTGAGCGGCTTGTCGCTTTCATTGAGGCGGGTGTCGAACAGCTCGCACATGCGGGTTTCGATCACCTCGGGCAGCCGGCGCGACACGACAACGAGCGGCTTCTTTTTCGGCATATCCCTGGTCCGCCTCCGCGTTTATGTTGTGCTGCAGCAGCGATTCTGCGATTGCGACGATAATCTTCGCCGCTTGGCGGCGGCGGATGAAAAGACGCCGGCGAGTTTTCGCCGGCTTCAACCGGGTCTTAACGGCGATCGGCGACAAAACCAATACGCCCCCCTCAACGGACGCATTCGACTTCCTAGCAGATGACGGGCCAAAGACAAGCGAGCGATCAGTCCACCATGTCGCGAATGAATACAGAATTTGCGCCAATTTCGACGGCGTTCTCAAGGGCTTCGAAACATTTCCAAATTCTGCGGCGCGCCGTCCTTGCGCCGTTCGTTTCGGCGCTTCTGCCGGCGCTTTTTTGCGCAACGCACGCTTACGCTCAGGAGCCTCAGAAGGGGCCCGTAAGCGGATTGCCGTTGCCGCGCTATGTCAGCCTCAAATCCGATCGGGTGAATGTGCGCGAGGGGCCGAGCAAGGAACATCCGACCTTGTGGATCTACGAACGCGCCGCGCTGCCGGTGGAGATCACCGCCGAATTCGAAACCTGGCGCAAGATTCGCGATTCTGAAGGGGCCGAAGGCTGGGTCTTGCATTCGCTGCTTTCAGGACGGCGGACCGCGTTAGTCGCGCCGTGGAAAAAAGAGCCGCAACTGCTCGTCGCCGAAGACTACAAGACTCCGGTGGTCAAGCTCGGACCTGGCGTGATCGGCAATTTGCGCGGCTGCGACGGCAAATGGTGCCGCATCGCCGGCAAGGGCTTCGACGGCTACATGCAGCAGGAAAATCTCTGGGGCGTCTATCCAGGCGAGAAATTCGAATAGTCAGGCGGGCGGCTCCGCCGGCAGACGGCTCTTGAGTTCCTCGAGCGCGGTTGAAATGGTGCCGCGACTGAAAGGCTTGGCGACGACGGGCGCATCCGAATGCGCCCCGAGCACGCCTTGCTCGCCGTAGCCGGTCACGAAGGCGAAGGGTTTCCGTCGGCGTTCGAGGACGCCGGGGAGAACATGCGCCTTCTGACCGTTGAGGTTGATGTCGAGAAAAGCGAGGTCGAAGTCCTCGCTTGTCGCCTTTTGCAAAGCGTCCTGCACATTGCCGGCGGTCGCGACGACCTGCGCGCCGAGCTCTTCGAGAAACATCTCGAGCGCCATAGCGATGACGGCCTCGTCCTCCACGATCAGGACGCGCGGGGCGATCATTTGAGCACTTCCACGGTTAGAGGGATGTCCATCGCGCAGCGCAATCCTTCAGCCGGAAATTCGACCGCGACCTGCGCGCCCGCGTCCGACGCCAGCGTCTTCTCGATCAGTCGCATGCCAAACCCTTTCTTCGAAGGGGGCGCAATCGGCGGGCCGCCATGCTCGCGCCAGGTGAGACGGAGCATGGGCGTTCGCCGCCCGGAGTCGACGCTCCAATCTATGGCGACCCGTCCGCCTGGCGCTGACAGCGATCCATGCAGCGCCGCATTGGCGCATAATTCATGCAGCGTCATCGCGAGAGCCGAGGCGATGCGCGGGCATACGTCGACCGGCGGTCCTGAGAGGTCGAAGTTCTCAGCGCCCGCCGGCGCGATCGCCATGCGCACGAGTTCTCCGATGTCCGCCTTCGTCCAATTTTCGCGAGTCAGCACGTCGTGCACGGCGGCGAGCGCGAGCAGCCGGTTCTCGAACAGCTCGACGGCGTTCGGCTTGAGCTCGCGCAGCGAATGCATGGCGATCGAATGCACCTGGGCAAGCGCGTTCTTGACCCGATGGTTGAGTTCATGGATCAAGAGCTGCAAGCGTTCGCGGTCGCGTTCTTGCTCGGTGACGTCGGTGTTTGTGCCGAACCAGCCGACGATGCCGCCATTCTCGCGCAACGGTTCGACTCGCGTGAGGAAGGGTCTGAAGAGCCCGTCCGCGCCCTTGAGCGGAAAAATCATTTGGAAGAATTCGCCGTGCTTGAGCGCGTGCGTCCAGCGCTCCAGCATATGGGGCAGCACATCCGGATGATGCACCGATTGCCAGCCCCAACCCGCCATCTCCTCGGGAGTCGTGCCGGTGTATTCATACCAGCGGTCATTGTACCAAAAAATCCACCCGTCCGGACGCGCCATCCACGCTAGGTTGGGCATCGAATTGGCCAGCGCCTTGAACTGCGCATAGGTAAGATCAGATTCTTTTTCCGTCGCCAGTTGCGGCATCGCTCCCCGCTTGAAACCGTCAAAGAGTCTTCGCCGCTGGGCGGCGGCGCCCAACCCCCTTCCAAAAACCACCTTTTTTGCGAATATAGGGCCGACTTAGACGCGGCGTAGTCGCACGACGACATCCACGCGCGCGACGCGCAATCCGTCAGGCGGCTGGGGAAGATCGGAGACCGAGACATTCGCGCCGGCGATGTCGTAAAGCTCTCCGTCGTCTTCGAGCAGGAAGTGATGGTGATCGTCGGTGTTGGTGTCGAAATACACGCGCGCCCCGTCGACGGCGATCTCGCGCAGCAGACCCGCCTGGGTAAATTGGTGGAGCGTGTTGTATACGGTCGCAAGGGAGACCGAGAGATTGGCCGCGAGCGCCTCTTCATAAAGGCGCTCCGCCGTCACATGGCGATCTCCGTGCTGGCCGAACAGCAGTTCGCCCAGCGCAAGCCGCTGGCGCGTCGGCCGAAGCCCGGCGTCCGCGAGCAGTTCGGCGACCGGCTTGCGCACGGCGGCCTTCGGCGGAGCGATCGGCGTTTGGTCAGCGTCCATTACGGCGGCTCGCGGCTTCTACTCGCGGTTTTCCCTTTGGCATCATAAGGGGAACGGCGCGAAATTCAACGCCGCCCGGCTATTGCGGTCACTTCGCTCCGGCGCTTTCGGCCTGGACGAGCCTATGTTACGGATCGCTTCGCCCAATAGCGGCGCCCGCCGGCGCCAATAAGGATAAGGGCGCGTCTTATGGCGCTTAGGGAGGATGGGCCTTCAAAGGCCTAAACGCGGGGAACAGGAAACGATGGGCGAAAGGCGCTCCTCATTCGGCTATGAGGATTTATTGGCGTGCGGCGAGGAGAAGCTGTTCGGCCCCGGAAATGCGCAGCTGCCGCTGCCGCCCATGCTGATGTTCGACCGGATTACCGAAATTTTCGAGGAGGGCGGCGAGCACGGCAAAGGCTATATGCGCGCCGAACTCGACGTCAAACCGAGCCTGTGGTTCTTCGACTGCCATTTTAAGGGCAATCCGGTGATGCCGGGCTGCCTTGGGCTCGACGCGCTGTGGCAGATGGTTGGCTTCTACCTGGCCTGGCTGGACAATCCGGGACGCGGCATGGCGCTCGGCGTCGGCGAGGTGAAATTCTCCGGCCAGGTGCGACCACATACGAAGCTCGTCACTTATGGCGTCGACTTCACGCGCTTGCGCACCGGCAAGCTCGTGATCGGGCTTGCCGACGGCTGGGTCGCGGCGGATGGCGAGCGCATTTACGAGGCCAAGGACCTCAAGGTCTGCCTCGCCAAAGAGGCGCCGGCCGCCTGAACGCTAACGGAGGCGCCGCAGAACATGGTCCGAGCGCCAGAGGAGTTGGAGCAATGAGACGAGTCGTCGTCACCGGCATGGGCATCGTGTCGTCGATCGGCAACACGACCCAGGAAGTCGTCGCATCCTTGCGGGAGGCGAAATCGGGTGTGGTTCGCGCCGAAAAATACGCCGAACTGGGGTTCCGGTCGCAGGTGCACGGCATGCCGACGCTCGACGCCAGTGAAGTCGTCGATCGCCGGGCGATGCGGTTTCACGCCGCCGGAACCGCCTGGAACCATGTCGCCATGGATCAGGCCATCGCCGACGCGGGTCTGACCGATGCGGAAATCTCGAATGAGCGCACCGGCATCATCATGGGGTCCGGCGGTCCTTCAACCCATACGCTCGTGGAAGCGGCGGACATCACTCGCACTAAAGGTCCCAAACGGGTTGGCCCCTTCGCCGTGCCCAAATGTATGTCGTCGACCGCTTCGGCGACGCTCGCGGTCTGGTTCAAGATCAAGGGCGTCAACTATTCGATCTCGTCGGCCTGCGCCACCTCCAACCATTGCATCGGCAACGCCTATGAGCTGATTCAATATGGCAAGCAGGACATGATCTTCGCCGGCGGCTGCGAGGAATTGGAATGGGAGCTGTCCGTCCTCTTCGACGCGATGGGCGCGATGTCGTCCTCATACAACGATCGCCCGGCGACCGCCTCGCGCGCCTATGACAAGAATCGCGACGGATTCGTCATTGCCGGCGGCGCCGGCGTCCTGGTGCTGGAAGAGCTCGAACACGCCAAGGCGCGAGGCGCAAAAATCTATGCGGAGGTCGCCGGCTATGGCGCGACCTCGGACGGCTACGACATGGTGGCCCCCTCGGGCGAAGGCGCGGTGCGCTGCATGAAGCAGGCGCTCGCGACCGTGAAATGCCCGATCGACTACATCAATCCGCACGCCACCTCGACTCCTGTCGGCGACGTGAAAGAGATCGAAGCGCTGCGCGAAGTGTTTGGCGTCGGCGACAAATGTCCGCCGATCGCCGCGACCAAATCGCTGACCGGCCATTCGCTCGGCGCGACGGGCGTTCAGGAGGCGATCTATTCCTTGTTGATGATGCAGAACGGCTTCATCTGCGAGAGCGCCAATATCGAAGAGTTGGATCCAGATTTCGCCGATATGCCGATCCTTCGCGAGCGGCGCGACAATGTGAAGCTCGGCGCGGCGCTGTCCAACTCATTCGGATTCGGCGGCACCAATGCGACATTAGTGTTCAAGCATCCGGACGCGTGACGTCCTGACTCACAAGCGCGTCATGACGGTCGCCGCGCTCCGCGCTCTTCTTTGCGTGGCTGCTCCTCCGATAAGGCCTAGGCCCATCCTTTCGATCTCTCCTGGAATGACAATCGCCAGATGAAAGTTTCAACCGGTCTCATGCAAGGTAAGCGCGGGCTCATCATGGGCGTCGCCAATGATCATTCGATCGCCTATGGCATCGCGCGCGTTCTTGCCCGTCACGGCGCGACGCTCGCCTTCACCTATCAGGGCGAGGGGCTCGGTAAACGCGTCAAGCCGCTGGCCCAGGAGCTGGGGTCGACTCTTGTTCTCCCCTGCGACGTCGAGGATATCTCCACCGTCGATCAGGTGTTCGCCCGACTCGAATATGACTGGGGCGAGATGGACTTTCTCGTCCACTCCATCGCCTATTCCGACAAGAGCGAATTGAAGGGGCTTTACGCCGACACGTCGCGCGAAAATTTCATTCGCACGCTCGTCATCTCGTGTTTCTCGTTTACGGAAGCCGCGCGCCGCGCCGCAGCGCTCATGAAAAATGGCGGATCGCTGTTGACGGTCAGCTTCGGCGGCGGCACCCATGTCATGCCGAACTACAATGTCATGGGCGTCGCCAAGGCGGCGCTCGATTCGTCGGTGCGCTATCTCGCCGCAGACTTCGGCGATCGCGGGATTCGCGTCAATGCGCTGTCGCCAGGCCCGGTGCGCACCATGGCCGGCGCCGGCATCACCGGCGCGCGCGCGATGGGCGCGTTCCAGAAGAAGCATTGTCCCTTGCGTCGGATGATCACGCTTGATGAAATCGGCGGCTCGGCGCTCTATTTCCTATCTGAGCTTTCGGGCGGCGTGACCGGCGAAGTCCATCTCGTCGACGCCGGCTACAACATCATGTTGCAGCCGCGTCCCGAAGATCTTAACGGCGAGGAGTAGACGAATGAGGATGGCGCTGTCCTTAGCCCTGGGTCTCATTGCGGCCCCAGCCATAGCCGCGAGCGCCGATCCGACGACCGGCGAGAAAATCGTCAAGGCCGAATGCGCGTCGTGCCATGCGATCGGACGCGACGCCGAGGCCAAGAGCCCCGATCCGAAGGCGCCCCGCTTCATCGATGTGGCGAAGATGCCGTCGACGACCGAATTGTCGCTCAAAGTATTCCTGCGCTCGTCGCACAAAAACATGCCGAACTTCATTCTTGCGCCCGAAGAAATCGATTCGCTTGCGAGCTATATTCTGGCTCTTGGCGGCAAATAGCCGCCAAGGCTCAGTGTCCCGCCAAGGCTCATTGGCCCGCTACGTCGCATTTCTTAATCATCCGCTTGCCGGCGCTAAAGGCGGGCGCCAGATCGGGACTCACGCTTTAGCGTCGGCGGATGCTAAGCAGCCATCTTGCGTCCCGACATCCGGCGACATTCTTCGGCGCATCGACGGCACTCGTCGGCGCATTCCTTCATGTCGGGAAGCGGATCGCATTCCTTGGCGCAGGTTTCGCAAGCCTCGGCGCAAAGCGCGCACAGCTGTTTCGCTTGCGGCGAATTCATCAGCATCATATGCGCGCTGTCGCGGCACGTCTCGGCGCAGGCGATCATCGCCCGAAAATGTTTGGGCTTCACATGCTCGCCGCCCTGCTCAAGGCAATGGGTCATCGCCATGCCGAAGCACATCTGATAGCAGCTCAAGCAGGCGTCGATGCAGGCCTGCATTTCCTTCGAGATCATGTGCATGACGGGTATTCCTCTAAGGTCTATCCAACGCGCGCCGCCTCGCAGGCAGCTAGATCGCGCGCCTCGCAGGTCAAGGAATCGCCGGTCGAAAGTCGATGGGGGCTTGACGTCCCCGCGCGCGGCGCCAAGCTCTTAGGAAGTTCGAACGTCTCCGTCTCGCCTTCCGGTCATCTGCCTGACATGATTGAGAGATTGAACTTGGCGAGACGCGAAGCGACGAGCTTCAGAGCAAGGTTAAGCGAAATGACGACTCAGAGGATTGTGTATTGATCGCTCCAACAACCGGGCGGCGGCTGGCGCGGGGACGGCGTGACTCGGCAGGATAATGAACTGATGCGAGCCTCCACGCCGGGATTGCCGGTTGTGAGGCCACGAGAAAGCGCCGGATATTTTGAGTCGCTTCGCAGTCGGCTGCCCAAAGGCGTGCTGAGCGCGCTGGGCGTCGGAGCCAGTCTCGCGCTTTTCGCGCTCGCAGCTTACATTCTTGGAAAGACGCTCTCGAACCTCAGTTACGCCGATCTGCTGAACGCATTTCGCGCGACGAGCGCGACTCAAATTCTCGCGGCGCTGGCGCTTTCCGCTCTCTCTTATCTGTTCCTGACGGGCTATGACGTCGTCGCGCTGCGCCACATGCGCGCGCATGCGCCCTATAGGGTGGCCGCTCTCGCATCCTTCGCGAGCTACGCCATTTCTTTCAATCTCGGATTTCCCGTCATCACCAGCGCCGCGGTCCGCTATTGGATCTACTCGCGCGTCGCGCTCAGCGCATTGCAGGTCGCCAACATAACCGTGTTCGCCGGCGTCACCTTCTGGCTCGGCATGACGTTGATGATGGGCGTCGGCTTCGTTTACGGCGCGAGCGCGCTCGCCGCGCTCGATGGGGCGCCCGCGATCCTTCACGTCATTCCGGGCGTGCTCATTCTCGGCGGCGTGCTCTTTTATTTCGGCTGGGTGACTGTCGAGCGCCGTCGCATCAGTCTTCGCGGCCACGCTCTCGAACTGCCCGGCTTTGTCCCGACCGTGGCGCAGTTCGCGCTCGGCGTCGCCGATTTATGCTGCGCTTCGGGCGCGCTCTATATGCTGCTTCCCGCAGGCGTTCCGCTGGACTTTGTGCCATTCGTCGCCGTGTATATCGTCGCCTGCATTCTCGGCGTGATCAGCCATGCGCCGGGGGGCATCGGCGTCTTCGAGGCGACCATGCTGAACGCCATTCCAGGCTCTTCGCAGGAAAGCGTTCTGGCGTCGCTTCTTTTGTTTCGCATGATCTATTACTTCATCCCCTTCGTCGTCGCGCTTGCGCTTCTGGGCGCCGACGAAGGCGCGCGCCGCTGGACGACATTGCGCGAGACGATCGCGCGTATTTTGGAGGAGCGCTCGAATTGAACGGCGCCGGACCAGTCGCCATGACTCTGTCTGCTCAACCACGCAAGTGGCGCGATCAGGCGATGGAACTCCTGGCGCCGGTGATCAATGCGCTGCCGGAGCCGATCTTCGTCATTGATTCCGAAACCCATGTCGTCGCCGTAAATGCCGCGGCGCAAACTCTCTCGCCCGCGATTCGGCTGAACGAGCCTCTGTCTCGCGGGCTTCGGTCTCCCGATATGCTCGACGCCGTCGCCCGTGTGCTCGCCGGCGGCGAGGCCGAGAAAACCGTCTGGGTCGAGCGCCTGCCGGTGGAATGCTGGTTCGAGGCCCATATCGCGCCAATGCAGATCGAAGGCTTCGAGCCCGCCGCCATGGTGAGCCTGCGCGATCTCACCGAGTCGCGGCGCGTCGAGCGCATGCGCGTCGACTTCGTCGCGAACGCCAGCCATGAGCTGCGCACCCCGCTCGCCTCGCTGCTCGGCTTTGTCGAGACCCTGCAAGGTCCGGCGCGCGATGATGGCGAAACCCGCGGCAAGTTCCTCGCCATCATGCGCGAACAAGCGCAGCGAATGGCGCGGCTCGTTGACGATCTGCTGTCGCTGTCGCGCATCGAGCAGCACATGCATCTTCGGCCGGCGACGCCCGTCGATCTCACGCTGCTCGTCGCGCATATCGTCGATACGCTGTCGCAGATGGCCGAGGACAGGGGCGTCGCCATCAATCTCGATCTCCAGCCGAACGTCGTCGCGCCGGGCGATCGCGACGAGCTTGCCCGCGTCATCGAAAATCTCGTCGAGAATGCGTTGAAATACGGATGCGCCGAGGACGGCGCCTGCAAGCCCATCGACATTTCGCTCGTCCGCAAGGGCGCGCTCGTGATTCTGTCGGTGCGCGATTATGGTCCCGGCGTCGCGCCGGAGCACATTCCACGGCTGACCGAGCGCTTCTATCGCGTCGATGCGGGCAAGAGCCGCGCCAAGGGCGGCACCGGGCTGGGGCTCGCCATCGTCAAACATATCGTGCTGCGCCATCGCGGTCGGCTGGCGATTGAATCCGCGCTCGGCGAGGGGACGCTGTTTCGCGTCATTCTGCCGGGAAGCGAGACGCCATAAATCATTTAAGCATATGATATTAAATAATTTATAGTTGTCATAAAACTGTAATCCTTGCGTCACAAAAACCTATTGTCGAACCGCTAATTTCTCGCAGGCGATGACGCAGGGGCGCGTATCGCCAGTCTGTTCTCGAGCGAAAGAGACCTTCAAATGATCTCGAAGATTTTCAAGCGCGGCGCGGGCGCGGCGCTGGCGCTCGCCGTTATGGCCGGCGCGGCGGGCGCGCTGGACATTTCCGGCGCCGGCGCCACCTTCCCCTATCCCATCTACGCCAAATGGGCTGAGGCGTACAAGAAGGAGACGGGCAACGGGCTGAACTACCAGTCGATCGGCTCGGGCGGGGGCATCAAGCAGATCAAGGCGCGCACCGTCACTTTCGGCGCCTCCGACCAGCCGCTGAAGGCCGACGACCTCCAGTCCGCCGGCCTCATTCAATGGCCGCAGGTCATCGGCGGCATCGTGCCGGTCGTCAATCTCGACGGCGTGACGCCCGGGGAGCTGACGCTCGACGGCGAGACGCTCGCCAAGATTTTCCTCGGCGAAGTCACCAAATGGGACGACGCGCCGATCAAGAAGCTCAACCCCAAGGCGAAGCTGACGTCGGCGCCGATCGTCGTGGTCCATCGTTCGGACGGATCGGGCACGACCTTTAACTTCACCAATTATCTTTCGAAGGTTTCGCCGGACTGGAAGTCGAAAGTCGGCGAGAACGCATCGGTCGAATGGCCGGTCGGCATCGGCGCGAAGGGCAATGAGGGCGTGGCGAACAATGTCGCCAACACCAAGGGCGCGATCGGCTATGTCGAATACGCCTACGCGAAGCAGAACAAGCTGACCTACACCAAAATGCTCAACAGGGACGGCAAATCGGTCGCGCCGAACATGGAGTCGTTCCAGGCCGCCGCGGCGGGCGCCGACTGGGCGCATGCCGAAGGATTTTACGAGATCCTGACGAACGAGCCGGGCGCGAAGACCTGGCCGATTACCGCCGCCACGTTTATTCTTCTGCCTAAGGAGCCCAAGGATGAGGCGGCCGCGGGCGAAGCCATGAAATTCTTCGGCTGGGCCTTCGGGCATGGCGGCAAAATGGCTGAAGAGCTCGATTACATACCGATGCCGAAAACGGTCGTCGAACTCGTCAAGAAGACTTGGGCTACTGTCAAAGGGACGGACGGCAAGCCATTGTCTCATTGAGGCGGCGTGATCGCTCTCAAAAAGCTTAGAGCGCGCTCTATGCGAAAATCCGTATTCCGCATTTTCGCAGCGCGCTCTGGCGGCTTGCTTCAACAGACTGCGACGACCGCTTCAGGCGGCCGTCGGCAGGCATTGGCGCCGATCGTAGCCGGGCGGCGCCGGGAGTTGAGCGAATGTTGTCGATCGAGCCAGGCCGGCGAAGCGCGAACGGAGCCGGCGGGGAGGCGGATTCAGACATGTCGGAAATAGTCTTGCAACAAGCGTCGCAGTCTTCAGTGACCGCCGATCGATCGCGCGCCCTCGGCAGGATGGCGCTTGTCGACGGGATCTTCCGTGAGGCGACGCGCGCTGCGGCCGTGATCGTTCTGGTGATCCTGGGCGGCGTCATAATTTCGCTCGTCCACGGCTCATTGCCGGCGGTGAGGGCCTTCGGCTTCGGCTTCCTCGTCTCGCAGTCGTGGAATCCGGTCACTGAGAATTTCGGCGCGCTTCCGGCGATCTACGGCACGATCATGACCTCGGTCATCGCCATGCTCATCGCCGTTCCGGTCGGCCTCGGCATTGCGATCTTCCTGACCGAGCTTTGTCCCTATGTTCTGCGCCGGCCTATCGGCACGGCGATCGAACTCCTGGCCGGCATCCCGTCGATCATCTACGGCATCTGGGGCCTCTTCGTGCTGGCGCCGTTCCTCCAGACCCATGTGCAGCCCGCGCTGATCGCGGCTTTTGGCGACATACCGGTGTTCTCGACGCTTTTTGCGGGGCCACCCTACGGAATCGGCTTGCTGACCGCAGGCTTCATTCTTGCGATCATGGTGTTGCCCTTCGTCGCCTCGATCTCGCGCGACGTCTTCGAGACGGTGCCGCCAGTGTTGAAGGAAGCGGCGAGCGGCATCGGCTGCACGACTTGGGAAGTGATGCGCTATGTGGTGATGCCTTATACGCGCGTCGGGGTGATCGGCGGCGTCATGCTCGGGCTCGGTCGCGCGCTTGGCGAGACGATGGCGGTCACTTTCGTCATCGGCAACGCGCATAAGATTTCCGGGTCTCTGCTTGCGCCCGGCACGACGATTTCGGCGACAATCGCCAATGAGTTCACCGAGGCGGTCGGCGATCTTTACACCTCGGCGCTGATCGAACTGGGGCTCATCCTGTTCGTCATCACCTTCATCGTTCTTGCGATCGCGCGCTACATGCTCATGCGCATCGAGCAGAAATCGGCGTAAGGGAGACGCTCATGTCGCTTTACGCAACTCGACGCAGCGCCAACTCGATCGCGACGACGCTCTGCTGGGTCGCGGCCATATTTGGGCTGGCATGGCTCTTTGTGATCCTTGTCGCGCTGCTTTACGAAGGCGTCCGCGGCCTGTCTCCGGCGGTCTTCACCGAGATGACGCCGCCCCCCGGCAGCGCCGGCGGATTGCTCAACGCCATCGCCGGTTCGCTGGTCATGACGGTGATCGGCGTCGCGATAGGCACGCCGCTTGGCATGCTGGCCGGAACCTACATGGCTGAATACGGCCGCAATTCGAAGCTGACGATCGTGGTGCGCTTCATCAACGACATCCTGCTCAGCGCGCCGTCCATCGTCGTCGGTCTTTTCGTCTACACGATCCTCGTGCATCCGATGGGCCACTTCTCGGCGATTTCGGGCGCGGTGGCGCTTGCGCTGCTCGTTGTTCCGGTCGTCGTGCGAACGACGGAGGACATGCTGCTGCTCGTGCCGGGATCGATGCGAGAGGCGGCTTCGGCGCTCGGCGCGCCCCGCGCCCATGTCGTCGGCAAGGTCGCCTATCGCGCCGCCAAGGCGGGGTTGGTCACCGGCGTGCTGCTGGCCGTTGCGCGAGTCTCGGGCGAGACGGCGCCCCTTCTATTCACTGCGCTCAATAACCAGTTCTGGAGCACTGATCTGGCGGCGCCGATGGCGAGCCTGCCGGTGGTCATCTTCCAGTTCGCGCTGTCGCCTTACAAGGACTGGCAGCAACTCGCTTGGACAGGCGCGCTGCTCATCACCATCGCAGTTCTCGCCCTGTCGATCACGGCGCGCACTTTGAGCGCCGGCCGGAGGAAATCGAAATGAACGCCGCCGTCCATGCCCCGAAAGAGCCGCCGACAAAAGTGACGGTGCGTAGCCTCGATTTTTATTACGGCGCGGATCGCTCGCTAAAGAACATCAGCCTGCCGCTCCACGCCAATAAGGTGACAGCGTTCATCGGTCCCTCGGGCTGTGGCAAGTCGACCTTGCTGCGTGTGATGAACCGCATGTACGACCTCTATCCCGGACAGCGGGCGGAGGGCGAAGTGCTCCTCGATGGCGAAAACATTCTGGACCCCGCGATCGACCTGAATGCGCTGCGGGCGCGCGTCGGCATGATCTTCCAGAAGCCCACGCCCTTCCCCATGTCGATTTATGAAAACATCGCCTTCGGCATTCGGCTGTATGAGAAACTGCCGCGCGCCGATCTTGACGCGCGCGTGGAAGCGGCGCTGCGCGGCGCGGCGCTGTGGGACGAAGTCAAGGATAAGCTTCAGGCGAGCGGCCTCGGGCTTTCGGGCGGGCAGCAGCAGCGTCTCTGCATTGCGCGCAGCGTCGCTGTGCAGCCGGAAGTCATCCTGTTCGACGAGCCCTGTTCCGCGCTCGATCCGATCTCGACGGCGAAAGTCGAGGAGCTCATCGACGAACTTACGAGCCGCTACACGATCGCGATCGTCACCCACAACATGCAGCAGGCGGTTCGCGTCTCCGACTACACGGCATTCATGTATCTCGGCGAACTCGTCGAGTTCGGCGAAACGGACGAAGTGTTCAACAAGCCGAAAGAGAAGCGGACGCTCGACTATATCACCGGCCGTTTTGGCTAACCGCGATTCAAGGACCGCGCCCATGAGCGATCATATTGTCAAATCCTACGACCGGGACCTCGAGGCGCTCGGACGTCGCATCGCTGAAATGGGCGGCGTCGCCGAAAAAATGCTGGCGGAGGCGATGGACGCGCTCTCCAGCTTCGACGTCGACCTCGCTCATCGCGTCGTCTCCAGCGATCCGCGGCTCGACGCGCTACAGCGCGAAATCGAGGAGAACGCCATTCTGACCATTGCGCGCAGGCAGCCGCTCGCGGTCGATCTGCGCGAATGCATCGCCGCGATCCGCATTTCCGGCGACATCGAACGCGTCGGCGATCTCGCCAAGAACATCGCCAAGCGAACGCTCAAGATCGTATCGGAAGCCCGCGTGCCGCGCGCCATCGTCGGCCTCAAGTCGATGCATGAAGTCGCGGCGATGCAGCTCAAGGACGCGCTCGACGCCTACGCCTTGCGCGACACGGAGCGCGCGCACGCCGTGTGGCAGAATGATTCCGATCTCGACGCGCTGGAGGATTCTGTTTTCCGCGATCTTCTAACTTTCATGATGGAGGATCCGCGCAACATATCCTTCTGCACGCATCTGCTGTTCTGCTCGAAGAACTTGGAGCGGATCGGCGATCACACCACCAATATTTCGGAAACGGTCATTTATCTCGTCACCGGCGAGGCGATGCCCACGGAGCGGCCGAAATCGCGCGTCCCCGATTTCGGCGTGAAGGACGAGGCGGCGCAATGAATGAAGTGAGTTCCGCCGCACAGCGCGGCGGCAAGAGCGACCGCGCGCCGCGCATCCTCGTCGTCGAGGATGAGACCTCGCTTGCGACGCTGCTCGTCTATAATCTTGAGGCCGAAGGCTATCAGGTCGAGCATGTCGACAATGGCGACGAAGCGGAGCTGCGGCTCGCCGAGTCGCCGCCCGATCTCGTCATTCTCGACTGGATGCTCCCTGGCGTTTCCGGACTCGAAATATGTCGGCGGCTGCGCGCGCGCGACAGCGCGAGAGACATGCCGGTGATCATGCTGACCGCGCGCGGCGAAGAGGGAGAACGGGTGCGCGGGCTCTCGGTCGGCGCCGACGACTATGTCGTCAAGCCGTTCTCCACGCCGGAGCTGATGGCGCGGGTGCGCGCCCTGCTGCGCCGGGCCCGACCCGAGCGCGTCGCTTCGCGCCTGACCCTCGGCGACATCGATCTCGATCGCGACACGCGCCGCGTGCGGCGCTCCGGCCGTGAAATTCACCTCGGTCCGACCGAGTTCCGGCTACTCGAATATTTCATGGAGAAGCCGGGGCGCGTGTTCACGCGCGCGCAGTTGCTCGACAGCGTCTGGGGCATGTCGGCGGAGATCGACGAACGCACCGTCGACGTCCATGTCGGCCGACTGCGAAAGGCGATGATCCGCGGCCGCGAAAAGGATCCGATCCGCACGGTGCGCGGCGCCGGCTATTCCTTCGATGAAACCTTCGGTCACGAATGACCGCCGATACGGTTCACGCGTAGCGCTGCGCTCTGAGCTGATCGCGCGCGCGGCGGCGATCCTGGGCCGGCTGATAGGCGACGCGCGCGTGATAGGCGCAGTAAGGCCCGCCGCCGACGGTCGATTTGCAGCCGCAAAAGCGGAATTCCGGCGACGTCGGATCGCCCATCGGCCAGCGGCACATGGATTCGCGCAGCTCCATCAGCGTCACGCGCTCCGACATGGGGATCACCACTTCTTCTTCGGGCGCATGCCGCGGCGACGCCAAGGCATGTGGCGCGAAAGCGAGCGCGAGATTGCCATGCGAGGCGGCGCCGTTCATGCGCGGCTGCGTCGAACGAGGCGCCTTGGCGACCCGCGGTCGCTGCGCGTTTACGGTTTTGGCGCGCTCGGCGAGCCCAAGCCGGTGGATTTTGCCGATGACGGCGTTGCGCGTGATGCCTGGTCCGAGTTCAGCCGCCACTTGACTGGCGCTCAGCCCATCGCTCCATAGCTTGCGAAGCAATTCGACGCGTTCGTCGGTCCATGACATTAGGCTTCTCCATTCTTTCGGGTCGAGCGCGGATCGGATTCAGCTTCCGACCGCAGCGCAGGCCTGAAGCCCAGCGGCGATGTGACGCGCATCAACACTCGAGAGAACGCCCAAACAAACGACGCGGGCGCCGACTAGAAACTTTCTGTTTACTTTGAATCATGGGCGAGTCGCGCTGGCAAGCGCGCACTGGCGTTCTCAACAGCCTTTCACTGAGACTGTTGCGCGAAGGACTCACCCTGACGCTGCGGCGCGCGACGGGTTTGACGCCAATGTTCGTGGAGAGTTTCGGATTTGACCGCGTCGGGCGGCGCGCTTAAAATCACCGTTGGAATGCCGCCCTCAACAGGGCGGCGCTTTGTTTTTCGAGCTTCCTCTGGCCGAGGCCGGCGACGGGAAACATGGAGCAGGGCTTTTGACCTCAGCGCTTTATCCGACCTATCCGCGGGCCGATCTCTCCTTCAAACATGGAGAAGGCGCGTGGCTGACCGCGGAAAACGGCGATCGCTATCTCGACTTCAGCGCGGGCGTCGCCGTATTGTCGCTCGGCCATAATCATCCTCATCTCGTCGAAACGTTGAAGCGCGCGGCTGACGCGCCCTGGCACGTCTCCAATCTGTTTCGCATCCCGCAAGCCGAACGTCTCGCTGAGCGGCTTTGCGCAGCCACATTCGCCGATCTGGTCTTTTTCACCAATTCCGGCGCTGAGGCTGTGGAATGCGCGATCAAGACCACGCGCAAGTTTCACGCGGTTGCCGGACGGCCCGAGCGCTATCGCCTCATCACCTTCGAGGGCGCCTTCCATGGCCGCACGCTGGCGACGATCGCCGCGGGCGGCAACGCCAAATATCTTGAAGGCTTCGGACCGCCCGTCGAGGGCTTCGACCAGGTTCCTTTCGGCGATTACGACGCCGTCGAAGCGGCGATCACGCCGGAAACGGCGGGCTTGCTGCTCGAACCGATTCAGGGAGAGGGCGGACTGCGCATCTTTGCGCCCTCCTTCCTCGCGCGGCTGCGGGCGCTTTGCGACGCGCGCGGCCTGCTGCTCGTTCTCGACGAAGTGCAGTGCGGCGTCGGCCGCACCGGCAAGTTTCTCGCCTGTGAACATGCCGGCGTCGCGCCCGATATCGCGGCGCTCGCCAAGGGTCTCGGCGGCGGCTTTCCGCTCGGCGCTTGCCTAGCAACGCGCGAGGCCGCCAAAGGCATGACGATTGGCGCGCATGGCTCGACATTCGGCGGCAACCCGCTGGCGGCGGCGGTAGGCGGCGCCGTTCTCGACATCGTGCTGGCGGACGGCTTCATGGCGCGCGTCGCCCGTCTCGGCGCGCTGCTGCGCCAGCGGCTTGCGGAACTCGAAGATCGCTATCCGTCGCTGATCGAAGAAGTTCGCGGCGAAGGTCTGATGTTCGGACTCAAGATGAAAATTCCCAACGGCGATTTTGCCGTCGCCGCCCGCGCCGAAGGCCTGCTGACGGTGCTCGCCGGCGACAATGTGGTGCGCCTGGTCCCGCCGCTCGTCATCGATGAGAGCGACATTGCGGCTGCGGCGTCGCGCCTCTCCGCCGCATGCGCCCGGCTCGCCGCGCCCGCCGAAAAGCTCGGAGCCGCGTGATGACCGCTCATCCGCTGACGCGGCCGCGCAGCTTTCTCGATCTTTCCGATCATTCCGGCGAAGAGCTGCGCCACATTCTCGATATCGCCAAATCGCTCAAAGCGCGCCGCGTCAAAGGCGCGGAGCCGACCGACCGGCCGCTCGCCGGCAAATATCTCGGCATGGTGTTCGACAAGCCGTCGACGCGCACCCGCGTCTCCTTCGATATCGCGATGCGCGAGCTCGGCGGCGAAACGATCATGCTGACCGGCGCCGAAATGCAGTTGGGGCGCGGCGAGACCATCGCCGATACGGCGCGCGTGCTCTCGCGGTTTCTCGACGCCGTTATGGTGCGCATTCTTTCCCATCCCGATCTCATGGAGCTGGCGCGCTACGGCAATCTGCCGGTCATCAACGGGCTCACCAAACAGTCGCATCCCTGTCAGGTGATGGCGGACGTCATGACCTTCGAGGAGCATCTGGGTCCGATCGAAGGGCGCACGGTGGCCTGGAGCGGCGACGCCAATAATGTGCTCACGAGTTGGGTGCACGCCGCCGGCCGCCTGGGCTTCGCCATCAATGTCGCGACGCCTGCCGATTTTGCGCCGTCGGAACAACTCGTCGATTGGGCGAAAGCCAATGGTGCGAAGTTGAATCTGACGCGCGACGCCTATGAGGCGGTCGCAGGCGCCGACGCCGTGATCACCGACTGCTGGGTGTCCATGGGCGACGCGGACGAGGATGAGCGCCGCGCCGCCCTCACGCCCTATCAGGTCGACGCGAAGTTGATGGGCGCGGCGGCGAAACATGCGCTCTTCATGCATTGTCTGCCGGCGCATCGCGGCGAGGAAGTCGCCGCGGAAGTGATCGACGGGCCGCAGTCGGTCGTCTTTGACGAAGCCGAGAACCGGCTTCACGCCCAGAAAGGCGTGCTCTGCTGGTGTCTAGCGCCGGGGCAGGTCTGATGCCGCAAGGCGGCCGCCCGGCGCCGAGCCGGCCGGCGGCGTTTCATTCCGAGGATGACCGGGTGCTGCCCTTCGCAGTCGAGGCGCTTGATCTGCGCGGCCGAATCGTGCGCCTCGGCCCGACGGTCGATTCCATCCTCAATCATTACGCCTATCCGCCGCAGGTCGCGCGTCTCCTCGGCGAGGCGGTGGCGCTGGCCGCGCTGCTCGGCTCGATTCTCGAATCGCACGGACGCTTTCAGTTGCAGACGCGCAGCGACGGACCGGTGGACATGCTCGTCGTCGACTATGACGCGCCAGGTAAGTTGCGGGCCTTCGCCCGTTTCGACGCCGAGCGCGTCGCCGAAATGTGCGAGGCGTCGCCGGCGGCGCTTTTTGGACGCGGACATCTCGGGCTCACGATCGAGCGCGAGGAAGACGCCGCGCGCTATCAGGGAGTCGTGCCTTTGGAAGGCGAAAGCCTCGCCGAGGCGGCGCATCTCTATTTCCAGCAATCGGAGCAGATTCCGTCTTTCGTCAGACTGGCTGTGGCGGAAAGCGTCACTCCGCAGGGCCGCAGCTGGCGCGCCGGCGGATTGCTCTTGCAATATTTGCCTTCTGGCGGCGCCCGCGCCCGCGATCTCCCTCCAGGCGACGCGCCTGACGGCGCACAAGAGCCTGCGAATATTGACGATGATGATCATTGGAGCGAGGGGCAGGCGCTCGCTGCGACTCTCGAAGACCACGAACTCGTCGATCCGGCGCTGTCGGGCGAGCGATTGCTTTATCGCCTGTTTCATGAGCGCGGCGTCAAAGTTTTCGCGGAACGGGCGCTGGAGGAATTCTGCCGCTGTTCGAACGAGCGCATCGACAAGCTTTTGAGAAGTTTCTCCCCGCAAGAGCGCGCCGACATGATCGGCGACGACGGCCGCATCGGCGTCACCTGCGAATTCTGCGGCACGCTGCGCAGCTTCGATCCCGCCGATTACAATTGATGGGAGGCCGGAGCAAAGACATGTCCGCCGACTTCATCTTCCCGCCGCCGCCCTGCCCGAGCGTCGCCGTCGCGCAGGATGCGCGGCGATTTCCCGTGCGGCGGATCTTCTGCATCGCGCTGAACTATGCCGCGCATGCCCGCGAAATGGGAAAAGAGCCGGTTAAGGACTCAAACGCCGAGCCGCCCGTGTTCTTCGCCAAGCCTGCGGACGCGGTCGTCGAGAGCGGCGCGACGATTCCCTATCCGACGCTGACCAACGATCTTCACCACGAGATCGAATTGGTGGCGGCGCTCGGCTGCGGCGGCGCCAATATTCCTGTCGAGCAGGCGCTCGATTGCGTCTTCGGCTATGCCGCCGGAATCGATCTCACGCGGCGCGATTTGCAAACGGCGGCGCGCAATGCCGGCCGGCCGTGGGACATGTCGAAGGGCTTCGATCATTCCGCGCCGATCGGCGCCATCCGCCCCGCCGCTGAAATTGGCCATCCGACGCGCGGGCGCATCGCGCTCTCCGTCAATGGCGTCCTTCGGCAGTCCGGCGATCTGAGCGATCTCATCTGGACCGTTCCCGAAATCATCGCCGCGCTGTCGCGCAATGTCGCGCTCGCGCCCGGCGATCTGATCTTCACCGGCACGCCCTCGGGGGTCGGACCGCTTATTGCAGGGGACCGCGCCGACGGCGAGGTCGAGCATGTCGGGTCTGTGACCGTAACCGTCGGAAAATAGGTCAGGTTGCGCCGAACAGGGAAACCCGGCTATTTGCAGGAGCGTGAAACGCCTTCGCGCGATCCATCGCAACCGTCGTTGCGCCTCCACTGAGCCGCCGGCGCGCGAGGCTGTGGACATGCCGGTCAATCTCGACCCCGAAGACTGGGACGAATTTCGCACCGAGAGCCATCGTGCGCTCGACATGATGCTCGACCATCTGCGCGATTTACGCAAACGCCCGGTCTGGACCGAGCCGAGCGCCGAGGCGCGGGCGCGCTTCAAGCGCGGCCTTCCCCAGGAAGGGCGCGACTTCTCCGCCGTGCTCGAGGCTTTCGACCGCTACATCAAGCCCTTCGCGACCGGCAACACCCATCCGATGTTCATGGGCTGGGCGCAGGGCGCCGGCACGCCGGCCGGCATGATCGCGGAAATGCTCGCCGCCGGCATGAATTCGAACTGCGGCGGACGCAATCACATCGCCATCGACGTCGAGCGCCAGATCGCCGCCTGGATGGCCGAGGCCTTCGGCTTTCCGCCGGACGCGAGCGGCATTTTCGTCACCGGCACGTCGATCGCCAACTTCCTTTGCCTGCTTGTCGCGCGCGATCAGGCCTATGGCGATAAGGATGTGCGGCTCAACGGCCTCTGCGCGCTGTCCGGCCAGCTCATCGCCTATGCGTCGCGGGAGGCGCATAATTGCGTCCGTCAGGCGATGGAGCTTGCCGGCCTTGGGGCAAGGCATCTGCGTCTCATTGCTTCAGACGAGCGACGGGCGATGAAAGTGGCCGATCTTCGCCACGCTATCGCCGCGGACCGTGCGGCCGGGTTCAAGCCGTTTTTGATCGTCGGCACGGCGGGAACGGTCGATACCGGCGCGATCGATAGGCTCGACCGGCTCGCGGATATCGCGCACAGCGAAGACATGTGGTTCCATGTCGACGGCGCCTTCGGCGCGCTGGCCGCGCTCTCCCCGACGCTGAAGCCCTTGGTCAAGGGGCTGGAGCGCGCCGACAGCATCGCCTTCGACTTTCATAAATGGCTGCAAGTCCCCTATGACGCAGGCTTCTTTCTGGTGCGCGACAGAGAGGCCCATAAGCGCGCTTTCGCCGCCAACGCCGCCTATTTGACGCGCGCGCCCCGCGGCCTCGCGGCGGGCGATGCCTGGCCCTGCGATCTCGGACCCGACCTGTCGCGCAGCTTTCGCGCGCTCAAAGCCTGGTTCACCATCGAAACCTTCGGGGCCAGGCGTCTCGGCGAATGTATCGAGCAGACGTGCCGCATGGCGAAGCGGCTTGAAGCGTGGATCGCGCGATCGGACGCTTTCATCCTGCGCGCGCCGGTGACGCTCAACATCGTCTGTTTCGGCGTCAAGGATGACGACGATGGTTCGCTCGCCCGCGAAATCGTGATGGAGCTGCATGAGCGCGGCGAGGCGGCGCCGTCGCTGACCATCCTTGATGGGGTTCCGGCGATCCGCGCCGCGATCATCAATCATCGAACCGAGGAGCGCGACATCGACGCCTTCACCGAATTTCTCGAGGCGGCGCTGAGGCGCGCCCGCAAGGAGCCGCATGATTTCGGCGCGCTCGTCGAGCCGCATGGGCCTGGAAAGACCCGGCTGTCGGAAGATTGACGCCGCGCTATCGTAAGCCTGTCATATATCGTCGGGCTCTGTTCTGACGACTTTCGTGAGCGCCGCCATGACCTTGAACCGCATCGCAAGAGCGCCGCCCGCCGACATTCCGGGATGTCTGTGGATCATGCGGTTTAACGGCGCCGGCGAAGCCGAGCCGGGAACCGCCGATGATCTCGATGCGCTCGGCGCGCCGCGCGAAGGGTTCCTGTGGCTGCACATGGATCTCGCCGACGTGCGCACGCGCCCGCTGCTCGCGCGCATTGGGGCGTTGTCAGAAGACGCGCGTGATTTGCTGTGTGATCCCGTCGACCACCAGCATCTCGAATATTCGGATGGAATCGTCAGCGGCGCGCTGCTCGATTACGAACGCGATCTTGGCGGACCGACATCGCGCGCCGACTATGTCCGCTTCGCCTCCGGCGCGAGCTTCTTTGTCAGCGCGCGGCGGCTGCCGATGGACAGCGTCGAGGCGACCCGCATCGCCATCGATCGCGGCGCGCGCCTGACCTCGCCGATCAATCTCTTCGAAATGCTGACCCATGCGCTGATCGACGGGCTGGCGCGCAAAGCCGCGGAGCTCAGCGCCGCCTTCGATCGCGTCGAAGACCGCATCATCGATCAGCGCGGGCGTCAGGCGCGGCCGGCGCTCAGCCTCGCGCGGCGAGACGCGGTGCGCCTGGCGCGCCAGATCAGCGGCCTGTCGACGACGGTGGCGCGGCTCGAGACCATCGAGGAGGAGATCGGCGAGCAGCGGGACGACGATTTGCGCGAGGCGGCGGCGCGGCTCATTCAACACGCCAGCGCGTTGACTCAGGACGTGACCAGCCTTCAGGAGCGCGCCCGTCTGCTGCAGGACGAACTCAACGCGCTTCTCAGCCTGGAGACCAACGATCGGCTCTATGTGCTGACCCTGACGACGATGCTGCTGCTGCCAGCGACCTTCGTCACCGGCTTTTTCGGCATGAACACCAAGAATCTGCTGTTCTCGGAAGACGATAACGGCACGCTCTATGCGACCATTCTTTGCGTGCTCGCCTCGGCGACGGCGCTTTTTCTGATGCGCCGCTGGGGCCTCGCCGGCGCGCCCGAGGGCGACGAGCCGCGCCCGCCTACATCAGCGCGCCACGATCGGCCGGCGGACCGGAGTTTTTGAGGTTAGCTTCGTAGTTGGTTTTACTGCGCGCCTGCAGCGGAAAGGTTGCGTCCGTCCCGTAGAGTATAGATGCGGCGTTCAGTCTGGAGGCGCCTCGCCTGCTTCTGCGGCGTCGTCAGCCTGTACCTCTTTGAGCGCATGTTTCCCTTCGTGGAAGGTGACAATACTATCCGGGAGACCGATTAGGACCAACGGACAAGGGTTTCCGACTCCACGACGCACGCGATCTTCGAGCTTTCGCCAATGGGTGGTCGCCTCGCCAAATTTATCCGCCACAAATTTGGTTGTGAACGCCTCGCGAAAAGATAGAGGCGCTTTTGCTCGAGTGGTGTGTCTAAGGATTGCGGCTCGTTGCTTGCTGGTGGGATCGTAGCCCCATTCCCCCAAGCTGTCGAAATTATCGATGTGATGCTCGTCTATAAATCTGCGCACCAAATTCCGCATATTTTGGTGAAGTGATTTTCCTCTCGTCACAATGATACCAATGGATATCGCGCCATCTGCATGCAGGCGCTTGTAGTTTTCCAGGTCACGATCGTAAAATGGATCTTTGTTATTCCATTCAATTTCCAGAGCAACTCGAGATCCGTTTTCAAACGTACGAACGTGATCTACCTCGTGCGACTGGCTCTCTTTCGGAATCCCGTTAATGCGTTTCTCGACAATAAATGTCGTCTTCACCCAACCCTTGTCCGTCAGCGCCCTTCGCAGGCGCTGTGTTCCTTTGGCCTCTCCTCCTCCTCCAGCAATAATTTCCTCGATTGGGATCGTCGTTTCTGAGAGCGCGGCTTCCAATTCGACAAGAGCCTCAGGAAAATCCACGCTCAAGATGGTGACCTGCCCCTGAACTTTCATCCAGTAGCAAGTTGAGTCCCGGCGTTTGATACGCCCGAGGGCGCGGATGTAGCAACAGGCGATCGGCGGAGCTGGTCGGGGTTGCGCAGCCGATCGCCTGTTGCG
>Ga0194126_10000892_pt1 | contig 50683 bp, 50 predicted proteins | sample TA2KigC150mmetaG_FD_148641 | JGI IMG/M metagenome (GOLD analysis project Ga0194126, IMG submission 148641) | Freshwater microbial communities from Lake Tanganyika, Tanzania - TA2015035 Kigoma Deep Cast 150m | ecosystem: Environmental > Aquatic > Freshwater > Lake | place: Tanzania: Lake... | reverse complement strand
ACTGTGAATGATATTGTTAATATGACTGCAATTGCTGTTGTTGAAGCTAAAGGAAAATAAGAAGAATTAGTGTAAACTAATATTCATGATTTCTAGCCCCGATAGAATTCGGGGCTTTTTTTTATATTAAGTAACATATTTTGGAAATTCAACGTCAAAATTTGTAAAAATTTATTTAAATGTTAAGAAATGTATTATATATAAGCGGAAGCATTTTAATTTTTTTTACCGGATTAATTATTTATGGAGTTATATTAAATCTTAGAGAGCAAACTTTAGAAGAAATTCTTAAAGAAAAAGGGATTGATAAACTTAAAGATGTACATCTTGTTGTTAATAGAATGAATTATAGAGTTGAACTTTATTCTAATAAAACATTCATTAAAAACTATAAAGCTGTATTTGGAAAAAACTCTGGTACAATAAAAACATCAACACATGATCTGATTACACCGCTAGGTGAGTTTAAAATTTGCTACATTGATACTAATTCGAGATACCATCGGTTTCTACAAATTAATTATCCAAATGAAAAAGTTGCTGCTGAAGCACTAAAACAAGGTTATCTAAATGAAAATGAATTTAAAACAATTCAAAGTTCATCAAAAAATAACGACTGTCCTCCAAAAGAAACAAGGCTGGGTTCCAATATAGGTATTCATGGGATAGGGAAATACAACTTCATTTTTAAGAATTTACCATTTACATTTAATTGGACTAATGGATCAGTTGCCGTGAGTAATGAAAATATCGATGAGATTTTGTCTGTTGTAAAAATTGGAACGGAAGTAAAAATAACATTTTAATTAATCGAAATTGGTTTGAAAACAAAATTAATTAACATAGTAGTTGTATTCTACTGCATTATTACCATTAATGCTTTTGGTCAAACTTATTTACATCATGAATTAGTAAACATTGAGTTCATTGGTAACCTTGCAATACCAACCTCAGAATTAGAAAGTGTAATTTTTTCGAAAGAATCACCTAGTAAGTTCTCTCAATTCTTAAATAGTTTTTCAGGTTTTGGTTCCCCAGCTATTTATTTCGACTCGCTGCTAATACCTTCAGATATTCAAGCCATTAAAAGTCTTTATCATTCAAATGGGTACTTTAAGATTTCAGTGAAGTATAATTATTCCTTAGCAGAGAAGGAGGCAGTACTAACTTTTGAGATTAATGAAAGGGAACCAGCTTACTTAAAATCGTTCAACGTATATGGTTTGAAAGATAAAATTCCGGGTGAATATTTGGATTTACTAAATGATTTTATAAAAGTTGATTCAAATACAATTTATCAAGAAAGATTGGTGGAAAACAAAAAGAACTATACAATTAATTATTTAAGAGATCATGGTTTTATGCTTGTATCTAATGATATTCCGTCAGTTACAGTTGATACAATGTTAAACCGTGTTGATGTTGGTATAAATTTTACAACTGGTAAGAGATATAGGATCAATGAAATTTCTACTCTAAAAACCGGTGAAGGAAAAGATTTCGTTGAAGATGAATTGTTAAAGGAAATTGTTGGCATTGGTGCGAATTCATTTTATAGTTTTTATGATATTCAACGAGGGCAAGTAAGATTATATCGAACAGAACTTTTTAATTCTGCAATTATAAATGCTGTTATTTCTGATACAGTTGGCAATTATGTGCCGTTAAGTATTGCTGCCGATGTTGGAATGATGCATGAATTAACTCCCGAAATTATAGTTAATAATGAAGACAATACTTTTAATATTGGTATTGGATTAAGTTTTACTAAAAAAAATCTTTTTGGCGATGCGCGTAAGTTTACTATAGGATCTTCAATCGCTGCACAAAATATTTCTGAATTTTTAAAAAATCCTTCGTTTAATGATTCAACTGTATTTGGTTATACAGATACAAGAATGATTGTTGAACAGCCATTTCTTTTCGGAAAACCAATTAATACAAAATTAGAATCCTATTTTACACTTCAAAAAAGAAAGAATGAATACAATTCTAAATTGTATGGAGCAAAATTGAGTTTTGATATCGAAATGCCCCAGTTTACATACTTCAATACTTTTAGCACTTACTTTAATATTGAGAGAGCTGAATACACATATAAGAAGGAGTATTTGATTAATCTTTTAAGTATCTCTTATCAGCGAATTACAGAAAGAAATTATACTAAAGCCGAAGCCGATTCTCTCGCCTCCCTTTATGTGATAAATGAATTAGGCGGGCAGTTAATTTCCAAAAGTACAAATGCATTAATGGGAATTTTATTAGGCACAAATAAAACTGATGATGTTTTTTTCCCAACTTCTGGTTATTCATTGTCATTTCAATTGGAAGAAGCAAATTCGATTCCTTATTTAATTACAAAAATGGCAAAGTCAGAATTTAATAGACCACTCTACTTAAAATTTTTAGCAGCTACATCTGTTTTTCTTCCAATTTATTTTTCCAATCTGAATTCATTTGGTTTAAAGTTAAAGGTCGGACAAATATTTACATATAAAGGTGACAAAGCAGATATTTCTTTAAATCAAAGATTTTATTCAGGAGGAAGCAATTCAATTCGGGGCTGGAGTACGCGGCAACTTGTTCCTTTAGATCCGCTTTTAAATTTAGAAAATCCAACTCAAGAAGAATTAGAAGGAGTACTTGCTAAGGGTGCGGCAACTGGTGGATTTTTTACTTTTGAAGGTTCGATCGAAACACGAAATCGTTTGTTTGGGAAATTTGGTTCTGTTTTATTTATTGATTATGGGAATACTTGGAATGATTTTTCCGAATTCAAACTAGATCAAATAGCAGTTGCCGGCGGTTTTGGAATTAGATATTATTCAGATTTTGCTCCTATCAGATTTGATTTCGGAATTAAGTTGTATGATCCTAAGGACAATAGAAGTATTTCATCAAAAAGATTTTGGAATGACCTGGTGCAATTTCATATCGGTATTGGAGAAGCATTCTAAAATCTTCAGAAATTAGATTTTTGAGCTAAAAAGACACTTTGTTTGACACTTCGTTTTTAACTAAATTTGCAGTCACTTTTTCGGAGTATTATGATTAACAGCATGACCGGATATGGCAAAGGAACATCTCAAAAGGGCGAACTATCAGTTGATGCCGAGATAAAAAGTGTTAATAGCCGCTATCTTGATCTTTCATTGAGGCTGCCAAAATTTTTAGCTGCTAAAGAATTTGAAATTAGAGAAAAAGTAAAAAAGGCAATCAAAAGAGGAAAGGTATATTTGTCTTTGACTGTACGAAAAGGTGAGTTCATTGAAAAGTTTAATGAAATTGATCCGGCTGCTGTAAAATTTGGGATGAAAATTCTTAAAGATATTAGAAAGTTTGCTGGATTAAAAAATAAAATTACTTTCAGTGATTTATTGGTTTTTCAAAATCTGTATTTCAAAGAAGATGAAGAACAAGCTGGCGAAGAAATGCTGCTTATTGAAGAAGCTATTGAAGGTGCTATAAATGAATTAAATAAAATGCGTGAAGCTGAAGGAAAGGAACTTGAGATTGATATTAGGATGCGACTCGATTTAATAGAAAGCAATACATTAATGATTGAAAAAATAAAAGAAGAAAGTGTTACAAGTTATTTTGAAAAATTTAGGGAAAAAGCAAAGCAGCTTGTTACAGACCTTGTTGACAGCGAACAAAGGTTAATTACTGAATTAGCTTTATTATCCGAAAGGTATGATGTAACTGAAGAATGTGTCAGATTGAAAAGCCACATCAAAATTTTTAAAGAAACGTTAAATAATTCTGATGATGCCGGAAGAAGATTAAATTTTATTCTTCAAGAAATGAATAGAGAAGCAAATACAATAAATAGCAAATCAGTATCATCAGAAATTTCTCATTATGGAATTAAATTAAAAGAAGAAATAGAAAAAATCCGTGAACAAATCCAAAATATTGAGTAACTGTGAATAAAAAAGCAAATTTGTTTGTATTTTCTGCTCCGAGTGGTTCTGGTAAAACTACCATAGTAAGAGAAATATTAAAGCAGTATCCTGAATTTGCTTTCTCAGTTTCTTATACGACTAGAAAAAGAAGGAGTGTTGAAAAGGAAGGAATAGATTATTTTTTTATTTCCGAAAAAGATTTTGAAAGTAAAATAAATAGTAGTGAGTTCGTTGAGTGGGAAAAATTTTACGATTACTATTATGGTACGCTTAAAAAAAAAGTAGATGATAATATTAAGAGTGGGATTTCAACTGTCTTCGAAGTTGATGTTAAAGGTGCATTGAGTATTAAAAAAGTTTATCCATTTGCAACATTGATATTTATTTCACCACCCAGTATTGAGGAATTGAAACAAAGACTTGTAAAAAGAAATACTGAAACTGATGAAGATCTGCAGAAAAGAATCCAAAGAGCAGAAATGGAATTATCATTTAAAGATAAATTTGATCATGTTGTAACAAATATTAATCTTGAACAAGCAAAAAAAGAAGTTAAAACAATTATAGATTTAGAGTTAAAAAAGGAGAAATGAAATGTTAAAACCGCTTAATCTTGATAAGATTAAGGAAAAAGTTCCTAATCTTTACGAAGCTGTTATAGTAACAGCTAGAAGAGCAAGAAAACTGAACGACGATAATAAATTAGAGTTCAATGCTTTGCTCAGCACCATAAATTCTGGGCATGAAGACGAATTTGAGGATAGAGAAAACCCTGAGCAGTTAAAACTTTCTTTAGAATTCGATAAACGAGAAAAACCTCATTTGAAATCCGTAAAAGAACTTACTTCGGATGGAATTGAGTATCGATTTAAAGATAAAACTATCTAAAAGAAATCTTTTTCTTAAAGGCGGAGTTAAAAGCTCCGCTTTTTATTTTTAAATAATCTTCTTTTTTAATTAAATTCAAATGTGATTTTGAAAATTCAAACCAGCCAGCTTTGATGGATGATATTAAAAAATTATTTACTGAAGCGTTGAAAGATCAGCAAGAAATTTTTGGTGATTTACTTTTTGATCAATTCAACGTAGAGATTAAAGAAAATATTAAATTCAAGGTTGCAGAGAAGGTTGAGATTGATTTGAATAATAATCTGTTCGCAGAAAATTTTATGAGTTCGAATTCAATTAACGAACTAAATGCCCTCGTCAATAAATGTATGAAATGCGATTTAGGTAAAACAAGAAATAAATTTGTTTTTGGTGTCGGAAATTCGAATGCTCATGCAATGCTTATTGGTGAAGCTCCCGGCGCAGATGAAGATGCTCAAGGTGAACCATTTGTTGGACGTGCCGGAAAATTGCTTAATGATATTTTGAAATCTATCAATCTATCTAGAGAAGAAGTTTACATCGCCAATATTTTGAAATGCCGTCCACCTCAAAACAGAGATCCGCAGCCAATGGAAATGGAAACTTGTATTCCTTATCTTCATAAGCAAATTGATTTGATTAACCCTAAAATCATTTTATGCCTTGGAAGAGTGGCTGCAAATGGATTACTAAATAAAAAGCTTTCACTTGCAGATTTACGAAATACTGTTTACGAATTTAATGGTATTAAAGTGATGGCAACTTATCATCCGGCTGCATTACTAAGAAATCCAAATTGGAAGCGGGGCTGCTGGGAAGATGTACAAAAATTTAAAAAACTTTATGACAAATTATTAAGTAGTTAACATGGCAAAGAGAATTCCATCTAAAAAAAGTGAAGTGATTGATAAAAAACTTCAGAAACTTCAAGCGGCTGCAAAGCAGCCTCCAGCAGCAACTGAAGTTGAAATGTCAGTTCTTGGTGCAATGCTTTTAGAAAATGATGCTGTTCCCAAAGCAGTTGAGATTCTAAAACCAGAATCTTTTTATGAAAAAAAGAATAGAGTGATTTTTGAAGCAATGTCTTCTTTGTACGAAGCTGATGAACCGATTGACACTGTTTCAGTTTATGAAGAATTAAAAAAGTCTGGTAAAGTTGATCTATCAGGAGGAGCAGCTTACCTTAGCAAATTGACTCAAGATATTTCTTCAGCGGCAAATGTTGATTATCATGCCAGAATTGTTTTGGAAAAATGGATTCTTAGGCAATTAATTACTGCTTCTATGGATATAGCACACAATGCATATGAAGCAAGTGAAGATGTATTTGACCTTCTTGATCAAGCCGAAACAAAAATATTTCAGATTTCTGAAGAAGGAATAAAAGAATCATTTAAGTCGATGGACAAAGCAGTAAAAGAAGCTTTGGAATTAATTGAAGCGATTCATGCAAAAAATATCTCTACGTTTTCCGTTCCGTCCGGATTTTTTGAGTTGGATGAATTACTCGGAGGTTTCCAAAAATCAGATTTGATAATTATTGCTGCTCGTCCATCAATGGGAAAAACTGCTTTTGCTATGTCAGCTGCTCGAAACGCTGCTATTGATCACAACATTCCAATTGGAATTTTCAGTTTGGAAATGTCAACCATTCAATTGGCGACAAGGTTGATTTCTGCAGAAGCGAGAATTAATGCTCATAATGTGAGAACTGGAAAATTTAGAGCTGAGGAAGGGGCAAAAATTAGTAGAACAGTTCACAAGTTAAGTAAAGCTCCAATTTATATTGATGACACTCCCGGCATTTCGATTCTTGAACTGCGAGCGAAAGCACGAAGGTTGAAAAATGAAAAAAACGCCGGATTAATAATTGTCGATTACCTTCAATTAGTTAATCCATCTTCTTCAATGGAAAGCAGAGAACGAGAAATTTCTTCAATCTCTCGATCATTAAAAGCATTAGCAAAAGAATTGAGTTTACCAGTGGTTGCACTTTCACAATTGAATCGTGCAGTTGAATCAAGATCCGATAAAAAACCGATGCTTTCAGATTTACGTGAATCTGGTTCAATTGAACAAGATGCTGATGTCGTTGTGTTTTTATATCGACCAGAAGTTTATAATATTACATCTTATACAAGCGGTGAAATGCAAGGAGAATCTACAGAAGGACTTGCTGAAATTATTGTTGGAAAGCAAAGAAATGGACCGATTGGGGAACTGAAAATGAGATTCATAAAAGATTATGCAAGATTCGAAAGTCTTGAGAGATTTCGTCAACCAAGATTAACTGAAGGAGAAGCGGTCGGGGGTGCTGAAGAAATACAAGCACTTGATGAACCACCGTTCTAATAAAAAAAATGAATAATTTTTTTCAAATAAAATATCTATTCAAATCTATTCAATCAGTGTTTATCCGTGTGCTATTATATTCTTTTTTTATTTACACGGAAATTTTTTCGCAAGCAATCTTTACTCAGAAAGATGTTGAAATTTGTAATTCCAAATTTCAATTTGCAATTGAAGCGAATCTTTCGACAAAACCAATTAATGAAATAATAACCGAGATTGGTAAAAGTTTTATTGGAACAGATTATGAAGCATTCACGCTTGAAAAACCTGGCGAAGAACGGCTTGTCGTGCATTTAACGGGTTTAGATTGTTATACATTTCTTGAGACTTCACTAGTATTTGCTCGGTCAATAAAGAATGGAAAAACATCTTTTGAAGACTATCAAAAAGAATTGGTCAATATTCGTTATCGGAATGGAAAGCTGAAAGATTATCCATCACGACTTCATTATTTCTCTGATTGGATTTACAATATGAACAAACGCGGAATTGGAAAGGATAAAACAAAAGAAATTGGTGGTGTTCCTTACATTAAAAAAATTAATTTTATGAGTACTCATACGGATTCTTATCGACAGTTAAAAGAGAATCCTAAATTTGTTAAAGAGATCGAAGCAGCAGAAATGAAAATTAACAAAAGAAACTACTACTACATCCCAGAAGAAGATATCGAAAAATGCGAAGATAAAATTCAGAGCGGCGATATTATTGGCATAACCACAAACATCGAAGGATTAGATATTTCACATACTGGAATTGCTGTTAGAATGAATGATGGCAGAATCCATTTTATGCATGCGCCAAACGTTGGGCATAAAGTTGAAATTACAGAAAAACCCCTTGCTGAATATGTGAAAGCAAATAAGAAACAGACTGGAATTATGGTTTTGAGAGTTAATGAAATAAATTAATTGTACGATAATTTCTATTACTTTTTCACCAATCCCAATAACACTCTAATATTCTCCACATCCTCTTTTTGATCTTTTTCTTTTGGCGTCTCTAAAATTTTCGGGACCTTCTCGAGTTTCTTGTCATTCATAATATTTGTAAATCCTTCAAGTCCAATAAATCCTTTTCCAATGTGGTCATGTCTATCAACTCGCGAGCCGAGATCTTTCTTACTGTCATTCATGTGAATGCAATGCAAACGTTCTAGACCGATGATGCCGTCAAACTCCTTTATAATTTTTTTATACTCTTTTGTATCGCGGATATTGTATCCGGCTGCCCAAATATGTGCTGTATCAATGCAGACACTCATTCTTTTGGGTTCATCAACAAGATCAATAATTTTTCTTAACTGTTCGAATCTGTATCCGAGTGTTGTACCTTGACCGGCGGTTGCTTCTAACATGCTTTTTGTTTGATAACCTTTAGTTTGTTGATGTGCATAGTTCAATGATTCTGCGATAATTTTTATTCCCTCTTCTTCACCTTGTCCGACATGAGCGCCGGGATGAAAATTGAGGTGTGGAATTCCAAGCTGCTCACATCTTTCCAATTCCTTTATAAATGCTTGTCGAGATTTTTCTAAGCCAACTGGATCCTTCGCACATAGATTTATAAGGTAAGTATCGTGTGATACAACAAATTTTATATTCGATTTCGATAAGTTCTCTTTAAAATCAGAAATCTCTTTTTCGGTAAGGTCACGTGCAAAATATTGATTATTATTTTTCGTAAATATTTGAATTGCAGTAAAACCCAATTTATCTGCAGTTTCAATTGCAGAAGCCGGGCCACCGGATACAAATGTATGAGCACCAATTAAATGTTTCATCATTACCTTTCTTTTACACTCTTTTTATGCTTCAAAAATAAAAAATTCATTTATCATATCATTAGTAGAAGATTGTTTATTTTAGCAATACTTAAAATTCCACTTTTGGAAGAATTAATTTAATTATTGATTTATTTAAACTAGTCAGAAGGTATTTATCATGCGAAAAAGTATCATGTTTTTAATTGTCTTGTCAGCGTTTTTGATAAGTTGTTCTAAAAATGAAGAACAACAAAATGTAAATAAAAGTTTGGAAGTTAAAAGTAATCAGCATAAAGTGACTGTTCTAGAAGTGCAAAGTGTATCCAGCTACAGTTATCTCAAAGTGTCAGAAGATGGTGCAGAATATTGGATTGCAAGCCCAAAAGCAGATTTTAGTGTGGGGCAAGTTCTACTATATACTAACGCGATGGAAATGAAAGGTTTTACAAGCAAAGAGCTTAATAAAACTTTTGAGAGAATATTATTTGTTGATAGACTTGAATCAAAGCTTGGTGTTGGTACAATGACCGAACCACAAAAGCCTCACATTGAAAAAGAAAATATTTCAGTTGAACCGTTGTCTGGAGGAATTACTATTTCTCAATTATTTACTAATCCAAACAAATATGAAAACAAGACTGTAAAAATTAAAGGGAAGGTGATAAAAGTTAACTTGGGAATTATGGAAAAAAATTGGATTCATATTCAAGATGGAACTAGTGCAAATGATGAATTTGATTTGACAATTACAACCAATGGAACTGCTAATATTGGAGATGTTGTAATTGTAGAAGGGAAAATTGTATTGAATAAAGATTTTGGTTATGGATATTCTTACAAAGTATTGATGGAAGAAGCAAAGATTTCGAAAAGCTTATAGGATAATTGACTACCTAAAAATGACTGAGAAAAAACAATTTAACAACTAACTACCAACAACCAACAAATAACATAGAGTTATGTCAAACGAACCTAATAAAATAATTTACTCGATGATTGGTGTAAGTAAATATTATGACACAAAACCTATATTAAAAGATATTTACCTTTCATACTTCTACGGTGCAAAGATTGGGGTGCTCGGTTTAAATGGCTCTGGTAAAAGTTCTCTTTTAAAAATTCTTGGCGGTGTCGATAAGGATTTCAATGGAGAAACAGCAGTATCTCCAGGATTTACAATTGGATTATTAGAGCAAGAACCTAAACTTGCTGATTCAAAAACAGTAAAAGAAATTGTTGAAGAAGGAGTTCAAGAAATTGTTGATGTGTTGAAAGAATATGATGAAATAAATGCAAAGTTTGCTGAACCGATGAGCGATGATGAAATTAACGATTTACTTGAAAGGCAAGGTAAAGTTCAAGAAAAACTTGATCATCTTGATGCTTGGGATCTGGATTCTAAACTTGAGCTCGCCATGGATGTGCTTGGTTGTCCTCCTGGCAGCACACCAATAAAAGTTTTATCGGGCGGTGAAAGAAGAAGAGTTGCATTATGCAGACTGCTTCTCAAAAAACCAGACATTCTTTTATTAGATGAACCAACCAATCATCTTGATGCAGAAACTGTTCTATGGCTTGAAGCAGAATTAAACCGTTATCAAGGAACTGTGATTGCAGTTACACACGACCGATATTTCCTTGATAATGTTGCTGGATGGATTTTAGAATTGGACAGAGGTGAAGGAATTCCCTGGAAAGGTAATTATTCTTCATGGCTGGATCAGAAAAAACAGAGATTATTATTAGAAGAGAAAAAAGAAACTGATAGACAGAAAAATTTACAGCGAGAGCTTGAATGGATTAAAATGGCGCCAAGAGCCCGTCATGCAAAATCAAAAGCACGTATCAATGCTTATGAGGAAATGCTTAATGAAGAAAGGGAAAAGAATCAAAAAGATTTAGAAATTTATATTCCATCCGGTCCACGGCTGGGTAATGTTGTTATTGAAGCAGAAAATGTTTCAAAAGGATTCGGCGATAAACTATTGATTGAGAATTTGAATTTCAAACTTCCACCAGGCGGAATTGTTGGTGTAATTGGACCAAATGGTGCCGGAAAAACTACTTTGTTTAGAATGATAACTGAACAAGAAAAAGCAGACAGCGGAATATTTAAAATTGGAGAAACTGTAAAACTTGCTTACGTTGATCAAAGCAGAGATGTCCTTGACCCTGAAAAAACTGTGTGGCAAATGATTAGCGGGGGCGATGATCAAATTCAGCTTGGAGGAAGGCAAGTAAATTCACGCGCTTATGTTGGTCAATTTAATTTTACTGGCGCAGATCAGCAGAAGAAAGTCGGATTACTTTCTGGCGGTGAGAGAAATAGAGTTCATCTCGCTCTGGCATTAAAACAAGGTGCTAATGTAATCTTACTTGATGAGCCGACAAATGATCTTGATGTTAACACAATGCGTGCATTGGAAGAAGGATTGCTTAACTTTGCTGGTTGTGCTGTTGTTATAAGTCACGACCGCTGGTTTTTAGATCGCATTTGTACACACATTCTTGCGTTTGAGGGTGATAGCAAAGTAGTTTGGTTTGAAGGCAACTTCTCAGATTATCAGGAGAACAGAAGAACACGGTTAGGAAAAGATGCTGATATTCCTCATAGAATAAAGTATAAACGTCTTACAAGATAAATTCTATGGTATTGAAAAAAATTTTCCTTTTAGGAATTATTCTTTGTTTATGTAATAATATTTTTTCTCAAGATAATTCTTACAAGAATACCGCGTCAATTTTACATGGAATTCCACCCGAAATTAATTTACCAAAGAATATTGAATTAATTAGTTCCCGCTTATCATTTATAAAGATTGAAGTTGATAGCCAAAAGTCAGTCTATTTGTTAATAGAGAAGAAATCGAATAATGAAAATTCATTTTGGTTTTTATCGAATTCTGATCAAGGTAATACTTCTGTTGAATTGTTGGAGCCAAATAGAAATTTGGCAAACAAATTTTATTTTGAATTGAACGTTGTACGCAACAAGAAAAATCACGAATTAGAAATTGAGTTAGATTTAGCTGAAAAAATCTGCAAGTATAATGTTAATCAAGAAATACCTACTGAATCTTGGATTAAATATTCGGGCAATATGAATTTCGAAATTCTGTATTCGTATTATAACTTCTATAATACTCAACCGTTTAGATCCGAAGAAACATTCGACAATAAATTTGACGGGCTTTGTCTTTCTTATTCTGGTAAATTTAAGCTCGATGATATTTCAAAGTTGGAAATTAAACCTGGTATAATTTTATTTCCAAGTCACTTAATCGGGTTGGATTTCGGTTTCTATTATCGTAGAAAAGTGGAAGATATTTTTTTTATAAGTGCTGGTATTGATTTTCATTTCACTGCGCGTTGGGCTACTGGAGGACATTCAGGAGGTGCCACAAGAGAAGGCTGGTTTGCTTTCCCAACAATTACAATTGGAATTCCTATAATAAAAGTATTGCCATTACTGATTAGTTATCAATATGCAAATATTACTAATTACTATAATTTTTATGGTCGACCTAGCAGAGTACAATATGATTTAAAATCTATAATAAGAATCGGTTTTGAATTTGGTAGATGGGATTAATATATCCTATTGATAGATTTAGAATAACAAAACCCAACACCTTAACAAGCATATTGGGTTTATTCATGGGGGAATAAAAGATTAAAGATTACCTAAAACTATTTGAAGCTTTTCTGATACTTGTGCGGCTATTTCTTCCAATGCCGGGTTCTGAACTGCCTTCATTGATTCCATTGGATTAACTACACTCACTTGAATTTTACCTTCTTCTTTTTCTTGTACAACAACGTTGCAAGGAAGCAGCACGCCAAGAGTTTCTTCTGCTTGAAGTGCTTTGTATGCAAATGGCGGATTGCACGCACCTAATATTTTGTATTTTCTAAAATCAACATCTAATTTTTTTTTGAGTGTTTCTTTAACATCAATTTCTGTTAAAATTCCGAAGCCTTCCTTTTTAAGTTCATCAGTAACTTTTTGGATCGCATCATCAAAGGAATAGCTTACAGTTTTTGAATTGTGATAAGTCATAAATTATCCTTATTTCTTTTCTTATATGATGAATAAAAACAGAAAAGGATTCTAGATAAAGAAGATTTGTGCTAAAATTACTACGGCAATAATTCCAAGGATGTTTAAAATAAATCCTACCTTAGCCATATCCCACACTTTAAGGCGCTGACTTCCAAAAACAATTGCATTTGGAGGAGTTCCAACGGGCATCATAAAAGCCAACGAAACAGAGAATGTTACCGGAATCATAATCATTAATGGATTAACACCAATTTCAATTGAAAGCGAAGCAAGTAATGGAAGGATTATTGCAGTTTGCGCAGTGTTTGATGTTAATTCGCTTGTGAATACATTTACAGAACAGAGAACTAACACCAATATTATTGGAGCAACAGCCTTCATAATTAAAAATTCTTGTCCAATCAATTTTGATAGATTACTTTGAACAAATCCTTCAGCTAAGGCAAAACCTCCGCCAAATAGTAACACAATATCCCACGGAATCTTTTTAATATCCTCATGAACCAAAATAAATGAATATTTTTTTTCACTCGAAAGTGATGGTATTACAAACAGTACAATAGTCATTAATATGGCTATGGTGCTGTCATCAATAAGATTTGCAAATGTAAATAGGTTTGACCAGCCAGGAATTTTCCAAAAACCAAGATCAATATCAGTTCTGAACACCCACAAAAATGAAGTAATAAAGAAAACTATAAGAACTGCCTTTTCTTCAAAACTCATCTTGCCAAGTTTCACTTTTTCATTTCTGATGATTACTTTATCAAGTAAAAGACTTTTGTCAGTTCTATAGAAAACTTTTGTAAGAACTATCCAAGTGATTATTAGCATAGTAATTGATAGTGGGACACCAAACATCATCCACTCACTAAATCTAATCATCGGATTATCTGGAAAATAAATCTTATACATTCTTTGGAAAATTAAATTTGGAGGTGTTCCAATTAGAGTTGCGATACCACCGATTGTACACGCATAAGCAATAGCAAGCATCAATGCTTTACTGAAGTTATTGCTTTTATCTGTTCCAAACTCTGCTTCAACTTTATAAATTATTGAAAGTCCAATTGGTAAAACCATTAAACAAGTTGCGGTGTTTGAAATCCACATTGAAATAAAACCTGAAGCAATCATAAAACCAAGTATTATTTTTGAAGGACTATTGCCGAATAAAAGTATAACACTCAATGCGATTCTTTGATGAAGTTTCCACTTCTCCATTGCAATTGCAATAAAAAATCCACCGACGAACAGAAAAATAGTTGAATTCATATACTGTTCTGCGATATCAGAAGAAGAAACAACTCCAAGAAATGGGAAAAGAATTAGCGGAACAAGTGAAGTTGCAGCAAGCGGTAATGCTTCTGTAATCCACCAAGTCGCCATCATTGCAGCTACAGCAGCAATTAGTTTTGCATTGTAATAATTGGGTCCGAAATCAACAAACAACCAGATAATTAGAAAAAGGAAAATTCCGATGAATAAACTCCCGAATTTTATTTGAAATGGTTTCAATTCCGGATTTAAAATTTGCATTACCATTTTTTATTTATGAACATTTTTAATAATACCAATAAAATCATATTCAATTTTTTCTTCGCAGAAGAAGGGCTCGCCAAATTCTTTACCAATGTTGAATCCGCATACCCTTGCCCGGGCTTCTAAATTTTTTAAGAAGCTTTGCTGACTAATGAAAGTTTCCGGTTCCTTACTTTCCGGGTTGTGAAATTGAGATTCGTATGCATGAATTGCTTTCATTTTTGTATCGTAGGTTTCGCTGATATCGACAATAAAAGTTGGTTCAAATTCGTAGGCTTGCATAAAGTAATAAAGTTTTTCCGGGCGAAATGGCTGTTGTATTTTCGCATTTTCTTCAGTCACAATTTTATGAACTCCGGAAAAGAAAAATGCCTCTTTTACAAGTTGACTTGCGCCAATATGGTCCGGATGTCTATCGTTGCTATAAGGTGCAAAAATAAAACGAGGTTGATATTTCCTAATCTTTGATATTATAAAATTCAAATAATCTTCATTGAATTTTATGCTGCCGTCCCTAAAACCTAAATTTTCTCTCACTGTGATTTTTAATATTTCTGAAGCTTTCTGTGCTTCAATTTTTCTTATTTCTGCAGAGCCTCTTGTGCCAAGTTCGCCTTTTGTTAAATCAATTAGCCCAACTTTGATCTCTGCATTTGTCAATTTTGCTATTGTGCCTCCCATGGAAAGTTCGGCATCATCCGGGTGAGCTGCAAAAATTAAAATATCGAGTTGCATTATTAATCCCTATAACGTCTTGTAAATTTAGTTTTTAATATGGTTAATAATTTGAATAAAGTAAAATTAACACTGATACTTTATGCATTTCAGATTAAATAATTATATTCACGCAATTAATTTTCATTGGTATAATGAATTCTCTATATGAAGCTGTAATTGGGCTTGAAGTACATGCTCAATTGTTAACTGAAACGAAAATATTTTGCGGTTGCTCTACAAACTTTGGTAATCCACCGAATACAAACGTGTGCCTAGTTTGTTTAGGACATCCTGGTGCTTTGCCGGTTTTAAATCAAAAAGTAGTTGAGTTTGCAGTTAAAATGGGCTTAGCTACTGATTGTACGATTAATAGAAATTCGATATTTGCAAGAAAAAATTATTTCTATCCTGATTTACCTAAGGGCTATCAAATATCGCAATTCGAAAAACCAATTTGTGAATTCGGGAAACTAGTAGTTGTTAAAAATGATGGTTCAATGAAAGAGATTCAGATTAAAAGAATTCATATGGAAGAAGATGCCGGTAAGTCAATTCACGATCAAGAAGAAACAACATTAATCGATATTAACCGCTGCGGCACACCATTGCTTGAGATTGTGAGCGAACCTGATATGAATTCTGCTGAAGAAGCTTATTTATATTTGTCTAAACTCCGGCAAATTATAACATATTTAGGAATATGCGATGGAAATATGGAAGAAGGTTCTTTTAGATGTGATGCAAATGTTTCCGTTAGATTAAAAGGTGAATCACAACTTGGAACTAAAGCCGAAATAAAAAACATGAATTCATTCCGAAACGTTGAAAAGGCAATTGAGTTTGAAATCAAAAGACAAATTGAAATTCTTGAAGATGGCGGAAAAATTATTCAACAAACTTTACTCTGGAATGCAGAACAAAACATTGCATTACCGATGAGAAGTAAAGAAGAAGCGCATGATTATCGATATTTTCCTGATCCAGATTTAATGCCGGTTGAGGTTGATGAAATATGGAAAAGTGAAATCGAAAAAAAGATTCCAGAATTGCCAGATACGCGATGCAAAAGATTTATTGAACAGTTTAATTTACCAAATTATGATGCTGGAATATTGACTTCTTCAAAAGAATTAGCGGACTATTTTGAAAAAGTTACTGAAGTAACCACTGATTATAAATCAGCAAGCAATTGGATTATGACTGAGGTGCTTAAAGTATTAAGTGAAGGAAAAATTGGAATATCTCAATTCATAATTTCTCCAGTTAACCTTGGCAATTTAATTGTATTAATTAATAACAAAACTATAAGTATAAAAATTGCAAAAGAAGTTTTTTTGGAAATGCTTAAAAGCAATCAGGAGCCTGATACAATAATTAAAGACAAAAATCTTCTTCAGATTTCGGATACAACTGAAATTGAAACAATTATTGATAAAGTAATAACAGCAAATCCCAAAGATGTTCAAGAGTTTCTTTCGGGCAAGGAAAAAGTAATTGGATTTTTTGTCGGTCAAGTTATGAAAGAATCGAAAGGTAAAGCTAATCCTCAAATTGTGAATGAGTTATTAAAAAAGAAATTGTCACAACAGAAATAATTTATTATCTCATTCCATTATCGTAATATACATCCACATAAATTGTTTTATTCATTTCAACTTTAAATGGACCGGTTATAGATTTAATTGGCGATTCCCGTAATCCGAAATAATAAATTCCAGGCTCTATATTGAAATTGAATGCTCCATTTTGATTAGAAAGAACTTCTTTAATAATATTATTTCTTTCATTCATTACAATGATTGTGCAAAACTGCTGATATGGAGGAGGAACCCATCCAATTGGTATCGGACCAGGGTAGCCAATTGAAAATACTTGCCCAGTTACTGTACCCGATTCAAAAGATTCAATAGATAAAGTTGCCTCTTCGCAGCGTGGAATTAAGAGTAACAAACTAATTAGAATACAAATTTTTAGAAAGTGATTTATCAATTGTTGGTATTTGCCATTTAAGAATGTCATATAATTCTCAATCAACTTGTTTCAAATTATTATAAAAAAATATAAAGGTAAATACTATTTTAAGTACAACAATTCATATATTTTATAAAAAACAAACAGAAAGTAAAAGAAACTTTACTTGGAATAAAATATGAAAAGAGTCATTCTAAAAAAAAATGAGGAATTGAGAATTAAACGTGGTCACCTCTGGGTTTTTAGTAATGAAATCCAGACCGCTGAAGGAGATCCTCTCAATGGTGATCTTGTAGATATATTTGATTATAAAATCAATTTTTTAGCAACTGGTTTTTATAACACAAATTCTCTAATAGCAGTGAGAATTATATCACTTGAACAACAAATAGATTTAGAGAATATATTTACTACTAGAATTTTATCAGCATATAACTATCGGAAATCAGTTTATCCAAACCGAAGTTCATTCAGAGTTGCATTCAGCGAAAGCGATCTCTTACCCGGATTAATAATAGATAAATACAACAATACCTTTGTGCTTCAAGTGAATTCAGCCGGAATTGAGAAAAACATTGAAATAATTAATACAATTCTCAAGAAAAGTCTAAATGCTGAAAAAATAATATCAAGGAACGACGAATATTTTAGAAAGCTTGAAGGATTGTCGGCTGAAGACAAAATTTATTTTGGTAACTCGACTGAAAATGAAAGAGAATTAATAGATGATGGTCACGTTAAATACGAGATTAATTTAGTCAAAGGTCAGAAAACTGGTTTTTATTTCGATCAATGCGATAACAGAAAATTTTTTGGAAAATTCTGCAATAATAAATCAATTCTAGACTGTTTTTGCAACTCAGGCGGATTTGGTTTGCATGCAGCCATAAATAGAGCATCAAAAATTACTTTTGTTGATTCATCTATAAATGAAATTGAAAGTGCGATTAGAAATTATGAATTAAATAATTTATCAAATCAAAGAGAATTTTTTTGTGAAGATGTATTTGAGTATTTAGAAAAATGCATCGCTGCTGACAAAAAATTTGATATTGTAAATATTGATCCTCCAGCATTTGCAAAAAGTAAAAAAAGCTTGCCCAAAGCAATTAAGGGTTACGAGAAATTAAATCGTTTAGCAATTGCTGTAATTAAAAAGGGTGGCATCTTATTCAGTTCATCTTGTTCCTATCATTTGAAAAAAGATCAATTTATGGAAGCAATTAAAAACGCTCTGCAAAAATCACAAAGAAATTTTCAACTTGTTTATACCAATTCTGCTTCTTTGGATCATCCTTCACTTCTTTCAATGGAAGAAACTTCATACTTGAAGTTTGCTATGTTTAGGGAAATCAATTAGGAATTGAGGTTTACCACAACAAATTCTGTAATTATTTTTCTTATATTTACCGCTCTAAACGAGTGAATTTTAACGATTTTTAACACAATTAAAGAAACTTTTATTCAAAAATTTTGTAAAAACAAACAGTTTTCAAAAATATAGGTGATAAATTGGATATTACAGCTCTTAATGAAAAAATCCGGCGTGAGAGTGAATTCATTGATGTTCTTTTCAATGAAATTGGCAAAGTGATTGTCGGTCAAAAGCAAATGCTTGAACGCCTATTTATAGGTTTACTTGGCAATGGTCATGTTTTGTTAGAAGGAGTTCCCGGTTTGGCTAAAACACTTGCCATTAAATCTCTTGCATCTTCAATGAAAGCTAAATTTCAAAGAATTCAATTTACTCCGGATCTTCTTCCGGCAGATTTAATTGGAACTCTAATTTATAATCAAAAGGATGGGAACTTTACAATTAAGAAGGGACCGATCTTCGCTAACTTTATTTTAGCAGATGAAATTAACCGGGCGCCCGCAAAAGTTCAAAGTGCTTTACTGGAAGCAATGCAAGAAAGACAAGTGACCATTAGCGATACTACATTTAAACTTGACGAACCATTTTTAGTTCTTGCAACCCAAAATCCAATTGAACAAGAGGGAACATATCCTTTGCCGGAAGCTCAAGTTGATCGATTTATGCTCAAGGTGAAAATAACTTATCCAAACAGAGACGAAGAACAAAAAATTATGCGGGTGAATTCTACCGGACAAATGTCTACTCCGAATGCAGTAGTATCACCTGATGAAATTATTCGTGCACGAAAGCTAGTTCATGAAATTTATGTTGATGAAAAAATAGAAAAATATATTCTCGATATTGTTTTTGCTACTCGTTCACCAAAAGAATTTGGACTTGATGAATTGACTGATCTTATTGCATACGGTGGATCACCACGTGCATCTATTAATCTCGCACTTGGAGCTCGTGCAATGGCATTTGTAAGAAGAAGAGGTTATGTAATTCCAGAAGATGTTCGATCAATCTGCATGGATGTATTGCGTCATAGAATTGCAGTTACGTACGAAGCAGAGGCTGAGGATATTACATCAGAAAATATTATCACCAAAATTTTAAACCAAATAGAAGTGCCATAAAAGGAATCAGATAACACTGATGTATTACGGATGGCAAATGAAAATTTAATAATTAAAAATGCTCACTAAAGAATTACTTAAACAAGTAAAACAAATTGAAATTAGAACTCGCGGACTTGTTAATGAAGTCTTTTCAGGTGAATACCATTCAGTCTTTAAAGGTAGGGGAATGGAATTTTCTGAGGTGCGGGACTATCAGCTTGGCGATGATATTAGATCAATCGATTGGAATGTTACTGCGAGGTTTGGGCATCCTTTTGTAAAAGTATTTGAAGAGGAAAGAGAGCTGACAGTCATGTTGCTAGTTGATATGAGCGGTTCTCTTTCATTTGGGAGTGTTGAAAAAACAAAACAACAAATTGCAGCTGAGCTAAGTGCAATTTTAGCATTTTCTGCATTGAAGAATAATGACAAGGTTGGGTTAATTCTTTTTTCAGATCAGATCGAAAAATTCATTCCCCCAAAAAAGGGGAAAAGTCACTCACTGAGGATTATCCGTGAAGTTTTATCATTCGAACCTCAAGGAAATAAAACCAGTTTGAAGACTGCACTTGAATATTTTAATCATACAATAAAAAAGAAAGCTATTGTTTTTTTAATCTCAGATTATTTTGACATTGGTTATGAAAAGATTTTAAGGATTGTTGGGAAAAAACATGATTTGATCGGCATGGTGTTGAGTGACCTAAGAGAAAAACAATTGAAAGAATTTGGTCTGATAAAATTTAGAGACGCAGAAACCGGTGAAATAAAATTTGTCGATACTAATAGTAAAGGTTTCTTAAGGAGTTTTATGGAAACTCAAAAACGCTTTAATGAATATCGAAGATCGTTGTTTTTATCAAGCCGGCTTGATTCTATTGAAATTGAAACAAGCTATTCATATGTAAAACCTCTCATTGATTTTTTCAAAATGAGGGAGAAAAGATGGTAGATTTTATTAGAGTTGTGCTGATATTTTTTATCATGTCTTCCAGCCTAATTGCACAGAATATAAGTGTAAGTGCTTCAGTTGATACTTCTGAATATCAAGTTGGTGATTATATAAAGTATCAGTTGGAATTACGTTACTCTAAGAGCCTTAAAGTAAATCTGCCTTCAATTAAAGATAGTATAAAAGTTTTGGATTTTATTGAAGCGCTTAAGCCAGAGAGAAAAGAAGTTAATGATGATATAATTGAAAAATATACTTTTATTTTTTCTAAGTATGATTCTGCTGAAGTAACAATTCCTTCTTATAAGATTTATTACTCAACAAATAATGATACGATTAAGAAATATTTAGCAGTAAATCCGTTAACAATAGTTATTAAAACTTTGCAAGTGAATCCTCAGGAAGAGATTCGGGATATAAAAGAACCAATTAAACTTCCTCCTAACTGGCTTTTATTTATTGCAATTGTACTTTTATCATTTGGTTTGTTAGTTGGATTATATTATTTCTATCGTTATTACAAAAAGAAAAAAGAAGGAAAAATTATAGAAGAACCTGAAGTTAAAATTCCTCCACATGAAATTGCTTTAGAAAAGCTTGATAAACTTGCTGAAAAAAAACTATGGCAGCAAGGTTTGATAAAACAATATCACTCGGAAATAACAGAAATAGTCCGCGGATATTTTGAAGAACGATTTAATTTCCGAGCATTAGAAATGACCTCCTCAGAAATATTAGCTGTACTAAGTTATTTGGAAGAGGCGAAAATAATAACTGATACAACATATAATTTTTTAAGTAATGCAGATTTAGTAAAATTCGCAAAGTTTGAACCAATGCCTCAAGTGAATGAAGAGATGATGAATCAAGCATATCATTTAGTTAACGAAACTATTCCGAAACCAGTAATTGTTGAAACTATAGATGTCCAGGAGACTGAAAATGTTTAACGACATTTCATTTGCAAACTCATGGGCGTTATTGCTTTTGTTGTTGCTGCCGATACTATTCTATTGGTATTGGAAAAATAAAAATAGAATTTCTCCAAACATAAATTATTCGTCTTTTGAAATGTTTGGTGAGGTACCTAAAAGTTTAAAAGAAAGACTTGCACATTTACCAGCAATTTTAAGAATTCTTGCTTTGGCATTTTTTATTGTAGCGTTTGCACGTCCGCAGACATTTTCCAGCGGAGAAAATATTCTTACCGAAGGAATCGATATTGCAATGGTTTTAGATATCTCTGGAAGCATGCTTGCTGAAGATTTCAAACCAAATCGGCTCGAGGCTGCAAAAAAAGTTATTGACGATTTTGTAAAAGGAAGAACTACAGATAAAATTGGTTTAGTAATTTTTTCTGGTGAAAGTTTTACTCAATGTCCTCTGACTATAGACTATGTGGTCTTGAGTAATTTACTCAAAGATATTTATAGTGGAATGATTGAAGATGGCACTGCAATTGGCAATGCAATAGCAAATGGAGTGAATAGACTTAAAGACAGCAAATCAAAAAGCAAAGTTCTGATTTTGTTAACAGACGGAGTTAATAACGCTGGAGAAATTGATCCAATAACTGCCGCGCAAATCGCTCAAAATTTTGAAATAAGAATCTATACGGTTGGTGTAGGAACAATTGGGCAAGCGCCATATCCCTTCAATACTCCATTTGGAAAAAGATATCAAATGGTGCCGGTTGAAATTGATGAAACATTGCTAAAGCAAATATCTGGAATTACGGGCGGAAAGTATTTTAGAGCCACAAATAACCGAAAACTTGTTGAAATTTATAATGAAATTGATAAACTCGAGAAAACGCGCGTTGAAATTACTTCTTATCGACATGCAAAAGAACTTTATTTTGGTTGGGCACTAAGTGGATTGTTTTTAGTTTTATTGGAGTTTGGTTTATCCAGAACATTTTTGAGGAAACTGCCATGAGGAATTTTTTTCAAATAAAGATATCTGAAAAATTTTAAAGTGTCATTTCGAAGGAGTCCGATAATTACCGGACTACTGAGAAATCTTATCGAAATAAAGATTTCTCCCAACGGTCGAAATTACAATAGTTCTTTTTCAGAAATTTCTAATAGTGATTTTTTTAATTAAAAAAATATGATTCGTTTTTCTAACATAGAATTTCTATATGCACTGTTTGCAATTCCACTTCTTATTTTGTTTTTTTGGTGGACACAGCGCAAAAATCATATATTACTTGAAAAATTTGCTGGAAAAAGTCTGCATTCAGTATTATTTCCATTAAGAAGTAAATTTAAATCCATTTTGAAATTCGTATTATTTTTGTTTAGTATCATTTTACTTTTACTTGCACTTGCAAATCCTCAGATTGGAACTAAAGTTGAAGAAGTAAAACAAATAGGAATAGAAGTTTATATACTACTTGATGTTTCAAAAAGTATGCTTGCCGAGGATATTAAACCGAGCAGATTAGAAAAAGCGAAATATGAAATATCAAAATTGATTCACCGATTGAAAGGAGATAAAATTGGATTGATTGTTTTTGCTGGACAAGCTTATGTGCAAATACCGCTAACAACAGATTATTCAGCAGCAAACCTCTTCCTTTCTGCTGTAGATGTAAATTCCGTACCTCAACCGGGAACAGCAATTGGGCCAGCAATTGATCTTGCATTAAAATCTTTCAAATATGAAGATGAAACAAAAAAGGCAATTGTCATTATAACTGACGGTGAAGATCACGAAGGTGATATTGAATCAGCAATTAATGATGCGAACTCAAAATATGTTGCAATATATGCAATTGGATTTGGATCTCCATCTGGTGTTCCTATTCCAGTTTATAATCAATCTGGAGTTGCTATTGGATATAAGAAAGATAATCAAGGCAATATTGTTTTAACAAAACTTGATGAAACTACATTAAAGACTATTACTGAAAAGGGAAATGGGGTTTATTACAGAGGAACTAATACTGAAGATGAATTGGAATCAATTTATAACGACCTTGCCAAAATTGAACAAAGTGAGTATGGTGCAAAGAGAATTACTGAGTATGAAGATCGATTTTACTATTTTTTGCTTCCGGCGATATTTTTATTTTTGATAGAGTTTTTAATATCATCAAATAAATCGAAATTGTTTTTTAAATTTGAAAATTTATTCGAGCACAAATCATGAAGTTATTTCGACTTACATTTTCACTGATTGTGATTTTCCTTCAAATCAATTTATATTCCCAAAGTAAAAGAGGATTGATAAATGAAGGAGTAGATCAATTTAAAAATGGAAAATTTGCAGATTCGGAAGTGAATTTCAAGAAAGGACTTGAAAAAGACAATCAAATGTTTGAAGGACATTTCAATTTAGGAGATGCTTATTATAAACAAGGCAGATACGATGAAGCGATGCAATCGTTCAAAAATTCACTCTCTTTTACAGAAAGTAAAAATGATCAGGCAAAAGTTTACCATAATATTGGTAATTCTTTGCTGAAATCACAAAAATATCAAGAAAGTATTGGTGCATATAAAAATTCACTAAAGCTTAATCCAGATGATTTAGAGACAAAATATAATTTATCATATGCCCTGAATATGCTTAAACAGAATCAACAGCAGCAAAATCAGAATAAGGACAATAAAGACCAAAACAAAGATCAAGATAAGAACCAAAATCAGCAGCAAAACGAACAAAATAAAGATCAGCAAAATCAAGACAAACAAAATCAAGAAAAGCAGCAGCAGCAAAAAAATCAAATTTCAAAGGAAGATGCTCAGAGAATATTAGAAGCACTTAAAAATAATGAACAAGATTTACAAAAAAAGCTTAGAAAAGTGAAAGGTAAAGTTGTTGTAAAAGAAAAAGATTGGTGAGAATTTGATTATTAAAAAACTAAACATGATATAGATGAATAAAATAAATTACATAAAACTCTTAACGATAGTATTACTTTTCGCTAGTGGGTTATTTTCAATTTCCTTGGCTCAAGAATTCACCGCCACAGTTGATAGAACTACAGTTGGACAATATGATCGATTTCAAGTTTATTTTACTTTCAGCGGATCGGATGTTAATGGAGTAAAAAATTTCAGACCGCCTGATTTTAATGGATTTAAAATTTTAACCGGTCCAAATCAATCAACTAGCATGCAGATTATTAATGGAAAAGTATCTGGCTCATTAACATTCTCATATATTTTACAGCCAAATAATATTGGTGAGTTTACAATAGGAACTGCTTCAGTTGATTATGGCAGCAGTACATATAAAACTTCATCATTGAGAATCAAAGTTGAAAAAGGAACACCACAACAACAAAGAGAAAGCACTGGCGGATATTCGGAAGAAGAATTAGCAAAAAATGTTTTTATAGTTGCCGAGGCAAATAAAACTAATGTTTTGCTTGGCGAACAATTGACGGTTACTTATAAATTATACACTAAGCTGAATATATCTTCTCCTCAAATTACTAAACTTCCTCAGTATCAAGGATTTTGGGCAGAAGAAGTTGAACCAACCCAAACTATTAATTTTGATGTTGGAATGTATAACGGTGAACGATATAGAGTTGCACCGATTAAACGAGTGGCACTCTTTCCAACAAAAACTGGAACTTTAAGTGTTACTCCATTTGAGTTAAACATTCCGGTTATTGTGAAAAAGAAAAGAACGGGAAATGATGTATTTGATGATTTCTTTAATGATTCTTTCTTTGGGCGGAATGAAACAGTTGAATACAGAACAAAATCCAATACATTGAAAATTCAAGTTGATCCTCTTCCTTCGAATAATGTGCCTAATTCTTTCAATGGTGCTGTTGGTAATTTTAATTTTAAAGCAGAGATAGATAAAAATAAAGTTTTTTCAAATGAGAGTATAACATTTAGGATGACTGTTTCTGGTTCTGGAAATATCAAGCTTTTAAAATTACCAGAATTACAATTACCAGCCGGATTTGAAAAATATGAACCAAAGGTTTATGATAACGTAAATAAAGGATCGATTGTATCAGGTCAAAAAATTGTTGAATACCTTATTGTTCCAAGAAGTCCCGGTGAAAAAATTATTCCATCAATTGAGTTTTCATATTTTAATTCTTCTACAAGAAGATATGTAACACAGCAGTCTCAAGAATTTAATATTTCTGTCGTAAAAGGAGAAGGTCAATATGAACCTATTGCTGGAAATTTTTCCAAGGAAGATGTGAAATTATTGAGTGAGGATATCAGATATATTAAAACTTCCGAATTTGAACTTGAACGACAACAAGAAATTTCCTTTATCAAACCTTGGTTTTGGATTTCGCTTTTTCTTCCTACTGTAGTATTAGTTTTTGCAATTGGATATCAAAAAAGGCAAGATAAATTGTATGGTAATATTCAGCTGCTGAAATTCCAAAGAGCTGAAAAAGCCGCTAAACTTAGATTAAAGACTGCAAAAAAAATGCTGGATTTAAATAAACTAAGTGAGTTTTATACAGAATTATCATTGGCATTGTATGGCTATCTTGAAGATAAACTATCTATTCAGAAATCAGAATTTACTATAGAAACAGCAATGGAAAAATTAAATGTGAAAAAAATAGACACTGCATTAATAAAGAGTCTTAACAACATTTCTGAAAAATGTGAGTTCGTTAGGTTTTCACCTCAAGGCGAAACATCATCTTCTGCGAATGAAATATATAAAGATACTGTAAAATTAATAATTGAGCTTGATTCTGCATTGGAGAGAAAACGATGAAATTGAATTTTAGGATTTTATACATAGTTTTATTCTTCCTTTCACTTTCCAGTAAAGTTTCATTCGGGCAAACTCCGGAAGAATTGATGACTCTTGGAAATAAGTATTATCAACAAGGATCATTTGAACAAGCTATTGAAGAATATCATAAAATAATTTCACAAGGATTTGAATCATCTATACTCTATTATAATTTGGGTAATTCATATTTCAAGGTTGGAAGAATTGGATTAGCAATTCTATATTATGAAAGAGGTTTAAGAAATGATCCAGGCAATGAGGATATACTCTATAATCTTAAAATTGCCAATAGCAGAACAGTTGATAAAATAACAGAAGTGCCTAAAATATTTATTGTTGAATGGTGGGAATTGCTAGTAACTACTTTCTCGTTAACTGGCTGGCTGGTTATTACAATTATTATATACTTAATACTTTTATTTGGAATAGGACTTTATTTTCTTTCCAAAAAATTAGGTTTTCAACGAATTGGATTTATAATTTCATCTATCTCTCTTTCTGTTTTAATCTTTTCAATCGTAATTTCAGTTTCAAGATATAATCATGAAGCGTCAACCAATTTTGGAATTTTGCTAGAACAAATATATTCAGTAAAAACATCACCCGATATAAAAGGGAGTGATGCATTTATTATTCACGAAGGAATAAAATTTTCAATTGAAGATGAAGTTAATAATTGGGTGAAAATTCGTCTTGCTGATGGAAAGGTTGGTTGGATATCTAAAAATGTTTTTAGACAAATCTAAATTAAAGTGCAAAATTTTTTTTGAATTCTTCTGCTAAAAAATATAATAATATTAAATTAATTGTTGGGATCTCAAAAGCATTTTTCTCATTTGTATTGCTTCTTTTGTTTATTGTGTCAGGATACAGCCAAGCGATAGAAACCGTAATTCATAATTTTTTTATTAATAGTTATTTAAAATTAATTGTATTTACATTAATACTTGGACTTATTTCTGCAATAATATTTTTTCCAGTCAATTATTATGTTGAATATATTTTAGAGCACAAATACAATTTATCGAACCAAACTTTTTGGAAGTGGATTTGGGAAAACACAAAAGGAATGTTAGTCGGATTAGTAATTGGATTACCACTACTCGTCATGTTTTATGTAGTTCTAATTTATTTTGGTGAATTGTGGTGGCTCCCTTTTGGAGTTTTAATGTTTATAGTTTCAGTCATCCTTGCTCGGATTGTTCCAATAATAATCTTACCAATATTTTATAAAGCTACACTAATTGAGGATGAAGAATTAAAAGAGAGAATTATCTCACTGTCAAATTCTGCTGGAATGAAAGTAGGAAATGTATTTAAATTTGATATGAGCAAGAACACCAAGAAAGCCAACGCTGCATTTACTGGAATTGGAAAATCGAAACGGATTTTACTTGGTGATACTCTTCTTTCGAATTTTTCTGCTGATGAAATTGAAACGGTAATCGCTCATGAGCTTGGTCATTATAAAAAGAAACATATATTGATCAATATTATCATCAGTACTGTGTTTAGTTTTATCACATTCTATATTATTTCAATTCTTTATTCAAAAACATTATATCTGTTCAACTTTGAATCAATTTATCAGATAGCAGCATTACCTTTGCTTGTTCTTTGGGCAAGTTTAATTGCGCTAATTATTACTCCAATTTCAAATATTATTTCTCGTAGATTCGAATATGAAGCTGATCAATATGCTGTTGAATCGACCCAAAAACACGATGCTTTTATATCTGCATTAGAAAAACTAACTGAACAAAACCTTGGTGATAGTGAACCACATCCACTGGTAGAATGGTTATTTTATAGTCATCCATCTTTATATAAACGGATAGCACATATTAAGTCCCATCAAAATTAGTTTCAAAAATAAATTTATTACTTATATTTGCATATAAGATAATAGGTGTGTTATCTAGTAATGATTAATCGATTTAAGTACGCAATATTAATTCTGTTAAGCATTGTATTTATTGGAAGCTGTACATTCGATGATCCAAACCTAAATGAAACTACAGATTCAGGTTTAACACCCAATCCTCAGCCAAATCCAACTACATCAGCTCCAAACAATCCTTCACCTTCGGATGGAGCTATCAATCAGTTATTATTTGTTACCCTTTCTTGGCAAAGCGATAACGCAGTTGACTTTGATGTTTACTTGGGAGAATTAAATCCTCCATTAATAAAATATACAACGACAACTAGTAAATCCTATTTAACTCCGCCGCTTAAATATGATACAAAGTACTATTGGAGAATTGTTGCAAGATTTGCTGATGGAAGTCTTAAAGCTGGACCAGTTTGGTCGTTTACAACACTGCCGGCTACATTTCCTACTGCTAATGGATTCGCTCTTATACACCATAAAACATCAATTAATTTACCAAATGTAGTTGAATCAATAGTTCAAGTTCTTGATCTTAATGGTGAAGGTGTTGATTTTTTAAAGCAAACAGATTTTGAAATTTTTGAAAATGATTTGCCACTTTCAATTGCTGAATCCGGATTAACAATTACAAGAACTCCAATTGTACCGTTTACAATTAAAACTGTGTTGTTACTCGACAATAGTACTAGTCTTCAATCTGATTTAACTAAAATCAAAAATTCTGCAGTAACTATTGTTAATGGTTTACGCCCAACTCAAGAATTTGCGGTTTATCAATTTTCTGATAAGCAATATTTGATTCATGATTTTTCACAAAATATTAATTCATTAACAAATGCAATAAATACTCAATTTGTAATGGGAGTTAAATCCACTGATTTTTATGGATCAATAAAATTTGGTGCTTCACTTTGGGAAGACGATTTAAAATTACCAAAGTTTATACAAGGATGTCTCGTAGCTATTTCTGATGGTGAAGATACACAAGGATCAACTTCATTAGCAGATGGGTTACATTCTGTCCATAATAAATTATCATATACAGTTGGACTTGGCTCAACAATTCAACCAGAAATAATTAGAGCTTTTGGAACTGGCGGAACATTTAAAATTGGTGAAGAACAAAATATTATCAACAGATTTGTTGAATTAGAAAAGTCAATTCAAAAAAAGGCAAGTAGTTTTTATACTATTACTTATAATAGCCCAAAGCGAGGGGATAGAAATCATAATTTAAAAATCCGAATAAAGAATAATTTGTATTCTGGCGAGAAATCATTTGTAATTACTTCTTTTAACAGTGCCGGATTTTTTTAGGACATATTTATTATGGCAGTAACAATTGAAGATGTAAAATACATAGCTAATTTATCTCACTTGAAATTTGATGAAAAGGAGTTAGAATCATTCACTCATCAATTTAATGAGATATTAACTTTTTTCGAAAAGCTTAATGAATTGAATACTGATAATGTTGTACCGCTTTCGCATCCGGTCGAAAATGTAAACGTTTTCAGAGAAGATGTTTTAGTATCATCTGTTGAAAGGGAAGAAGCTTTAAAAAATTCTCCCGATAGAAATGACAATTATTTCAAAGTCCCGAAAGTAATTAATAAATAACTTTGCAATATGATAATTGGAATTATTCCCGCCCGATTTGCTTCAACTAGATTAATGGGAAAACCATTGGCAGATATTGGTGGAAAGCCAATGATACAACACACCTGGCAGAATGCTAAAAAATCAAGGTTAATTGATAAAGTAGTAATTGCAGTTGATGATGAAAGAGTTTTTCAAGTAGCAAAAAATTTTGACGCAGAAGTTTTTATGACGCCTAAAAATATATCTACTGGCTCTGACCGAATTGCTTATGTAACAGAACAAATTGAGGATGCTGAGGTTATTATTAATATTCAAGGAGACGAACCATTCATAAAAGGGAAAATGATTGATGAAGCAATAGAACCACTATTATTTGATAAAAAAGTCAGTGTTACAACTCTTGCCAAAAGAATTACTTCCGTTGAAGAAATGAAATCACCTTCAGTAGTAAAAGTAGTTTTTGATTACAACAATTTTGCAATGTATTTTTCAAGAGCGCCTATTCCATTCGCAAGGGAGGCAAGAACAAATCTTCAAAGGATTGAAACAGCAGAAATGTATAAACATATTGGGCTTTATGTTTATCGAAGAGATGCATTGCTAAGTTTTAGTGTTTCAAAGCCCACAGATTTGGAACATGTGGAAAAATTAGAGCAACTTAGATTTTTAGAATACGGCTTTAAAGTGAAAGTTGTTGTTACTGAATATGACAACCTTTCTGTTGATACACCCGCTGATTTGGACATTGCACGGAAATTTTATTCTAAAAATCAAAAAATGTCCGACAAAACAGCAAAAGGGAAATAAACTAAAATTGTCTTTTCCAAAGTCAGATGTTATTTTTACATTATAAAAATTGAAATTTGTAAAAGGCTTATGATGGTTCAAAAAATTAGAGTGTTGATTGCAAAAGCTGGATTGGATGGGCATGACAGAGGAGCTAAAGTTGTTGCTGCTGCTTTACGTGATGCTGGGATGGAAGTAATTTACACCGGGCTCCGTCAAACTCCAGAAATGATTGTCGAAGCTGCTATTCAAGAAGATGTTGATGCAATTGGAATAAGTATTCTTTCTGGTGCCCACATGACACTTTTTCCGAAAATACTTAATCTAATGAAAGACAAAAATGTAGATGATATTCTTTTGTTTGGAGGCGGAATTATTCCAGACGAGGATTTAAATAAATTAAAATCTATGGGAGTAGGGGAACTGTTTACTCCCGGCACTACTACATCAGAAATTATTTCCTTTTTGAAAGAATGGGTAGAAAAACATCCTAAGAATTAATTGTTAACACATATCTTTAACCGATTTTTAATCAAAAGTTTACTTCTTAATCTTGTCCATATAAGTTTATTAAAATTAATAGAATCATTAAATTTCAATCCGAAAAAATAATTTCACATGACATTAAGTACAAAGAAAAGAATAATTTTTATTGATATGATGCGAGCCTTTGCGGTTTTGATGATGGTTCAAGGGCACACAATTGATGTTTTTTTATCTGATAGCTTTCGTAATACAGATTCGTTTATATTTTTTTTATGGAACATGAATCGAGGGCTTACCGCGCCAATCTTTATGTTTTCATCTGGTGTTGTGTTCACATATCTTTTACGATTAAATCGAATGCCATTTTATTTTAATCCACGAGTTAAAAAAGGTTTGAGGCGGTTTGTTTTACTGGTATTAATTGGATATTTATTAAGATATCCAACATTTACCGTTCTGGATTTTAGTTTAGTTACTAAAGCTCAATGGTATTCTTTTTTTACTGTTGACGCATTGCACTTAATTGGTTTTGGATTGTTATTTATTCTCTGTTTAGCTTTTATTGCAGAAAAATTCAATATAAGTGATTATGCAGTTTTTAGTTTTGGAGCGCTTTTATTTTTTACTCTTTTTCTATTTACAGAAAATATTAGTTGGATAAATTATTTACCGCTTCCCTTTTCAGCCTATTTATATCATGGTACCGGTTCTTTATTCCCGTTTTTTCCATGGGCTGGATATGTGATTTCTGGAGCGGTGTTGGGATGTTATTTAACCAGAAATCCAAATTCATTTGCTTCAAAGAATTTTTCTGTCCGCCTTTTTGTATTTGGAATATCGTTTATTGCTCTATCTCAAATAGTCGAGTTACTGGAATTATATATACTTCATAGAGATTATATTTGGACAGATAATATCCATGTAATATTTTGGCGAATGGGATGGGTTGTTTTATTAAACAGCTTTATGTCTTACTTAGCGCTCAAATTAAAGAACATTCCAGATTTAGTGAAACAAGTAGGCAAACATACATTATTAGTTTACGCCGTTCATGTAATAATATTGTATGGAAGCGCATGGGTGCCTGGATTGAATTTAATTTTTTCAAGAAATATGGATATTTATTCTTCTATCGTTGCAGCTATTGTAATGATTTTTTCTATGTTGCTAATGGTTATTGGTTTAGAAAAGTATAAATTGCATCGAAAAAATAAACTTGCAACTGCTTAATCAGTATGGAGTATAAGTGGGTAAAAGATCTGAAAATTTGACTCCAATTGTCAATGACGAAGAAAAAAAGATTGAGCAAACACTAAGGCCAAAATTTTTTGGAGAATTTTTAGGTCAATCAAAAATAACTGACAATCTTAAAGTTTTTATTGGCGCTGCTAAAAAAAGAAACGAAGGACTTGACCACGTTCTTTTAACTGGACCTCCAGGCTTAGGAAAAACTACTTTAGCGCATATCATTGCAAATGAAATGGGTGTAAAAATAAAAGTGTCATCCGGACCCGTTTTAGAAAAACCTGGTGATCTTGCTGGAATTTTAACGAACCTTGAAGAAAAATCTGTTCTATTTATTGATGAAATTCATCGGCTCAGTCCAGTTATAGAAGAATATCTATATTCAGCTATGGAAGATTATAAACTTGATATCATGATTGACAGCGGACCTAGTGCAAGAACCGTTCAAATTAAATTGCCGCATTATACTTTAATTGGAGCAACAACTCGTGCTGGACTTTTAACTGCTCCACTGCGGGATAGATTTGGTATTAAATCACGTCTCGATTATTATGAAAGCGACTTAATTCAAAAAATCATTAATCGTTCTGCCAATATTCTTAATATTGAAATTTCATCGGAAGCTGCAATTGAACTAGCAAAACGTTCACGCGGTACCCCAAGAATTGCCAACAGACTTTTAAGAAGAACAAGAGATTTTGCAGACTATGAAAATAAAAACTCAGTTGATGTTGAAGTAACAAAAAAAGCACTGAAAGCTCTCGAAGTTGATGAATTTGGTTTAGATGAGATGGATAAAGAAATAATATTAACTATAATAGAAAAGTTTAATGGCGGTCCAGTTGGTTTAAATACTTTATCAGTTGCTGTGAATGAAGATTCAGGAACAATTGAAGAAGTTTATGAACCTTTTTTAATTCAACAAGGATTTATTCAAAGAACTCCACGCGGAAGAGAAGCAACAGATTTAGCTTATATAAGGTTCAATAAAAAACGTGGGAAGTTTAGAGATCAAGAAAGTTTTTTTTAACATAAAATAAATTAATGGTTAAAGTAAAAAACATATCGATCGGAAATGGATTGCCTTTTGTTTTGATTGCTGGCCCTTGTGTCATTGAAAACGAATACATAACATTCCATACCGCTGAAGAAATAAAAAAGATTACGGAGAGCTTAAACATCCCATATATCTTTAAATCCAGTTATAAAAAAGCAAATCGAACAAGTTTAAATTCATTTTCTGGATTAGGATTAGATGAAGCACTAAAAATTTTAGAGAAGGTTAAAAAAGAATTTGATTTACCAATTTTGACAGATGTTCATACTGAAAATGAAATCAACTCTGTTAATACTATTGCCGATGTGTTGCAAATCCCGGCTTTTCTATGCCGGCAGACAGAATTATTAATTGCTGCTGGTATGACCGGCAAGGTTATAAATGTTAAAAAGGGTCAATTTGTAGCACCACATGATGTAAAACATATTGCTGAAAAAGTTGAATCAACTTCCAATTCGAATATAATGTTTACTGAACGCGGAACAACTTTTGGATATCATAATCTCATTGTTGACATGCGAAGCTTAACTATAATGAAAGAATTTGGCTATCCAGTTATAATGGATGCTACACATGCGGTTCAAATTCCAAGTCATGGTGGGAAAAGCGGAGGAGAAAGGAAATTTATTTCTGTCTTGGCAAAAGCATCTGCTGCAGTTGGAATTGATGGATTGTTTTTAGAAGTTCATCCTGATCCAAAAAATGCTTTAAGCGATTCTGACAGTCAAATGCCGCTTTCAGATTTAAAATCATTGTTAAGTCTAATTAAGAAAATAGATTTTGTAGTTAAGAATGAAAGCTAACATTCTCAAAAAATTATCAGAAATTAAATTATATCTTTTTGACCTTGAAGGTGTACTAATTCATAAAAATAATTTTACTGATGAGGATCAAAATCGTTTTTTTATTTTGATCGAAGAAGTTTGCAATAAGTTATCAATCCAGAATAAAAAAATTGGTATTGTTACCGCTCGGGGCGAGGATCAATTTGTTTTGAAACTAAGAGAAATTCTAAAGTGCGAAGTTATTTCTTCATCAATAGAAAAAGTATCTTCTGTAGATAAATTAGTACTTCAACTTTCCATGAATTATGATTCAGTATTTTATGCTGGTGATGATATTCTCGACATTCCACTTTTAAAAAAATGCGGCTTATCTGCAGCACCATCAACTGCAAGAAGAGAAGTAAAACGAATTGTTGATTTTACATTTAAAAGTAATACGGCTATAGAAATTTTTGATGAATTATTTTTTAATGTAAACGAAATGAAAACAATTACACATTAAATTGGTTATTAATTTTGGAGCAATTGTGTCTGAAGAGCAAATAATTTCAAAAGGAAAACAAGTTATAAAGATTGAGGGCGAAGCTGTTCTTGGACTGATTAACAGTATTAATCAAGATTTTTTACGTGCTGTAAAATTAATAATGGATTCAAAAGGAAGGGTGGTTTTTACTGGAATTGGTAAGTCGGGTATTATTGCAAGAAAAATTGTATCTACATTTAATTCAACTGGCACAGCTGCAATTTATATGCATCCAACAGACGCTCTACACGGTGATCTCGGGATGGTTAGAAAGGAAGATGTTGTAATAATTATTTCCAAAAGCGGTTATACCGAAGAGCTAAGTCAATTAATCCCAATGTTCAAAAGAATACATGTTACAATTATTGGAATGCTTGGGGATACTAAATCGCAGCTTGCCTTAGACTGTGATATTGTATTAAACGTGAGCATAAAAGAGGAAGCTTGTCCGCATGATTTAGCGCCAACTGCCTCTACAACAGCAGCACTTGCGATGGGTGATGCATTAGCAGTTACTTTATTAGAATTGCGCGGATTTACTGCCGATGATTTTGCTTTGCTTCACCCTGGAGGAAGTCTTGGTAAAAGACTTTCATTAAAAATTGATGAGATAATGATTAAAGGAAATGATATTCCAATTGTAAAAGTAAATACTTCAATTAAAGATGTGATTTTTGAAATTACTTCCAAACGATTAGGAATGGCTTGTGTTGTAAATGATTATGAAGAACTAATGGGAATTGTAACAGATGGTGATTTAAGAAGATTATTGGAACGTACATTAGACATTAAAAATCTCAAAGCTTCCGAAATTATGACGCCAAATCCAAAAACTATATCTAAAGAATTTCTCGCTTCTTTTGCCATTCAACAAATGGAAAAATATAATATAACATCACTTATTGTTGTAAATGCCAAAAATCAGACTGAAGGCGTTGTACATTTGCATGATGTAGTAAAGCTTGGGCTTCAATCAAGATGAAATTATTTTTTCTATTCTTAAGTATAATTTTTTTTATTTCATGCACTGAAGATAAAATACAGCCGCAGTTACAAAATCAAGTCGGTACAGAAGAACTCCCATCTCATGAAAGTTGGTCCTCAAAAATTACATTTACTGAATTTGGAAAGTTGAAAGCAGTTCTTTTTTCAAATCATTTAAAAAAGTATGATATAAAACGAGCAACATATCTTGAAGGTGTAAAAATTAATTTCTACTCAGACCAAAAAATTGTTTCAACATTAACTTCGAAACGAGGAAGAGTTGATGATGTAACACAAGATATGTATGCTATTGATAGTGTTGTTGCTGTTAATGATAGTGGTACTGTTTTAACAACCTCAGAACTAAAATGGCGTAATAACGATGAAAAAATTATAACGGATAAATTTGTAAAAATAGTTTCTACTAAGGAAATAATTGAAGGATATGGTTTAGAATCTGACCAGCAGCTAAGAAATTATGTAATTTTTAATGTTACTTATTCCGCAGTTAATTCAGAGAAGAAATGATTAGACGAAAGCTCATAATATTTTATTTTCTAGTTTTTCCTTTTATTAGTTATGCGCAAGCAGATAATGTCATTAAAGTAATTGGGGATAGTCTTGTTGGAAAAGTTATTAATGGTGAAAGTATACGAGAAGTGCATGGAAATGTTGTTCTCACTCAAGGTAAAGTAAGAATTACTTGTTTGAAGGCTGTTCAATATCTCGCAAAAAATGAAGTGGAATTATTAGGAAAGGTAATTGTTGTTCAAGACAGTATAGTTATCAAAACCTCATCCGGTTATTATTATGGGGATAGCAAAACAGCATATTCAAATTCCGGTGTAAGTTTGTTTGATGGACATATTAAACTTGAATCACGAAATGGTTTTTATTATACAAACGAAAAGAAGGCATATTTTTTTGATAGTGTTATTCTAAAAGATAAAGGATCAACGCTGAGGACAGAAAGGCTTCATTATTTTAATGATGATGACAAACTAATAGCATCAGGGAATGTAAAAGTTGTTGATTCAACTTCCACTGTTTATTCAGATAGTCTGATTCATAATAGAAAGGATCAGATTTCATTTGCATTTAAAAACGTAAAAGTATTTGATCCAAAAAATAAACTAGCAATTTTTGGTAATAATCTGGAAAATTATCAATCAGAAAAATATTCAAAAATGATTGGTAATCCATTGATGATTAAAATTGATACAACAGATAACGGAGAGCTAGATACTTTGTTTATTTCTGCCCGAATAATGGAATCATTTAATGACAGCACAGATAAACTTATAGCAACTGACTCTGTAAGAATATTTAGAGGGGAAGTATCTTCGGTAAATAACTACACGTTATATTTTAGAAATAAAGACAATTTACTTACATTGAAAAGAGAAAATGATATTTTACCTCCAGTATTGTGGAATGAAAACTCACAATTAATTGGCGATACTGTAAACATTTTACTTGAAGATAATCGTCTCAAGGAAATGAAAATCAATTCAAATGCTTCAATCGTTTCTGTTAATAAAAAATATGACAATAAATTCGATCAAATTTCTGGAAAGCAAATAAAATTGTTCTTTGGTGAAATTGGTCTTGAGAGAACCGAGGTATTCGGTAGTGTGTTGAGTATATATTATCTTTTTGAAGATGGAGAGCCAAACGGATTACTTAAATCGAGTTCGGAAAATGCTTTTATTTACTTTAATGAGAATGAAGTATCTGATGTTAAATTTTATGGGAATCCGTCTTCGGAATATCATCCGGAAAATATTATTATTGGAAAAGAAAAAGAGTTTACAATTCCAACTTTTAGAATTATTGAAAATAGACCTAATAGAGAATCATTTTTAAGTGAGCGTAGTAGTTTATTACTTTCATTAATTAAAGAGATTGAAGCATATGGAAAATAAATTATTGCTCAGAAGTGAAGAATTAAAAAAAGTCTACAAAAAAAGAGCGGTTGTTAATTTAGTTTCTGTTTCCGTTGAGCAAGGGGAAGTAGTTGGATTACTTGGACCAAATGGAGCTGGTAAAACGACAACTTTTTATATGATAGTTGGAATGATTAAACCAAATAATGGGAAAGTTTTTTTTGATAATACTGAAATTACGCTTGAACCAATGTATAAAAGAGCTAAAATGGGTATCGGTTATTTGCCTCAAGAAGCGTCTGTGTTCAGAAGATTGAGTGTTGAAGATAATATATTGGCTATCTTGCAAATGATTGAATTAAGTCCTAAAGAAAGAAAAGTTCGATTAGAAAAATTAATTGAAGAACTTGGTATCGGACATGTTAGAAAAAGTTTTGGATATCAGTTAAGCGGCGGCGAAAGAAGAAGAACCGAAATTGCAAGAGCATTGGCAACTGAACCTAAATTTATACTTTTGGATGAACCATTTGCCGGAATTGACCCAATTGCCGTTGAAGATATAATGACAATTGTAGCCAACTTGAAACACAAAGGAATTGGTATATTAATAACAGATCATAATGTTCATGAAACCCTTAGTATTGTTGATAGAGCATATATTTTAATTAATGGCGAGATATTTAAAGAGGGGACAGCAGAACATTTGGCTGATGATGCGGATGTACGTAAACTTTATTTAGGTGAAAAATTTAGGTTAGATAGGTACTCATAACATCAAGAGAAAAATAAATAAGAAACAATTGATACGACTATAACATAAAGAACTATTAAGAAAATCTTTTTTAATCTCTTCTTCATAATCAACTTTTTTTGGTAACGCCATGTAGCAGTTTTATCTCGCTGATAATCACCTTTTTCAATCGACCAGTTATAGTAATTCGGGGTCTGCTTCTCTTTTTCTTTCATATTGGTATTTGAATTATACATTTTAGTTTAAATAATTATTTTGGAAGAATTTACTCCCGTTAACAATGAATTCATTAATAAAATTCAACAAATAATTATTTATTGAATTCTCTAATGATTTTTTGAATTTCCTCTTCGCTAATACCAGTTCCTAAAACAACATTTTTTGTTGAACCAGCTTTTCTGCTTACATTATCAAGAGGATTTGTAACTGGATTACCAGCTCGGGCTCTTAATCTTTCCTCAATCTGTTTAGTAAAATTACCCGAGGGCTGAGTACTTTTTGCACTAAATGATTGCGGTAGATCGAATGATGTTACGCATTTTCCAGAATTAACTGGATTTACTTCGAAAGCTAATGTCTTTACATTCATTAAATGCATTGCAGTTACATTTTCTGATACAATTGAACCACCCCAAGTGCCAGGTCCTAATGTCATTGAAGGCATTAATCCAGTCGTATAACCAACTGCACCAACTGAAGAAGGTGTATTAACTACAATTCTAAAAGCTGGTTTTTCAAGTGCAAATTTCATAATAACTTCTTTATCATTGGAATGAATTGCAAGCGTATGCCCAATCCCTCCAAATTCCAACAACTCTATACATCTGTGGCATCCTTCAAGCCAGCCGTCAACTGTATAAAATGCTAACATTGGTGAAAGTTTTTCTATTGATAATGGTTCATCTTTTCCAACTTTTGTGCATTCTGCCATTAACACAGTAGTGTTATTAGGAACAGAAAAGCCAGCGTAATTTGCAATCCACGGAGCTGGCTTACCTACTATATCTGCATTTAGTTTTGCACCGCGCGCAACTGAGTTTTCTAATTTTTTCTTCTCCTCTTGTGATACAAAATAGCAACCATTTCTCTTCGCTTCTTCAATCACTTTATCTCGTAAAGGTCTGTCAACAATCATAGCTTGTTCTGATGAACATAAAACTCCATTATCAAAAGTAGTTCCAAATACAATATCTGCAACAGCTTTTTGATAGTTCGCAGTTCTTTCAATAAACGCCGGGACATTACCGGCTCCAACGCCATATGCCGGTTTACCGGCACTATATGCTGCGCGCACCATTGGAGTACTTCCAGTTGCAAGTATAACAGCAATGTTTTTGTCCTTCATTAATGCATCAGTTCCTTCAAGTGTTGGAATACTAATGCACTGAATTAATCCTTTAGGAGCTCCGGTTTTTTCAGCAGCATCTGAAACAACTGTTAAAGATTCTGCTGTACATCTTGCTGATTTTGGATGCGGACTTGCAACAATACCGTTTCTGCATTTCAATGAGATGATTGCTTTGAACATTGCTGTTGAAGTTGGATTTGTTGATGGAACTAATGCAGCAACAACTCCCATCGGTTCAGCAATTTTAAGTACTTTTCCATTTTGCTGAACATCGATTACACCAACAGTTTTCAAATCTTTTATCGATTCCCATACATTGCGAGTGCCAAACTGATTTTTTACAATTTTATCTTGAACTTTACCAAATCCAGTCTCTTCGTGGGCTAATTTAGCGAGGCGTTCTGCTTCTTTATAGCCAGCATCAGCCATCGCTTTTACAATTTTATCAACTTGATCTTGATTAAAATGTTTGAACTCGAGTTGCGCTTCCTTAGCTGTAGCGGCTAAACTACGTGCTTCCTGGATTGATTGTAGATCTTTATCGAAGTTCATAAGGTTCCGCCTAATACAAATGCAATATAAATAGAGGGACTAAGAACTTCAATTATTAAAAAATTTCATTGTGGATTTAAAATTAAAAATAATAATAGTTAATTAAAAATCTCCTTCAATTTTTGATATCCAGTTTTACTAACTGGGAGTTGATTCCCTTTTATTAAGGTAATTTTGTATGATTCCTTTTCAAGTAATTCAATCTGCTTTATTTGATCAATTTTGACTATATAAGATCTATGGACTCTAATAAACTGAATGGGATTTAAATGCTCTTCGAAAAATTTCATTGTTTTTTGTTTTAAAAAATTACCTTTTGAAGAATAAATCATTACATAATCATCTTGGGATTCAAGATAATGGATATCATCAATCGGAATTACTGATATTTTTTGATTCATTTTTACAACCACTCTTTCCAATGGTTCTTTCTTCGATTCAACATGTTTTACGAGTGAGGCTATCTTTTTTGTAGAAGTCGATTTTTCTGAAATTAACATAATTGCTTTACTTAATGCTTCATTGAATCGTTCTTGAGTAAATGGTTTGAGCAGATAGTCGGTTGCATTTACTTCGAAAGCTTTAAGCGCATATTGATCAAAAGCAGTTGTAAAAATAATTATTGGCGGATTTTCAATTAACTCCAACATTTCAAAACCAGTAATTTTTGGCATTTGTATATCTAAAAAAATTAAATCTGGTTTTAAATCATTAATTTTTTTTACTGCATCAAATCCATCAGAGCATTCACCCACTAAATCAATTTCTGAATTCTTTCGTAAATAACTCTTTACAACATCACGAGCGAGTTTTTCGTCATCAATTATTATTGTCTTTATCTTTTTTGTCATTTTTATCTGGGAATATAAATGTTAACTCTAAAAATGTTTTTTTGCCTCTCTATATTAATAAGATTATCATGATTATAAATTATTTTGAGTCGATTCTGAATATTTTTAATTCCAATCCCTTCTCCTTTTCTTGGAACGGATTCTGGATCAAAATTATTTTCAACTGTAATTTTTAAAAATTCTTTTTGAGGTTCACAAATTAATTTAATTACAATTTTCTCTAAACTTTCATAAACTCCATGCTTAATTGCATTTTCAAATAAAGGTTGTAAAATCATACTCGGGATCTCAAGTTCTTTGCATGCTTCGTTAATTTCTTCAATGAAATCAAATTTATCTCCAAAACGGACTTTTTCTATATCAAGATATAGTTTAGCATTATTAATTTCCTCACTCAATTTACTTTTTTGTTTTTCATTTTTTGAAAGTGTACTCCTGAGAAAAGAAGAAAGTTTGATAGTCATATCTTGTGCTTTAGCTGGATCACTTAGGGTTAGAGAACTGATTGAGTTGAGACTATTAAAAATAAAATGCGGATTAATTTGGTATTTAAGCGATTTTAATTCTGCTTCCTTTACTAATGCATTCAATTCAGCTTCGCGAAATAATTTTTGCTGGAAATTTGTGTAATAGATTATTACATAATCGACTGCAACAATTACTGAATAAAAGAAAATCCCGATCATGAATCTTAATGCAAGCGAATTGAACAAAAAAGTTTTATAAGCAAGATCCGATTCAAAAACTTTGCTTAATAAATAATACCCAATAAAAATCCAAAATCCGGATGTAATAATTGCGGCCGCAGCATGATTTAAAAAGATTTTTGTTGTTGAGTAAACTTCAAGCGTGTTATAACTTACAGTATACCAAAGACTAATTCCTAATAGTAAATAAAGAAAATTATAGATTAAGCTTTCCAAAAAAACTTTTTCAATCTCTTGATCAAGCATGAAAAATAAAATTGAAGAATGTATTAATCCAATAGCGATCCAGATAAGTAAATAAATAAGAAATATTTTTTTATTCTTAATAAATGGATTAGACATAATTCATTCACGCATAATGCAAAATTTCACAAGCGCCAAACACAACTGAACCCTTAATGATTAAAACTCCCTCTGCTTTATCAACTGCAGAATACTCTGAATATCTTTTGTCATCAACTCCGCCGAATACTGCACTTACATTAACAATCACTTTCCAATTTCTAGGTACCGCAATTTCTACTCCGCCGAATATGCAAGTAATTTCTAGAACTTGTTCATTTGTTGCTAACTTTGATTTTGTAAGATCTACTACAGTTGCGCCAAAAAAATTTGTGATCTTCCCACCATGAAAATTATCGGTTACAATTCTTTTTTTTGTGCTGGTCAAAAAAGTACTAATATCTAAAAATTGTTCCTCAGTTTGAGTTGTATGATCAATTGGAGTGTCTGCAATATTTTGTTTCTCAGCATGAATGTGAGAATTTTTTTTTCTAAATAAAATTGCGAAACCGATTATTATAAGAAGAACTGGCCAAAAATCACGCCAGACAAAATGGAAAAATTGCGGGAATAAATGACTGCCCCATCCCCATAAGCCCAAAACAAGAAAACCAATTCCCCAAACAGAATTTCTACATCGGGAAAGCATTACTGCGCCGATGATTATAAATATAGTATGCCATGAGAATATAATATGACCAAAATCAAAGTAAAAGAATCCGAAATTATCAATTATTAGCAACGAACCGACTACCACTAAAATAAAACCTAACCAAAATTTTGTATCTCTATTTTTCATTTCATCCTCCTTATAAGTAATTCTTTATTTCACCGCCGCCAAATAAAACTATTCCTTTTATCGACAATGTTTTTCCTGGATCTTGTACAATGTTTGGGTCTTTTCTGCGTTTATCACCAAATCCACCAAAAATTGAAAGTACATCAGATTCAACTTTCCAATCTGCCGGAATTATAATTGAAGTTCCACCAAATATTGCAGTAATCTCTAAAGAATTTTCGCCTTCAGCAAGTTTTGAACCAGTTAGGTTAATATCGGATCCGCCGAAAATCGAAACTATTTGTCCGCCTCTAAAATTACTTATGTTATATACTTTATTGCCTCCGCCAAAAATTGATACGTCTTCTATAAAATCTTTTTGTGATTCACTTGAACCAGTTTTTTGGTCAGTTGAAGAGTAGGAAGAATGAAAATATGAAAATCCTCGTTTCGATCTAAGTATTATATATAATCCTAATAGAATAAATACTAATGGCCACAATTCTGGAACTAAATTAAAAAGACCAATAGCAATAAATATAACACCAGCCGTTTTATTGTTGGATAGTGAGAAAAGCAATAGACCAAAAAGAATGAAAAAATATTCCCAAGTTATTTCATTGAAAGGAAAGTAAAATAAATCATAATTATTTAATAGGAATAATCCTCCTATTACTATGAGCAATATTCCTATTATCACTCTTGCTTTTAATTTTTGCCATGCCATAAAAACCTCAAATTTGTTTTTTCTAATAGTTCTGACGTAAAAATAATGCTGCGGTTACACAAATTGAGTAGTTAATCGGTGAATAGTGGATTATTATCGGTAAACAAATGAATTATGGATTTAGAAAAAATACTGGAGTATTAAATTGAATTTACAACTCCTCATTCAATCAAATTACTTTCTTCAGAATCCGGAAGTTCCTGAACTTTATTTAACTGCTTTTCAATTTTTCTTGTTGACTTAGCTGCAACATCAATAGTGTTGCTTGCCTCTTGAAGTTTCTTTTGAGTCTTATCAAGTAAATCCCCAAACTTACCAAATTCTGTATTTACACTTTTCAAAATTTTCCAAACTTCACTTGATCTTTTTTCAATCGCCAGAGTTCGAAATCCCAATTGTAAACTGTTTAAAAGAGCTGATAAAGTTGTTGGTCCGGCAATAGTAACTCTAAATTCTCTTTGTAAAGAATCAGCCAATCCAGGTTTTCGCAATACTTCTGCATATAAACCTTCAATTGGTAAGAACATAATTGCAAAATCTGTTGTGAAAGGTGGGTCTAAATATTTTTCTGCAATCTTTTTTGCTTCACCTTTAATTCTTGCTTCAATTCCTTTTGATGCTTCCAGAATTAAATCTTGATTTGCCGAATCTTGTGCATCTAAAAATCTTTGATAATCTTCAAGCGGAAACTTTGCATCAATTGGCAGCCAAACAACTTCGTCTTTTGAAGAATCCCTTCCAGGGAGTTTAATTCCTATTTCAACTCTCTCGTTACTTCCTTTTTTTACTGCAACATTTCTTTCGTATTGGTCTCTGCTTAACATTTGTTCAATTAAATTTTCAAGCTGTATTTCACCCCAGGTTCCTCTCGTTTTAACATTTGAAAGAACATTCTTCAAATCTCCAACACCTCGTGCTAATTCTTGCATATCGCCAAGACCTTTATATACTTGTTCCAGCCTTTCGCTAACTAGTTTAAAGGATTCACCTAATCTTTTTTCCAAAGTTGATTGTAGTTTTTCATCAACCGTGTGTCTCATTTCTTCTAATTTTTTTTCATTTTTATCTTGTAGCTCTTGTAGTTTATTTTCAACTCTAGTTTGAAGTTTTTCAAATTTTTGTTCATTTGATTCAATTAATTTGTTCAATTGATTATAAAGCTGCTCTCCAAAAAGTTTAATCGCATTGCTAAGTTCTTCTCTTTGGGATTTAGCCGATTTAGATATTTCATCCCGATTTCTAGTAAATTCATCCCTAAATGATTTATCAAAGCGGTTAAGTTCCTCAGATAAATTTGACCGAGAAATCCCTGAGATTTTTTTGAATAACAGTAGGAGAAGTGCGATTATCAATATAAAACCAAATAAAAATAAGTAAGCAAACTCACTCATAAACACCTCATTAAATGGAACTGCAAAATACCATTTCTTATTTATCAAATATTTTTTTATTCAGCAAATATTATTTCATTATTTTAAACACAATAATTAACGGTCCAAAATGAAAAGATGGAAAAAAGTTGCTGTTGCAATCTCAGTAACACTTGTAACTTTATTGATATCAATTACTATGATTTCTTACCTCTTATTAAGAAGATCACTACCTGATTACAATGCTGATTATTTTGTAGATGGATTAAAAGAAGAAGTAAAGGTGTATCGTGATGAAAATGCTGTTCCGATGATTATCGCAAATAATGATAGTGATGCAGCTTTTGCATTAGGATTTATCCATGCGCAAGAAAGACTATTTCAAATGGATCTTGCTCGACGTGCTGGCGAAGGAAGATTAAGCGAAGTATTTGGCAATAAAACTGTTTTGTTCGATAAGATGTTTAGAACAATTGGTATTTATAAACAAGTTAGTGATACTTATGAGCGGTTGAATCCGCTGTCAAAAAAAATCTTAGTTGCGTACTCCAAAGGTGTGAATGAATTCATAAAAAAATCAAAAGGAAATAATCCAATTGAATTTGATGTATTAGGTTATGATCCTTATGAATGGAAACCAGAACACAGTTTAGTTATTGGGAAATTGATGGGGTGGGAGTTGAATGTATCTTGGTGGTCCGATATTGCTTTTGCTAATTTGATTCAGAAACTTGGAGTTGAAAGAGCAAAGGAACTTTTACCAGACTATCCTCAGAATGCACCTACAATTATTCCAAGCAATTACCAATCCTTTGCTGAAATATCAACTGACTTTATTGAGATGGATAGAAAGTTCAGGGAGTTTACGGGATTTGTAGGGACACATATTGGTTCAAACAATTGGGTTGTTGGCGGCTCGAAGTCTATTTCAGGAAAACCAATTATTGCTAATGATCCTCACCTTGCTTTCACTTTGCCGGGAAAATGGTTTTTTGTTTTAATCAGAAGTAATGAGTGGAATGTTGATGGATTTACAATTCCCGGTTTACCCGCAGTTGTGATTGGTAAAAATCAAAATATTTCTTGGGTATTAACAAATGTTATGGCAGACGATTCAGATTTTTACATCGAAAAATTTGATGACAACAGAAATAAATATTTATTTAATAATCAATGGAAAGATTTATCAATTACAAAAGATTCATTTGCTGTTAAAGATTCAGCGAACTATATTTTTGAAATTGTAAAAACTCATCGTGGTCCAGTTGTTTCAGAAATTCATCCCTATAACTTGCTTTATCCCGATGCTGGGAGGATTAAATCAAATATTAGTATGAGATGGACTGGATTGGAATTTAGTGATGAGCTGTTTGCTATTCAATCTGTTAATCGAGCAAAAAATTGGATTGATTTTAAAGATGGTTTAAAACATTTTACTCTTCCAGGTCAAAATTTTGTTTACGCAGATGAAATGGGAAATATTGGATATGTCTGTGCTGCAAAATTGCCCCTTCGCTCTACTGCGAGTCCTACTTTAGTTTATGATGGAACTACTGATCTTTATGATTGGAAAGGATTTGTTCCATTTGAAGAAATGCCAAAATTATTTAATCCAACGCAGCATTTCATAGCATCAGCAAATAACAAAACGGTAGAATCCTTTAAATATCATATCTCTAATGTTTGGGAACCATCTTCTAGAATCGAAAGAATTAATGACCTTTTAGGAATTAAAAAAATACATAGCACTCATGATTTCAAAAGATATCAAACAGATTTTGTTTCACCTTATGCAAAAAAAATAGTCACACATATTTTGAAAGCATTCGAAAAGACAAAAGTAACTGATGAAAATTTGAAAGTTTCATTACGATTACTTCAAAACTGGAATTTTGAATTAAATTCAAAAAGCCAGGTTCCTACAATTTATACTCACTTTTTATTTCATTTAATAAAAAATACTTTTCAAGATGAACTTGGTAAAGAATTAATGAAAGAATATGTATTTCTGGCAAACATTCCTTATCGAATTATTAATGAGTTTTTAGAAGGAAATATTTCAACGTTTTTTGATAATGTTGAAACACCTCGGTTAGAAACGAAAGATGAAATCATAAGAAAAAGCCTTGTTGATGCAATAGTTGAGTTGGAAAACAAAGCCGGCAAAGATATTGCTAATTGGCAGTGGGGGAGTTTTCATAAAATTTATTTCAAACATATGTTCTCTGGAGCTAATTCTTTACTGGATAAACTTATAAACTGCGGTCCTTATGAAATTGGCGGAGACGGAACTACAATTTTTAATACTGAGTATACATTTCAAGAATTATTTGAGGAAACTAGGGATAAAACAAAACCATATCGTTCAGAACCATATGAAAATAAACTTGGACCATCAATGAGATATATTTTTGATTTTGGAGATCCGAATTATTTGAATTTCATTTTACCAAACGGTCAATCAGGGCATTTTATGAGCGACCATTACAGCGATATGACGGGAATGTGGCTTAAAGGGGAGTATATCAAAGTACCATTAATTAGTGATGAGTTTATAAAATATTCAGTAAATTTTCTTAAACTAATCCCTAATTAAAAAGAAGTTTTCAATACAAAATATTAAATTACATTATACTTATAATCAGAGAAAATGAAAGTAACAGAACATTTAGTAAAAGCGACCGATACCTTATTAAGTTTTGAAATTATTCCACCCAAAAGAGGCGGTGATATAAAAGAACTGCTTTCGGTATTAGATGATATTGTAAAATACAATCCTCCTTTTATAGATATTACAAGTCATGCTGCTGAAATGATTTATGAAGAGACAAAAGATGGCAGCGTAAATATGAAAGTGAAAAGGAAGCGCCCGGGAACACTTGGAATTTGTGCCTTAATTCAAAATAAATATAATATTGATGCCGTACCTCATATTCTATGTACTGGTTTTACAAGAGAAGAAAGTGAAGACTTTTTAATTGAACTTCACTATTTAGGGATTGATAATGTACTTGCTATAAGAGGTGACGATAATGGATTCAAAAAACCTTTAAAGTATGGAAGAAGTATTAACGAATACGGAATCGATCTTATTAACCAGATCTCTGATTTGAATGAAGGGAAATATATTGAAGATGGATTACTTGATGCATATCCAATGGATTTTTGTATTGGAACAAGCGCTTATCCAGAAAAACATTTTGAATCTCCAAACTTGGCATTGGATATCAAATACACGAAAGCAAAAGTTCAAGCTGGTGCTTCTTATCTTGTTACTCAAATGTTTTATGATAATATACTTTATTACGATTATTTAAAATTAGCTAGATCTGAAGGTATTGAAGTTCCAATAATTCCCGGATTGAAAATAATTACATCTTCAAAACATGCTAATAGCTTGCCGAAGAATTTTTATATTGATGTTCCAACAGAACTTGTTCAAGAACTTGATTCAGCAAAACCAGAGCACGCACTTGAAATTGGAGTAAATTGGACTTTTAAACAAGTGGAAGACCTACTTAATAATAAAGTGCCAGCAGTTCATTTTTATATTATGCAAAATTCTGCACCTATTAAAATGTTAATGAAAAAATTGGGATTTTAAAATGATATTTAAAACACCAAGAAAAATTATGATTAAATCAGCATTGCCAAAAAAATTGAAGTGGGGTGTTGCTGGCTGTGGTAATTTTGCAGAAAATTTCTTTTTACCGTCACTTCAGTCAATTAAACGAAGTAAACTCACAAGTATTTATAGTCATGATAAAAAGCGAGCTGAAGCGATTGCCTATAAATTCAGTGCTCTCAATTCGTTTGATAATTATGATGAATTTCTAAAAAGTGATATTGATGCAGTTTATATTTCAAGTGTAAATGCAGATCATCATTGGCAGACAATTAAAGCAGCAAATGCCGGTAAGCATATTCTATGTGAAAGACCAATTGCTTTGAATTCTAATCAGGCAAGTGAAATGGTTCAAACGTGTAATAAAAATGGAGTTTATTTTGTAGTGAACCACTATCACAGATTTCATCCATTGGTTATGAAAGCAAAAGAATTAGTAGATAAGCATTTACTTGGTAAAATAGTTTCTGTGTCTGCCTCTTACAATATTGATTTATCCCCGGGAAATAATTTCCGCTTCAAAAAAGAATTAAGCGGCGGCGGTGTGCTAAGAGATTTAGGCGCGCAAATGATCGATATGTTAAGATATTTTGGCGGAGAAATAATTGAATCTAAAGCATTTATGGATAATATTGTTTATAAAAGCGAAGTAGAAGATTTTGCTAATGCTCTTGTAAAGTTTGAGAAAGGCGGTTACGGATACTTGAATGTTTCTTATAATACAAAAAAAGCATTCAACAGAATTGAAATTCTCGGTTATAACGGTTCAATCTATATTGAAAATTTCTTTTCTAAAAAAAATGTTACAACAAAGTTATTTATTGATTTGCAAGGAGAAGCAAGAAAAGTTTTTGTAAGGCGTGCTAATAAACTTTCATTTTTAATTCGTTCAGTTCAAAAATCGTTTTTAAAAAATCAAACTCCTCTAGTTACCGGAGAGCAAGCACAAATTAATCTACGTTTAATTGAAGAGATCGAGAAACAATGTCACTCAGAAAAGAATTAACCGAATTCTGTCATAAAGTTTATGAAAAGGGATTTGTATCTGCTTATGATGGTAATTTGTCTTGTAGGATTGATGCAAAAAGAATTTTGATTACGCCTTCCGGGAAATGTAAAGGCGAAATTATCGAGAATGATTTGCTTGAAATTGACTATGAAGGCAATCTTCTTTATGGTGAAGGAAAAGTTTCTACGGAAGCCAAAATACATTTATTGGCATATAATAAAAGATCAGATATTAACTCTGTATTTCATTGTCATCCAATTTATTCTACAGCTTTTGCTGCAATTGGCGAAAGTCTATCGCGCCCAATTTTCCCCGAAGTTGTTATTGCATTAGGTAAAGTTCCATTATGTAAATATGGCACTCCTTCTACAAATGAAGTAACAGATTCGATACTGCCCTACATTGATTATTCTTGGGCGTTGTTGCTAGAAAATCATGGAGCTGTTACTTTCGGCAAGACAATAAAAGGAGCGTATTTCAGAATGGAAAAGCTAGAACATGCCGCACATACTATTTATATAGCTAGGACATTAGGACGAGAAAAAGCTATTCCATTAAACAAGTTAAAACAACTTTATGCAATTGCAGAAGATGTTTATAATGTAAAAATAGATGAACGAAATAGAATGGATTAAAAACACTTAATTTATTATGGAAAATAAAAATATCAATGTTGCTTTATTAGTAGGCGGTACTTCCCCCGAAAGAGAAGTTTCCAAATCAACTTGTAAATCTGTTTATTCAACGCTCCAAAAATTAAATTATTCTGTAAGAATAATTGATCCAGCCTACGGCTTGAATCAGCCGGAAAATGTTGATTTATTTTTTGATAAAAAAGATTATTGTGAAATGTCCAATAAAAACCAGATTGAAGCAATTAATTCTAAATTATTTGATAATGTGGATGTTGCATTTATTGGGATACATGGAAAGTGGGGTGAAGATGGTATGCTTCAATCGTTATTAGAAATGCGGGGAATTAAATATACTGGTTCAAAAGTATTGGCAAGCGCACTATCTATGAACAAGTTTATGGCTAAAATAATGTTTCAGCATTTTAACGTTAACACTCCTAAAT
>Ga0194126_10000891_pt1 | contig 50684 bp, 44 predicted proteins | sample TA2KigC150mmetaG_FD_148641 | JGI IMG/M metagenome (GOLD analysis project Ga0194126, IMG submission 148641) | Freshwater microbial communities from Lake Tanganyika, Tanzania - TA2015035 Kigoma Deep Cast 150m | ecosystem: Environmental > Aquatic > Freshwater > Lake | place: Tanzania: Lake... | reverse complement strand
GGGGTCGCCTTCAAAACCCCGTGCGCGTGCCTCCCGGATTGCGTCCGGGCCGGGCACTTCCAGTGCACCGGATACAGGCGCGTCCGCTTTCACGCTGCGTTTTTTCACTGATGCGTGATCAAGCGCATCATGACGCAAATCATCGGCTTTGATGCCGTGGCCGAGTTCATAGCGGCCAAGATAATTGATGGCGAGTTCCCGGAAGATATAGTCAACCACGGATGTGGCCATTTTAAGATGATCGTTGCCGGTAACGATGCCATTGGGCTCAAAGCGCGAGAATACGAACGCGTCCACGAACTCTTCCAGCGGCACGCCGTACTGCAGGCCGAGGCTGATGGCGATCGCAAAGCTGTTCATCAGGCTGCGAAACGCCGCGCCCTCCTTGTGCATGTCGATGAAAATTTCCCCCAGGCCGCCGTCAGAGTATTCGCCGGTGCGCAAATAGACCTTGTGGCCGCCGACCATGGCTTTCTGGGTATAGCCCCGGCGGCGGTTGGGAAGTGAGCGGCGGCGGGCCCGGGCGGCAACGCCTGCGAACCAGGCTGCGCGCGCAGCAGCAGGCATGTCGAAAATGCTGTGAGGGTCAGATTGCGTGCTTTCAAAAAACGCGGCCAGCGGCTGGCTGAGCTTGGAGCCGTCGCGATACACGGAGATTGATTTCAGGCCCAGGGCGTGGCTTTTCATATATGCGCGCCTGACATCTTCTACTGTTGCGTCATGGGGCATATTGATCGTCTTTGAAATCGCGCCGGACACGAACGGCTGGCATGCGGCCATCATCAGGATGTGAGCATCGGACGGGATGCAGCGCGTGCCGTTCCAGCCGCAACGGCCCGCGCAGTCAAAAACGGCGTAGTGCTCAGGCTTCAGGTGCGGGGCGCCTTCAATGCACAGGGTTCCACAGATAACATCTGCCGCGGCCCGTATCTCTTCCGGCTTAAAGCCCAGTAGCGTGAGAATTGAGCCCGGGTGCTCACCCGGCCGGGCGCGATGCCGCTGCGCGATGCGCTGCATGACCTCCGGCCCCAGAACCTCAGGGGTAAAGGCGGCGTCAAGCTGGAATGCGCCCGCAAGGGCGGTCTCGATACGGCTGATCTCATCAGCATGCAGGCCCCGTTCTGCGAGGCTTTCAGCATTGATGAACGGAGCACCGTAAAGCGTGGCGCTGCCCTGCACGAAGGCCACAATGTCTGCAACCTGAGCAGCAGCATAGCCCAGAGCGCGCAGGGCCGCATCGACTGACTGGTTGATGATTTTCAGGGTGCCGCCGCCGGCAAGGGTTTTGAATTTGACCAGGGCATAGTCCGGCTCGATGCCGGTGGTGTCGCAGTCCATCACAAGGCCGATCGTGCCGGTGGGCGCGATGGCGGTTACCTGTGCATTGCGAAAACCGTGGCGCATTCCAAGCTCAAGCGCGCGGTCCCAGGCATCGCGGGCGGCCCGGATAATATCTGCAGGACAGTGTGTGAGGGCCGGCCGTGGCGGCTCGATTGTAACGCCTTCAAGCGGCTCAAACTCTTTCGCGATCATGCGGCAATGATTGCGGATAACGCGCAGCATGTTATCACGGTTGTCCTTGAAGGCCTCAAAGGGCCCGAATTCAGATGCCATCTCTGCACTGGCAGCATAGGCGCCGCCGGTCATGAGCGCGCTGATGCCGGAGGCAAGCTCGCGCGCGGCGTCGCTGTCATAGGGCAGGCCGAGCACCATGAACAGGGCGCCGAGATTGGCAAAACCCAGGCCCAGCGGGCGGTAGCGATGGCTGTTGAGCGCGATCGAGGGAGAGGGGTACTGGGCCATGAGCATGCTGATCTCAAGCGTGAGGGTCCACAGGCGCACGGCATGGCAAAAAGCATCGAGATTGAAACGGCCTGATTGCCGGTTGCAGAAGGCCAGCAGGTTCAGGCTGGCAAGGTTGCAGGCGGTATCATCCAGAAACATATACTCCGAGCAGGGATTGGAGGCATTGATGCGGCCTCCGGCCGGGCAGGTGTGCCAGTCGTTGATCGTGGTGTCGAACTGTACGCCGGGGTCGGCGCACAGCCAGGCGGCCCGCGCAATGCTGTCCCACAGGTCGCGGGCCGCAACCTCGGCAACCGGTGTTCCGGTAACACGCCCGGTCAGCGGCCAGGTGCCGCCGGACTTCACAGCGCGCAGGAATCCCTCCGGAATACGCACGCTGAGATTGGCATTTTGCGCGCTTACGGTCTGGTAGGCCCCGGCGTTCCAGTCGGCGCTGAATATGTTGATTTCGGGTTGCGCAATACCCTGGCGTTCGAGCTGAATGGCTCGATTGATGATGCCGGGATGCACGCCAAGTGAGCAGGCTTCGCGCACGGCCGCGGCCAGGGCCCTGTTTTTCTGAATATCGCAGCGCTCATCCTCGCTGTAGCCGGGCGCAGCGCAGGCCTGAACGACTTTGCGCAGGCTGCGTTCGCACACCAGCGAGCCGCTGATAAGAGCCGCCACTTTCTGCTCTTCGGAAACTTTCCAGTTGATGAATTCCTCGATGTCCGGGTGGTCGATATCGAGAATGACCATCTTGGCAGCGCGCCGAGTGGTGCCGCCGGACTTGATTGCTCCTGCGGAGCGGTCGCCTACTTTCAGAAAGCTCATAAGGCCGCTTGAGCGGCCGCCCCCTGAGAGGGCCTCGCCCGCGGCCCGCAGTGCGGAGAAATTCGTTCCCGTGCCCGAGCCGTACTTGAACAGGCGCGCCTCGCGCAGCCACAAATCCATGATGCCGCCGCTGTTGACCAGATCGTCTGAAACGCTTTGAATAAAGCAGGCATGCGGCTGCGGCCGCTCGTATGAGCCGGCCGACTCTGTTACGCGGCCGCTTTCAGGGTCGACGAAAAAATGGCCCTGGGCGGGGCGCTCTATGCCGTAGGCCCAGAACAGGCCGGTATTGAACCACTGGGGCGAATTCGGGGCCGCTATCTGGCGCACGAGCATGGCGCGCATTTCATCGAAGTAGGCGCGGGCGTGGTCTTCGCTGTCAAACAGCCCGGCTTTAAAGCCCCAGTATGTCCAGCAGCCGGCCATGCGGTCAAACACGGCGCGGCTGTCGCGCTCGCCAGTAAAGCGCTCTTCAGGGGCTATGGCGGAAAGCCGCTCGTCATCGGCTGCGCTGCGCTGCAGCCATGCGGGCACGCCGGGCTCGTCAATGCGCTGCAGAGCCGAAGGAACGCCGGTTCGGCGGCAGTAGTGCCGCGCGAGAATGTCGGCGGCTGTCTGGCTCCAGAATGAGGGTACGGTGATGATGGCGCAGGGCTGCTCATCGATATCGGGCCGCAGCCTGCAGGTGCGGTCTTCGAAAACGATACCGTCGTAGGGGCCTGTTTTTTTATCGGTCAACAGAGGTTTTACCTGCATGCGGTTCTCCGGCTGGCTGTTGAAAAACTCACATCCTTTTCGGCGCAGGGCAGGGTCACGGCATGCCGTGACCCTGCACATGATGTCGCGCGCCTTGCATGTGTGCCTGTCCTGCGCTGTTCAGCGCCCGGCACGGAAGCCGGTTATTGTGCTGGTAACGCGGCCGAACAGGCCGGCCGACGCTACTGAAAGGACATAGAGCTCAACGGTGCCGTCATGGTCCAGGTCCGCGAGCGTGTAGTCGCTGATACGCGCTTCAAATTCCGGTGAGGTCCACGCGGCGGACATATCAGCTCCATCCCAGTGCATGCACATGACCCGGCCGGTATGGCGGCCGCCGGGATCACCGCTGTTTTTGGCAACCAGGATCTCGGGAATGCCGTCAAGGTCAAGGTCGCACCGGATAATGCGCAGCGGTATGGATTCAGTGCGGCCGGTGGCGCCGCCATATCCCTGAAAGCTGCGCGGCGAAAATCCGGGTGCACGCGGGTCGCGCCACAGCAGGCGGCCTGCGGGACAGTACAGGGACAGTTGATGCGTGCGGGCGCTTCCGGCCGGTGCAAAGCCGAGCCAGGCAGGCCGACCGTCACCCGCGAAATCGGCCCCGGTAAAGGCGAAAATATTCAGGCCTTCTGGCGGCGTGATGCTGTGGCCCTTGCGCAGCTCGCCTTCCTGCCAGTGCAATCGGTATATCTCGCCCGGTGAGGGGAAAATGCCGGAGGCTTTCTGGCCCAGCAGCACCAGCTCGCCGAAAGGATCATCATAGACCCTGAAAAGCCACGGCATGGCAGGCGTCAAACGGCTGAGGCCGGAATCGCTCATCTCAAGCACAAACGAGGTTGTTGCGCGGCTGCTCTGGCAGGTGACGTAGAGTTCTTCAAAGCCGTTGCTGTTAAGATCGCCTGCGCTGACATCGATGATCTGTTCATGGGGGGCCGTGGTGACTGTCTGCTTCTTCGTGAACGCAGTGCCGCTCAGGCTGTAGATGGTAATGGTGCTGGAGGCCGCAACAATAAGTTCGCGCCGGTTATCGGCGTCAACGTCGGCCGATGTGATCGTCTGCAGGGTGATTGACTGGAACGGCTGGGTAATGAAGGGCGAGGAATCGAACAGGGGCTGGGCCTGTGCCGGGCCGATAGCTGTTTCGGGTGCCGGAATATCGGATGCGGACAGCGATACTTCCTGTATGCTGCCCGGCCGCACTACCGGCACGGGCCGCAGCGCCGGAACGGCCTGCGGTTCTGCAGCGCTTTCAAACCGGAACCGGGCCGGCTCTGCCGATGCCGGGGAACTGCTCAGTATGATCTCGCGCAGGCTTGCTGCCAGGGTGTCGGTCTCGGGGATCAGGTTGTCGAGCATGGCCGCACGCATGAACAGCCGGGATACGGTGCCGGGGGGGCTGACTTCGATGAGGCGGACATTGACATCAACAGCGGATTCATGGCGGCTGACCGTGCCGTCGAGGATAAAATCGGCGTTCAAGTCCCGGGCGGCTTCGCGCAGGCGATCATCCGATGCGAGGGCGCCTGCGGTCAAAGGCTCTTTCAGTGTTGCGGCGTCGATAACGAGGATGCGGCCCTGTCCGGCTATGCGCGCCGGCAGCAGGGTTGTCATGCTTTTGGCGATGTAGTCCAGTCCGGTATCGGATGCTGTCTGGAAGGGCACCAGCAGTACCGTATGTACGCCCTGCGGGGAAGGCGCGCTGCACAGCAGCCAGACAATCGGCAGCAGAGCAATAAGAACGATTGGGCGTTGGCGGTTAAACATTATGTGTCTATTCCTGTCTGCATCATCATAATATATATATTGAGTATGGCGTTGCCATCCTGCAAGTTTTGCATAAAAACAAGATGCATGTAAAGCGATTTGCTGTGCGGGATTGTTGCTAAAAAATACAGCTGTGCTAGGATGCTGTCGAACATTTTTCAGTTGCGGCGCACTTTTTTTGTATCGCTTCCGGCATCGAACTGCAACCATTCGATCGCGATAGCGATCCTGATAGTGATGCCGACTTTGACATGCGTTGCAGGCATATGAATACCGAAATTACCAGACTGATCGCGCTTGATTTTGACGGAACTGCCGCGGTGTATGAGCCGCGCATGGCACTGCATCCCGGCCTGATGGAACTGCTCGCGCAGCTGCGCTGCTCGGGTTATGGCTGGGTGCTGAATTCCGACCGCTGCGCCGAGACCCTGCTGGAGATCGCCGGCCTGCTGCCGGATAAAGTGCGGCCCGAGGCCGTCCTGAGCGCCCAACGCTTTATCCACCGGCGCTCCGGCAGCGGAGTCTATGAACCGCTGCAGCCGTGGAATGACTCGCGCATGGCCCTGCACCGGGAGCTGTGGAGTTTGATTGAGCCGTTTTTCAGGCAGTGGCAGCACGAGATTGAAGCTGATTTTACCATCCGCGACAGTGTTGTCAATGACCTGGTGTTCGCCTACATGGTGCCTGACAATGAAAACCCGGCCCTGCGGGAGCGCATGAGATCCTATATCCGGCCCTGGCCCGAAGCGCAGCTGTCCGGCAATCATGAATGGTCATTTATCCTGCATGCTGATTTTTCAAAGGCTGCTCTTCTTGAACATTACTGCGCTGTTCGCGGTATCGCCCGGGAAAAAATTATTGCCGTCGGCGACGGGTATAATGATATAACCATGCTGGACGCCGGCCTGACCCCGCATGCGGGCTGCCCGGCCGATGCCTGCCCTGAGGTGCGGGCGGCTGTCAGGGCGGGCGGCGGGTATATAGCCGGCACCAGCGGTCCCGAGGGCACCATGGAAGTGATCCGTTATTATCACCGCCTGCTTGCAGGCAGTTGAAAAATGTCCATGTGCTTTTTTGTGACTCTCATTCATCACTGCAAAATATCGCACGCCGTGCATCCGAACGTCTTTGAACAGCCCGTATGGGGTGTTTTTTTTACACCCTGCACCGGAAGTATTGTTGTACAGGGATTTAAATGAACCACGCTGAAAAATCACGGTGGTCACTGATGCGGGCTGCGCTTGTCTCTGCGCAGTGCGCCCGCGGCCTGCTGCGCCTGCTGGCAGTCGCTTTGCTGCTTTGCCCGACCTTCGCAGCCGCCCTGGAGCCGGGCGATGCTGCGCGTGATTTTGCGCTTCGAGACAGCAGCGGCGCTGTGGTTACGCTGAGCGAGATCCAGCGCGGTGCGTCTCTGACCGTGCTTGAGATGGTCAACATCTATTGTGATTCATGCAAGTCGATGGCCGGCGAACTGAATGAAATCGCCGACGCATACCGGGAGCGCGGTGTGCGTTTCTGTGCCGTTGCCCTGGCCAACAGCCAGCAGGAGATCGCGGCCATGAGCGCTGCATGGAAACTGGAATATCCGGTTCTGGCAGATCTCGACAAAATAACCATGCATCTGTATGGAGCCGCCCGGGTTCCGCAGTTTTTTATCATCGATTCCGGCGGTATCATCCGCCTGCGCGAAAATTTCACCCGCGCAAAAAAACTGCGTAAAAAAATTGATGAACTGCTGCAGGATGTTCCCACCGGACCGGCTGCGGGCGACGCGGCTCCCGCGTTCGAACTCACCGATCAGTTCGGCGATACGGTGCAGGTCGCTTTCACGCTGCGCAACCAGAACACTATCCTCGGATTTTTCGCCCGTGACGACGATACTACCCGCGCCTGTGCACGGATGCTTGCAGAGAACTACGAACGCGGCCGCAGGACCGGTCTGCGGGTTTTTGCCCTGCTGCCGGGATCTTTCGAGGGCAGTATCCAGAATTTTATCAGTGAAAGCTCAATCTCTTTTCCCGTGCTGATCGACCGTGACCGCACGGTTTTCAGGCAGTATGCCGTAACCGATACTCCTGAAATCATCATCATTAATGAGCGCGGCCGCATTATGCGGCGCGCGCATGCACGCAGCACGGATGATCTGCCGGTATTGTTTGCCCCGGTTTCCCCTGAAGCCGATGACTTTGATCACACGGAGCGCAGAGCCGAATTTCTCAAAACCATGCTTCCGGGCGTGCATATGTTCAAGTCGTTCAGCACCGGCGGCGAAACCCTTTACCTGGGCATGGATGCTGACGGCAGTATGCTGCTGGCCCGCTTTGTATTCAAGGACGTCATGTGCGATGTGTGCACGGACGTGCATTATGCTTTTACGCTCGATGCCACCGGCATCATCCGCCATATCGCGCTCGTGCTTCCGTTCGAGCTTTATGGCACTCCGATCGACGCGCGCCCCTTTATCAAACAGTTTATCGGGCGGCGCTATGATGAGGAATTCGTGGCCGGTGCAAATGTCGACGGCATTTCCGGCGCGACCCTGACGTCGAAGTTTTTCATCGAGGGTCTGCGCGAGACCGTCGGGATCGTGCAGCCGCTGGTGCATGATGCGACGTTTTCCAAACAGTTCAGGGCCGAGGCCTGTTATGTCGAACAGGCCGAGCTTGAGCTGGCACTCACTGTGCTGCGCGACCGCGGGGTGCCGGTCGCCGGCCTGCGCATCGACGACCTGGCCCCGGAGCTGCCGGGCGGCCGTATTCCGGTATGCCCGGACGGCGGCACCTATGTTCTGACGGAATTTCAGGGCATACCCCGCGTGGGCTGCAGCCTGCACGGTCTTGACCCGCGTTCCACGTTAATTCATTGAGGTTGGCATGATCAGGCTCGCAGGCGTAATGGCAATTGTGTGCATGTGGTGTACTGCTGGTATGTGGACGATCTGCGGCCCGGCTTTTGCTCAGGACCGGCAGCGCAGACAGCTGAACGTCAGCGTTTTCGACCAGGCGTTCGGAACCTCGTCTGAAAGCACGCCTGATCCGCTGAAAAGCCGTCAGATGCAGTATTTCCATCTTCAGCACCAGGTGTTTGAAACGCTTGTGACCATTGACTTCACCACGAACACGGTGCTGCCGATGCTGGCCGAAACATGGGAGCGGCTCGATGAGCGTACGGTCAGGTTTTTTCTGCGGCACGGCGTGCGGTTTCACAGCGGTGAGATTTTTAACGCAGCCGCCGTTACCTTCACGCTTGAGCTGATGAAAAATCCGCGCAGCCGCTTTGCAGGGCGGTTTCTGCTCGACACCATCGAGTCGGTTACCGCGGTGGATGATTATACGGTCGATATCACAACACGCGTGCCCGACGGTATGCTGCTCAGAAAACTTGCGGCCATCGGTTTTATAATTCCGCCGGTGTATTACACCCGCGTGGGCGAGTCCTATTTTTCGCGCTATCCGATGGGCACCGGCCCGTTCCGTTTTTTTTACATTGATGACACAGCCGAATATCTGAAGATTCACTTTGTCAGAAATGAACAGTACTGGCGAAGTCTCGACTGTAATTTCGACGAGCTCGTTTTTCACGCTCTTGAGACGGGAAGGCAGTGGGAGGCGCTGCGCAATGGAACGCTCGATCTGCTCGTCAGCCTTCCCCAGGGTGGCGACCCCGGGAAGCCGCGCTTGAAAAAAATCAAGGTCGGTTCCGAGCTCAGCCTGCGCAGTGCCGCGCTGCTGTTCAATGTGGACAAGGGCGGACCGCTTGCGCAGATCGAGGTCCGTCAGGCTGTCCAGCATGCAATCGACCGCACGGAAATGATACGACGCGCTTTGGGCGGGTTCGGCCTGCCCCTGTATTCGGTTGCGCCCCGGGGCACGCTGGGCCATTGCCCGGGCCCGCTCCAGTACCGCGAGGATATAAAAAAAGCTCGCGCGCTTATGGCGCAGGCCGGTTTCGGCGAAGGCATTGCGCTGCGCATGCTGACGAGCGCGCATGAGCCGTCCGTGACCGCCGCGGCTGTGCTGAAGGAGCAGCTGGCCCGTGCGGGCATCACGCTTGAGGTGACGGCCCTTTCACGCGAAGAAATTTTCAGGCAGATGATCGAGCCCAGGCTCCGGGGAGAACCCGTGCCGGATTCCTATGACCTGTGGCTGGTCAGCGGCTGGCCGCATCTGTTCGGTTCCGGCACCCATTTTTATTTTGCTTTCCTGCATTCGGGGGGGATCTTTAATTTCGGCACCTTGCGCAAGCAGGACTCGCCGATTGATGCGCTCTACAGCGCCGCGGTTGCGGCCGGCGAGACCGAGCAGGTCTGCGCCGAACTGCAGAAACTTGACCGCTACCTGCTGGAAGAGGCGCTTGTTGTGCCGCTCTATCAGATGGAAATGTTTTACGGCATGCGCTCAAACATCCAGTTCATCCCCGGCATGAATGACATGCCCCTGCGCTTTGAACGCATCCGGATTGTTGATTAGCAGGCTGTTGAAAAACGCCCATCTGCTGCGTTGTGCTCATCATTCGTCACTGCGGCGTACCGCACAGCACGCCTCATTCCTCATGATTTCGCACGCCTTGCATCTGAGCATTTTTGAACAGCCTGTATAAAAAGACTTTTTCAACACCCTGTTCGTGCACATGGCGCTATCCATTCAGCATAGTTTTGATTTCACGTCATGCGGCGGTTAGAGCATATAACAGAATCCTGGACCCGCAGTGTCATTTCGAATCCGCCGCAGGCGGTGAGAAATCTTAAAGCGTTGATTTTGCTTCAAACAAAGATCTCTCCCGGAGCCTGCCCTGAGCGCAGCCGCAGGGGTCGAGATGACGCACAATTCAACAGCGGCTATGCAATTTTGTGAAATGCTTTACTGCTGGCAGGACGGGCAGATGTGCGTGCTGCGCTGGCCGACAATGATACGCTCAATGGCAGCGCCGCAGCGGGGGCAGGGCAGGCCGGTTCTTCTGAATACGCGCAGCTGCTGCCGGTTATCACCCCTTCGGCCGGCAACAGATAAAAAGTTGGCCTCCCCGGTTCCAAGGGTGGTGCCCATGTTGCGCAGCCCGCGTTTGAGCACACGCGGTATGGCGGCGAAGAGTTTTTTTAGCTCACCTTGCGAGAGCGTGCAGGCCTTGCGGCAGGGGTGCAGCCCGGCCTCCCAGAGCGCTTCATCCACATAAATATTGCCCAGCCCGGCGATCACGCGCTGATCGAGCAGCAGCGGTTTGAGCATGCGTTTTTTTGCAAGCATGCTGCGCAACCGCGCCGGCGTGAATTCAGCACTCAGCGGTTCAGGCCCCAGCGCAGCGAGTATTTTTTCATCGGAGGCGAGGTGCCATCGGGCGAATTTGCGCGTGTCGTGCAGGCGCAGTTCGCGTCCGTCGGCAAACGCGATGCAGACGTGCTCATGCCGGTCGGCCGCTGTGCCGGAATCCGTCAGCCGCAGCCGGCCCGACATGCGAAGGTGCAGCAGCAGGACCTTGTCCGGTCCGAGATCAAAAACAATGTATTTAGCCCGACGCCGTATGCTGCCTATGACAGCGCCTTTCAGCCTCCGTGTAAACGCTGCCGCGGACATGCCTGCAACGCTGCGCGGCCAGTGTACCTGTGCGGACGTTATGGCAGCGCCCTGCAGGCCTGCATTGATCAGGTCGTTGACGATTGTTTGTACTTCGGGCAGTTCAGGCATGAGAGCAGGGGGCCTTCAAGGTCATCGCATGCGCAGGATCTGTGCGGTCCCTTCTGGGTGACCGGTCGTTCGCCCTGAACTGCGGTTGTGCCCGCTTGTGCTGTCGAGCAGATCTTTGACTGTGGCGGTAAAGTCCTGCAGGGAAAACGGCTTTTCGATAAAGTTAATGCCGGGATCAAGAATACCGTGCTGGGCGATTACGTCGGCGGAATAACCGGACATGAAAAGGCATTTCGTGTCCGGGCGTATGGTGAGCACCTCGTTCGCAAGCTCACGGCCGTTGATTTCCGGCATGACCACATCGGTAATAAGCAGGTCGATAGCGCCCTCATATGTCTGTGCAAGGCGCAGGCATTCCTGCGGTGACGCGGCAGTCAGCACAGTGCACTTGAGGCTCTCAAGCATAAAGCGATAGAGCTCCAGATTGTCGATTTCATCCTCAACCAGTAAAATGGTGCTGCCTGCGCGGGTTTCAGACGCTGTCTCTTCTTCAGGCTCAGCTGCTTTTTTAAGTGCGCCTGTACAAAGCGGCAGATACATCGTAATGCAGGTACCGGTGGCCGGGGAGCTTGTGATAGTAATCGAGCCGTTGTTCTGGCGTATCATGCCGTAAACCGTCGCCAGACCCAGTCCTGCGCCCCTGCCCGGGATGATGTCATCGGTAAACGGTTCAAAAATAATGGCAAGTTTTTCAGGGGCTATCCCGCACCCGTCGTCGCTGACGGTGAGTGTAGTATACTCGCCCGGCCGGAGCCCGGGATGCTGGGAACAGAATGCATCGCTGACAGTGGCGGTGCCGGTTGCGATGGTAATGGTGCCGGTTCCGTTAAGAGCATCCAGGGCATTCTGGCAGAGTTCAGCCAGAATATGCTCGACCTGCGCGGGATCCATCCTGACCGGGCCGACCTGATCGCCGGGCTGCCACAGGAGTCTGACCGAGGTGCCGACAAGAGGCCGCAGGCTGTCGAGCATATCCTGAATGGTTTCATTCAACGCAAGAACTTTGGGCGCGATCGCCTGACGTCCGGCAAAGGCCAGAAGCTGACGGGTCAGCGCGGCTGAGCGCTCGGCAGCCCTGCGGATCTGCGTGAAGATTTTATGCAGAGACTGGCCGGGCGTCAGGCGGTTGAGGGCCATGTCCGCATGCCCGATGATCAGGCTCAGCATGTTGTTGAAATCGTGGGCAATGCCGCCCGCCAGACGGGCAATCGATTCTATTTTCTGGGCCTGCATAAGGCGCCTGTGCATTTTCTCGCGTTCCTGCTCGGCCTGCTTGTGCCGTGTGATATCGGTCAGAATGCGCTGGAGCCTTTCCGGGCTGCCGCTGTCGTCATTGATGATTTTTGAGCGCGCCCGGATCCATGCGATGTTCCCGTCAGGCTTCAAGATTCTGAATTCGCATTCGGAAAAACCTTTTTCACCCAGTTCCAGAGCATGCGCATGCACGCCTTCCACATCATCCGGATGCACCGCTTCCACCCAGAGATTAACGTTGTGCATATGCGCTTCAGTGCTGCCGAAAAGTTTTATAAATGAAGGGCTCAGGTACTGGTATGACTGCTCCTCGAGTATGGAGGACATGACGATATCGTCGATTTCATTCAGTATGTCTGAGAGCTGTTCCTGGCTTTTGCGCAGCTGCAGCTCGAGGTTTTTGCGTTCGGTTATATCGGTTATGATCCGGTCGATACGGTCCGCTTCGCCGTTTTCATCGCGTATCAGCTTTACACCGGCATGCACCCACGCAATACTTCCGTCCGGACGAATAATTCTGCATTCACCTTCAGCCGAGCCTTCGGCCGCCATGCGTGTGGTAATGGCGTGGAGAATATCGACATCGGCGGGATGAACGCAGTCAACCACGGTAAACTTGTTGCGGATACTTTCCTCAATCGTCCTGCCGTAGAGTTTTTCCGTTGACGGGCTTATATAAATAAAACGGTTGTTTTTTATGGAATATGACATAACCGCAGCTTCAACCGATGCAAGGATGCTGCTGAGATTGGTTTCGCTTTCCCGCAGGGCCTGTTCGGTTGTTTTGCGATCGCTGATATCACGTATAATAGCGACCGCATGCCAGCCGTCCGAGAATTGTACTGCTGACAGCGACAGGTCAACCGGTATGATTCGGCCGTCTTTTCTGCGAGCCTGAAGTTCAATGGTTTTGTCGACAACGTGGCCGGTTCCGGTTTCCTGAAATTGAGGGAGCGCGGTGCGGAATTTCCCGTAATTATCTGCGTTTGCCAGGAGTTCGTGCAGGTCTTTGCCGGAGACCTCCTGCGGCTCGTAGCCGAATATGCGCACCGCGGCCGGATTCCAGAAGGTGATGGCGCCCGCTGTGTCCATCATAATGATCGCATCCTGATCGGAGACTGTAAGAGCTTTGAAAAGATTCCGGCAGTCACTGAGCTCCCGTGTGCGCTCCGCATGCCGCTGTTCTGCGCGCATAAGGGAGCGTTCCTTGCGGGTCTGGTCGCAGAGTCTGAGGAGATAGGCCGGCTCGCAGGGTTTTTGAACGCAGGCGGCAGCCCCACTGCGCATGAGTGAAACAAAGAGGCCGGGAGCCGGATCAGCAGCCATGATGATGCAGACGCATTCAGGGCGCTTGCTGCGGCAGTGTGCAAGCAGCTCATCGGCGGGTCCGTCTGAGAGCTGATAATCAATAACAGCAACATCGCAGGAGATACGATCAAGCGCTTCGACAGCTTCACGGACGGTCAGGGCTGTGTCGGCAGTGTAGCCTTCGGATGCAAACGCGTTTGCGAGAAGCGCGGCCTGGTGTCGGGCGGTCTCAACGATCAGCGCGCGCAGGGGCGCAGGCGTTGACTGGCCGCGCAGAATTTCAAGCACCTGGCGGATACATGCGTCAGTGTCAAAAGGAGATGCCAGACAGGCGTATACGCCCAGCGCGGTGGCAATGCGCTTTGGTTCCTCGCCGGGAGCCGAGCTTGATACTACGAGTATCGGAACCTGGTTGAGTTCAGGGTATTCGTGCGAGCGCAGCAGGCGGCACAGCTGCAAGCCGTCGATGTCCGGCATGTACAAGCCGGTTATAATCAGGGAGGGAGGTCGTCCGGAACTGATGGCTGTGAGCGCGTCGGCAGCGGTTTCAAACCCGCGGGCGTTGAGGCCGGTTTTTTCAAGAATCGAGCACAGCAGGGCGAGCTGCTCCCTGTCGTTTTCAACAACGATTATCGTTGCCGGAACAGGTGAGCGCTTCTGCATGCGTGCTGTCTGTTGCGTGTCGGGTTCCATACCTGTGTGCTGCTTCGGATGTGCGTCCGTTGCAGACTTCCGATGGTATGCCCGGACTCTTTCAGCGTTGTCGTCCGAGCGGGTTTACGGCCTGAGTGAGCCTGATGCGTTAATAAACAAAAAACTATTATTTCACTTTTGGTTAAAATCGCTATTTATTGCGTGTAAGTTTGCTTTTTTTATCGCTTACTATAATTCTATAGTGGATAAAATTTCCTATTCATATGATAATGAAATTTATTCTTGGTTGCAACCTTTTTTTATACAAAAAAGAATTTTTTAGATACCTTCCTGGCCTGGAGCAAGGAATTATTTAACGTATTTAATCGTTATTTTACTTTTTTTCAGTTTATAAACAGTGAATAGTACACTGTATAGCATGGATTTCACCATGACAGCAAATATTTTTTTATAAAATTGCTCAACCGCTGAACTTTTACTGCAGGCACGAATGTACGACAGCTGATATCTCGTGTTGGCATGCATGGTAGTCAGGTAATGATGAAAGAATACCTGATGTGCATGCCCCCGAGGCTGATGTATCTCAAAGGGCAAAGCGCATAAAAAGTATGCATTCGGCTGCAAGGCGGCGGTCGTGAGTATATCGCAGGACAATTGGGTTGTAGGGATAGAAGCCCTGCATGGCCATCCCTATGATAGGCATACACTGGAAGGATCATTGCGACAGGTTGAGCAGCTCACAGGCGTGCAGCCGGCAAGCGCCTATGTAGACAAAGGCTACAGGGGCACTACCGGCACCGTCAACGATACAGCGGTGCACATAGCGCGAAGCAGGGGTAAAAGCATGAGGCGAAAGCAGTGGATGTGGTACTGTTACAAACCACATTCTTGACAAAAAAAATATTTTATGGCTCTAATGGGATGTGTTTTTTTTAAGGCGGTTGCTGACAGAACATAGATCTGTTCGAGTGTCGCCACGAACACCACGCAGACACATCGCTGTACATTACAGCAGCATGACCATGCAGCCGTATGGTTACTGACGCACATTCTCACATTAAGGAGACCATATGCCTGTCAAGCCCACTGACCATGAAGAGGAATTTTTTGCCCGCCAGGAATTCGAACGTATAAAGAAACTAGAGGAAGAGCGCGCACACCAGATTGCGGCAGAAGAAAAGCAGCGTTTACAGGCTCTGCATTATATGCGTTGTCCAAAATGCGGCATGCAGCTTGCTGAAATTGATTATCGGGGTATAAAAATTGATCGATGTACGGCCTGTGACGGGATCTGGCTTGATGCGGGTGAACTCGATGAGGTCGCCAGGTTCGATGCACCGGTCATGGGGAAGTTTTTCAGTATTTTCAGATAGTTGGATGTACGCCTGCCCCCTGCGGGATTTTGCGTACGTGGTTTCTTTTCTGTAAATACCGTGCTGTGTGGGGCGCGCGTCAATATATTTGAACTGAGCGCGGGATATATGCTTGTAATTTAGTTAAAAAATTGATATATTTGACCCCGTAGAACACATACTAACCGCTCATCCTTGGGGAGAATTATGATGAAAAATGTCGGCTGCTCAAGTACAGGGGGAAGGGACAGAATGGATTTTAATACCGGTGATATGGCTGTGTATCCGACTCACGGGGTCGGTGTTATAGAGGCGGTTGAAACAAAAAAAATTGATGGGAATGACCAGAAGTTCTATATTATGCGCATTCTTGGCAACGGCATGACAATCATGATTCCGACTGACAATATCGAACAGGTCGGCCTGCGCGGTATTATTTCCAGCAGGGAAGCCACCAAGGTGTACAAGATTCTCAAGGATAAGAAGGATAAGCCCTCTGATTCGCAGACATGGAACCGGCGCTACCGCGAATACATGGATCGCCTCAAAACCGGCTCAGTGTATGAGGTCGCGACTGTATTGCGTGATCTTTTTCTGTTGCGCAGCGGCAAGGAGCTGTCATTCGGCGAGCGCCGTATGATGGACATAGCAAAGGGCCTGCTGATCAAGGAGCTCTCTGTTGCCCAGTCATTGCCTGAGGAACGGATCGAGCATACGATTGAAGCGATTTTTCAATAGCACCTGTACGGCAGAGCATGTTGAAAACGGGCAGGCTGTTTCATCGCGAACAGCCGCCCGTTTTTTTTGCGCATGACGTTTTTACGGAGAAATACCATGAAGGTAGTTGCAATAGTTCCTGCTGCCGGCAGCGGCGTGCGCATGCAGCAGAACTGTAAAAAACCCTATATTGTGCTTGAGGGGCAGACAATTCTTGCGCATACGCTGATGGCGCTCAACCGGTCTGCGCTCATCAGCGCAATCATAATCGCCGTATCCCCTGGTGATGAGGACCTGTGCCGCGAGCAGGTGCTCACCGGACTCAAGCTGAGGGCAGGAGTTACTATTGGCAGAGGCGGAGAGCGCCGCCAGGATTCCGTCTGCAATGCGCTCGCTGCGCTGCCGCGCGATTGTGATGTCGTGCTTATTCATGACGCAGCCCGGCCATTCGTAACGCCTGAAATTATCGATCAGACGGCTGCTGCAGCGATGACATACGGGGCTGCCACAGCTGCTGTCGGGCTCAAAGATACGATTATGCGCATGCCGCCCGGGGAACTGGCCTGTCCTGAACCGCTGATGCGCGAAGAACTGCACGCGATTCAGACACCGCAGGCCTTCCGCCCCGATATTATCGCGAACGCGCATGCTCATGCCCGGCGTGCCGCAATGCAGGCAACCGATGATGCTTCGCTTGTCCGTTGTATGGGCCTGCCGGTCGCGCTCGTTGCAGGCTCGTATGAAAACATCAAAATCACCACGGCTGCTGATCTGGTCCATGCGGCCGCGCTTTTGAAAGTGCGCGGTTGGTCCGGAACATGAATATGGCCGGGGCAGGCGGTCATTTCCTGTTGCTGTGCTTCTGACATACAAAAAAAACCGGAGCGCCTGAGAGCTGCTCCGGTTTTTTTGTATTAAGGGTGCGCCGGCACTCGTTTATTGAGCCGGCGTTTCGGGCGGAGATTTTTTGGCGGCTGCAGATGTTTTCCTGAAAAACAGTATCAACCCGCCGATGCATACAACATACATGATCAGCAGCAGGATAATCATCGGGCCGGTGAAAATTGAAGGTTTGTGGATCTTGCCGAACAGCAGCGCTGAGCGCTGCATATCATGACATTTGGCGCATACCGGCTGCTGCGTGCCGCCGCCGTGAACACCCACCTCGACATGGCAGTCACTGCAGCGTTTGGTGCTGTAGCTGCAGCCGAAATCGGCTTTGCCGTGCCCTTTGAGCCGTGCGGTCAGCAGTGCCAGGGTTGAGGGCAGGCTTATGTGCTGCAGGGCGTTTGCGTCGCCGGCGGCGAAGTCCAGGGCAGCCTCACAGACAACCGGCGCGGCTTCGTTTGCATGGCATGTGCCGCAGGTTGACCGCTGATTGTCCGGGTGCACCGAGGAATGTCCGGAGTCTGATCTGATAACCGCATGCGATGTGTGGCAATCATGGCACTGCGGCGCATCGGCATTGCCGTTTTGCAGCAGCTTGCCGTGAAAGCTATCGGCATGCCTGGCGGCGATGTCTTCGTGACAGCTCTGGCATTCAACCCGGGCAAGCCCTTCTGCGGGATGTTCTTCAGCCTTTGCATCATCGTGGCAGTCAACACAGGTAAAACCGTTTTCACCATGAATTGATTTCAGGAAGGCATCCCGGTCGACATGCAGGCTTGTAATGGTTCCGTCCGGCAGTGTCTTTGTCAGCGTTGTGTCCTGATGGCAGGCAGTACAGTCATCGACCGTATAGGCGAATGCAGGCGAGGCTGCAACGGTCGCTACGAGCGCCGCAGCGCCGATCCACATGCCGATGAGTATGATCTTTGTGTCCATGGCACCTCTTACTCCATTGCGTTTAGGATAAATTCAACGATATCAAGGCTCTTGACGGATTCGCCCTTTTCACGCGCTTTTATGCCGTCATCGAGCATGGTGAGGCAGTAGGGGCACGCGGTTGCGATGGCATTCGGTTGTGTTTCAAGGGCCTGATCGGTGCGCATCTCGTTGATACGTTTGCCGTGATGTTCTTCAAGCCACATACGGCCTCCGCCGGCGCCGCAGCAGAAGCTGCGCGTGCGGCTGCGCTTCATTTCAACCAGTTTCACGCCCTTGATTGAACTCAGCAGAGTGCGGGGCTGATCATAAATACCGTTATAGCGGCCGAGAAAGCAGGAGTCGTGGTAGCAGACTTTTACAGGATCACCGCCCTTGAGCTTAATGCGGCCCTGCTGCACCAGCTCGAGCAGAAATTCGGTTGAGTGGACCACCTCGAAAGAAGAGCCATAGGCCGGGTAGTCGTTTTTAAGGCTGTTGAGGCAGTGCGGGCAGATCGTCAGTATTTTTTTGACATTGTAGCCCTGCATGGCCGCCACATTGGCCTGTGCAAGGCTTTCATACAGATATTCATTGCCGAGCCGGCGCGCGGAATCACCGCAGCAGCTCTCCTCGGTGCCCAGGATGGCAAAGCGCACGCCGGCCTTCTGCATGATTTTTACCAGCGCTGTTGCAACTTTTTTATAGCGGTCATCGAATGCCCCGGCGCAGCCCGGATAGAACAGAATATCGAACGGTTCGCCGTCAGCGCAGGTTTTGACCTCAAGTCCTGCAGCCCAGTCAGCCCGTGTGTGCGCGCCCACTCCCCACGGGTTGGAGTTGTTTTCCATGTTGCGGAACACACCTTGCGCCTCAGCCGGAAAGTTCGGGTCGGTCATAACCAGATAGCGGCGCAGCTCAATGGTTTTATCGATCGTAGTGTCATTGACCGGGCAGTGCTCGGTGCAGTTGAGGCACATGGTGCAGGCCCAGATGACATCGTGTTCAATGACATCGCCGATAAGCGCTTTTTCACAGCCGTGATGTGACCCTTTTTCCTCCATGTGGGCTTTCATATCCTGGATCAGTTTTTTAGGAGAAAGCGGTTTTTCGCTCAGATGCGCCGGGCAGTTATCCTGGCAGCGGCCGCAGCGTATGCAGGCGTCAAGATCGAAAAGCTGTTTGCGTGTATATTCCTCAATCGCGCTGACGCCATAGACCTCAGCGGATTCAAAGTTGATCTGCGAAAACGTGCCGGGATGTTTGAAGCTTTTAAAAAATATATTGGCTGCCGAGGTGAACAGATGCAGAAATTTGGTGTAGGGAAGAGCTGCCACGAGTGCAAGCAGCAGCAGCATGTGCACCCGCCACAGCAGGGCATGCAGGCCCGGCTGCAGTGCGCCCAGGGGCATGAAAACAAAGGAGAAGAGGGCGCCGACCGGAGCGGTTGCAGCGCCCTGGCCGGTGATGGCAAGGCGCAGGCCTTCAACGCTGAAACCGGTAATCAAAATGGCGAAAACCCACAGCAGGGCAATGCCGTCTTCAGCTTTTGTATCGCTGAGCCGGTCGGGTTTCTGGACATAGCGGCGCCAGGCAGCCAGTCCGACGCCGACGAGGCCCGCCAGACCGATCAGATCGAGCATGACGGATATGAAGCCGCTGAATGATCCGGGCACAGCAACGGTAAACTGTGCCAGGACAATCGCTGCAACCGGGGCCAGGAAGGCCAGAAAAATGAACAGGTGCATAAAGCCGGGAAATGCGTCGCGCAGGATGCGCGCGTGCAGAATTCCGTCAACAAGCAGGCTGCGCATGCGGGTGCCGGTGCGCTCAAGCGCATCCCCGGGCCGGCCCATCATCCACAGGCGCGAGCGCTGTACTATGCCGGCGACGCACACCGTGAGGGCGATTATAATAAGTAAGGGGTCGACAAGTGTGAGCATTAGTTCTCCATCTCCTCGGTAGTGTTAGTAAAACGCGAAAAAATCAAGCACCCGGCCGCACACCGTTACTGCTGCTGCGTTTCGGTTTCTTTGTTGAACAGCGGCAGTATCAGGTTGAACACATACATGACCACAAACGGCATCACAAACAGAACAAGCGCTATAAGCAGGCCTTCGCGGCCCAGGATGCCGGGCGTGTAGCTGGTAAGCCCGCGCAGGCTTTTTGAGAACAGCTGTCCGCCGACAATGACGTTCCAGCGCATGGCCAGCACCTGCACCAGGATCAAAGCAGAGCAGATCAGGCCCAGCCTGATCCGGATTGTGTCCGGCATTTTTTTGAGAACCACAAAGCCGAGAACGATCAGCGGGATCACGGAGCAAATTCCCAGCTGCAGGATGTAGAAGCTGAATCCGAGACGCTCGGAGAGCATCCGGGACACAATATGCCATTCTTCGTGGGATTCATAAATATGGGTGAGCAGTTCCAGGCCTTCCAAGGCAACGTCAAGAATGAAAAATGCCCAGAGATATTTGAACATGACTGTGAGGCATGCGGTGTCGAGCTTGAGACTGGTGAACCGGCATACCAGCCAGTAGGATATGATCAGAATGGAAATACCCGACACGATCGCCGAGAGCAGGAAAATGACCGGCATCAGCGGCGATGACCACCAGGGATTCGATTTGAGCGAGCCAAACAGGAAACCGACGTAGCCGTGCAGGATGCAGGCTGCAGGAATGCCGATGGCGGCCAGGACCTTGATGATTTTATGGTCAAGCGCAAGGGCGGCTTCGGTGTCGTTAAGGCTGCCGAGCGCCAGGCACCAGTACAGGGCCTTGAGCGGACCCTGCGTTTCGCGCGCGCGCCGGATGATTTCTGGACGGTATACGAACCAGATCTCAAGCAGCACGATCACAAGATAAAAACTGTAGATATAGCCGAAGCCGGACATGGCAGAGGTGAATTTCGGCGTTAACATTATATTGAGCGCGCGTTCCGGATGGCCCAGATGGAACAGAAGCGGCGTGCAGGCAAACAGCAGAAATGCAAATGCGGCGACAAGCGAAAAACGAGCCACGGGTTTCAACTCTTTGATGCCGAAAACATGGTAGAGCGATGATACGATGAATGCGCCGGCCACCAGTCCGGTAATGTAGGGGTAGAGCACGATCATGACGCTCCAGTGCGCATGCAGGTCATTGGGAAACAGGAATCCGCTGGTTACGATCTCATGCATCAGTGCACCTCCTTGGCCAGACCGATATAGAATACCATGGGCTCATTGCCGGTTTCGGGTTTGAGTACCTGCAGGCGGCGGGCCTTCAGAAGCCGGGCGACCGGACCGTTTTCGTCATCAACGCGCCCGAGCAGGCGGGCTCCGACCGGGCAGACCTGAACGCAGGCCGCTGTTTTACCCTGGCGGATGCGGTGATAGCACCAGGTGCATTTATCGGCAACGTGCGTGACCGGATTCATGAAACGGGCGCTGTAGGGGCAGGCCTGCATGCAGTAGCTGCAGCCGATGCAGCGTTTTTCATCAACAAGCACAAAGCCTTCCGGCGAAACATAGGTTGCACCGACCGGGCAGACCTGAACGCAGTTCGGCTTTCTACAGTGATTGCAGAGTTTGGGCACGAAGAATGACTTTTGAATATCGGTTTTATTGAACGAAACCGGCGCAAAACCCAGTTCGCCGCCGTGAGGGGAGTCGACCTCGACGCTGCCGTTGTTCAGAATGGTGTAGCGTTCAACCCAGGTGCGGAAATTATCGGCCGGTACGCTGTTTTCAGTGCGGCAGGCGGCAACGCATTTGCCGCAGCCGATGCAGGTCTCGGTGTCGACGATGAATGCAAACAGATTCTGCGGCGCGCAGCTCCCGGGCCCGGCCAGCGTTGAACCCACGGAGAACAGGTTGATATACAGACCGCTGCCGATAAACGTCCAGCCGGCCTTCCTGATAAATTCCCTGCGATCGTGTTTCATACGCTCAATCCTTTATCTGCGTGCTGTTTGAAGTCTCATGTCAGTTTCGTTCCTGCCGGTTACATGGGGGCGTGAGGATCATGGCAGGTCGCGCAGGTCATGCCGGGCAGCAGCTCGTCACCCTGCTGCGCGACATGCGCGGCAAAACTCTCGATCTGCGGAAACTGGGCGGGGCGGGCGCGCAGATCGGCGTGGCAGAGCATGCAGGCATCAACGGTATCGCCGACGGCCATGCGGTCTTTGGTGTTGTTGTTATGGGCTTTAAAGCTGCCGTGACAGCTCTCGCAATCGAGTTGTGCATGAGCGTTGGCCTGCAGCATTGACGCCTGCGGCGCGTGGCAGTCAGCGCAGTGCTCTGTTCCCTGGTAGGCGGGCGGCAGTGCTGCCTGTTCATCAGCGGATTCGGCCCGGTAATAGGCATAGGTGTAGGAACCCTGCATGCCGAATGAATCCGGCACCATGTATGCGCGGACGATACTAAATCCGATGATAGCGACGATAATGAGCAGCGTGAACCTGATGATATGATCGTATGTTTTCATGTACGAGGCTTCCTCCCCATGGCTGGTGCGGTGCGGCTATCGTGTCGTGTATTCGTGCAGGGGTATATACATTTTTCTGGTGCGGCAGAACGGAAAAATGATAAGTGAAAATACATCAGGTGTCAACATATTAGTAAAACAAATGTAAAAAAACGCGGCGCTGCTGCAGGCAGACACCGGATCACGGGGCCGGGAATATCCGCCGGGCTTCAAAGACCGGACCGTCAGCGCACACCCGTACCTGCGACGGTCCTTGCGGAGTATATGCGGGTACGGTACAGCCAAGGCATGCACCCACGCCGCAGGCCATATGAGCTTCAAGGGATATGAAGCATGCGTGGCTGGTGTCGCATGCCAGACGGGCGAGCGATTTGAGCATAGGCATCGGACCGCAGCCGTAGAATAGTGCGTCAGGACAAACAGCAGGCTTATACGCAAGCAGGTCGGTCACAGAGCCCTGCGTTCCCCGCGAGCCGTCCTCGGTTGCAATCTGCAGCGCGCAGGATGCGGGAATGAACGGCACAAGAGCGTCACAGTCGGCTGCTGTTCTGGCGCCGAACAGTATGCGCACGCTGCAGTCAGGGCGGTTGTCTTTCAGCCATCGTGCCAGGCAGATCAGAGGCGCAATCCCGATTCCGCCGGCCACAAGTACGGCGGGTGTTCCGGGCGGCGGCGGGGCAAATCCGTTGCCGAGCGGGCCGATGATGTCAACCGCGTGCCCGACAGGCCAGCCGGCCATGCGCTCGGTACCGCTACCGCGGATTTTAATCAACAGCTCTATTCCTGAAGGTGTAACGGCGCACAGGCTGATCGGGCGGCGCAGCAGCGGGGCAGTACCGGCATAGATGCGCAGCATGATGAACTGACCCGGCAGTGCCTGCTGCAGCCACGGGGCTTCCAGCACCATATGGACGGTATCGGCGCCGCTCCGGGCTGTCTGGACTATACGGGCGCTGCCCTGGGTTATGTGCATGTTGTGTGCTCCTGCCAGCAGGCTGTTGAAAAAGGCCCCTCTGCGGCGTACGCAGAAGTACGCCTCATTCCTCGTAATTTAGCGCGCCGTGCATCCGGTCCTTTTTGAACAGCCTGTTTGAAATGACTTTTTCAACACCCTGCTAGGCGTTTTTGCTGCCGGGCATGCCGTCAAGTGTGCAGTGCATGAGTATAGCGTCTTCGCCCCCGACACAATAGTAGCCGTTGCGTATCCCGATACGCTCAAAGCCGCAGGCATGATAGAGGCGCTGTGCTGCCGTGTTTCCGGAGCGTACCTCAATATGACAGTGCCGCGCTCCCTGCAGCGCTGCATGCCGCATGCAGGTGCGCAGCATGACTTGCGCTATGCGGCGGCGCTGCCATGCAGGATGCACTGCCAGGCGGTGAATGGTGTATTCGTCCGCAATGGTCCTGCCGAAGCAGAAACCCAGCACCCGGAAAGCAGCATCTGCTGCAACGCGGTTAAGGGCGCAGGCAGCCTCGAGCTCCCCGATAAACGTACGCTTGAGCCAGGGATCGACAAAGCAGAGCCGGTCGATGAGCCAGACATTCTCCGTGTGATCTGTGCAATACGGCACAACCGCATATGCGTTGGCATTCATAGCGGCCGCGCAGCAATTCCGGACTTGCGCTTGAGCAGTTCACTGGCAATGCAGATGTTGCGTTTGCCGTAGGACTGCAAATCGGCTGAAAGTTCAGCCAGGGACTGCTTGTTGTCGCGCAGGGTGATCAAACGGATAAGCATCGGCAGATTAACACCGGTCACGACTTCAACCACCCCTTCTTCAAGAAACGACAGGCTGATATTGGATGGCGTTCCGCCGAACATGTCGGTAAGTATCAGGACACCGTCGCCGCTGTTATTTTTTTTGACAGCGGCGGAAATTTTTTTGTGCGCGGTGTCAGGCGTGAAATCAGCATCAAATACGACTGCCTGCAGCTGATCGACTCTGCCGACAATGCTTTCAAGCACGGCAACAAATTCATGCGCAAGATTGCAGTGGGCAACCAGTACTACTCCAACCATAGTGCCTCCTTACAGGCCATCATGCGCACGGGCGCTGGAGCGCGCATCGCGGCTAACGGTCGATATCCCGGTGTATGACGGCGACATCGGTTCTGGTCTGGCTGTAGAAATCCTTCAAACATTCGGCAAGGGTGACGGAACGGTGCCTGCCGCCGGTGCATCCGATCGCTATTGTCAGATATGATTTACCCTCGCGCTCATAAAGCGGTATGAGCATGGTGAGCAGGCCGGTAAACCGCCGGATGAATTCCTGCGTTTCCGGCCATTGCAGCACGTAGGCGGCTACGCGTTTATCGCCGCCGCTTAAGTCCTTCAGGGCGTCGACAAAATAGGGGTTGGGCAGAAAACGCACATCCATAACCAGGTCGACGTCGATCGGCACACCGTATTTATAACCGAACGAAAGAAAATTGATCGTCATGGTGCGCCGCGCAAGTCCGGTGAAGATATCCTCAAGAATTTTTCGCAGCTGGTGGACGTTCAGGTTTGATGTGTCGAGCACTCGGTCAGCGTTTGATTTGATTGAGCTGAGCATTTCGCGTTCACGGCTGAGGCCTTCAAGCACGGAGGTGCCTTCACCCAGAGGGTGCTGGCGGCGCGTCTCGCTGAACCGTTTTACGATGGCGTCGTCGGAGCAGTCCAGAAAAATACGTTCGACCCGGCAGCCTGCATCCCTGAGCGCCTGAACGGTCGGCTGATACTCGCGCAGGAATGTTTTTTCGCGTACATCCATCACCAGGCCCACACGTGCGATTGCATGCGTGGAGCTGGTGCACAGCTTGATGAATTTCGGCAGCAGCAGGATCGGCAGATTGTCGACACAAAAAAAACCGAGATCCTCAAGGGTTTTAAGTGCCGTGCTTTTGCCGGAGCCTGAAATTCCGCTGATGATGATGATACTGATATCGTTCATGTCGACCGGACCGTGGTTGTGCGCATGCGCGGCGCGCGTTGTTTTATACCGCTATACGGCTGTCTTCCCCGGCAATGGTTTTCATGATGTCTGCGGCTGTCGGGGCGCTGAGCAGCGCATGCCTGAATTCATCGTTTTTCAGAAGTCGCGACAGCCGTGCCAGGGCTTTGAGGTGACCTCCGGTTGAACTGGCCGGAGCGACAAGCAGAAAGATCAGGTGAATGGGTTTGCCGTCGATGGCTTCAAATGGCACTCCGCCGGTGCTGCGGGCGAAGACAAGGATGATATCGCTCAGGCCGGCCAGTTTTCCGTGCGGGATGGCGATGCCGTTGCCGATCCCGGTGCTGCCGAGCTTTTCGCGCTCAAGCAGCGCCTTGAGCAGTTCTTGTGCGTTAATGCCGGTTTGAACCTCGGCCAGATGTTTTACAACCTCTTCCATCACGTGCTGCTTGGTTGTTGCCGTGAGGTTCGGCAGTATGAGGCGTTCGTTCAGAAGCGTGCTTATGTTCATGTCGGTGTTCCTGTTGTATGATTAGAGTTAGCCGTTTTCGGGTTCTATCAGTCCAAAGTCTCCGTTGCGGCGGCGGTACAGCACATTGACCTTGCCGGTGTCGGTATTTTTAAACACGTAGAAATCATCATCGCTCTCGCCGAGTTCATGCACGGCGGCATCGACGGTCATGCTGCTGATTGCGATTGATTCTGATTTAATCATGGTGTTGTTTTTCATGCCCGCAAAATCTTCAGGCGAGAAAATATTATGCCTCGCATTGCGGTGGTCCTTATGGCTTGTCAGCTTGTCCTTGTATTTTTTGGCCTGACGTTCGATTTTGTCCATGACAAGATCAATCGCCGTGTACATATTGTCCTCATTCGTCTCTTTAGCGGTGATCTGGGCTCGGTTGACATTGACGATTACCTCGGCAATGTTGCTCCTTTTTTCCAGCGACAGAATGACCGATATTTCGGTTACCTTGCTGAGATATTTCTCAACGCGGGAAACCTTGTCGTGGACGTATTGTTTCAGGGATTCATTGGGTTCGAGATGCCTGAATGTGACGGTCATTTCCATGGGAACTCCTCCAGCTGCAGTGTTAAAAGTGTTTTTTGCGCTTTGATGATGAAAGGACCTGGAGCATTTCACGATACTTTGTAACCGTCCGGCGGGCTATGTGAATCCCTTCGGCGGTCAGCATATTTGCAATTTCCTGATCACTCAGGGGTTTGTAGGGATCTTCGCTCTGGATCATGTCCCTGATTTTGTTTTTTACGCTTTCCGATGCAATCGATTCGCCGTCAGCGGATGCCAGCCCGCTGTTGAAAAAATACTTCAGCTCGTATATCCCATGCGGTGTGTGGGCATATTTGTTGGTAGTAACCCTGCTGATGTTGGACTCATGCATCCCGATGTCTTCGGCAACATCGCGCAGCACCAGCGGCTTGAGATGGCCTTCGCCGTATTCAAAAAAATCATGCTGGAATTTGATGATGCTTTTCATGACATTAACGATGGTGCTCTGACGGTGATACACGCTTTTTATGAGCCAGACGGCGGAGCGGAGTTTTTCCTGAATATACTCCCGGGCCTTGTCGGATGACGCATCGTTGCCGGTCAGCAGCTTTTTATAAAAGCTGTTGATCTTCAGTTTCGGCTGTCCGTCTTCATTGAGCGACACGACAAATTCGCCCTCAATTTTATGCACGTATATGTCGGGGGTTATATAGTGCGTTGCATTTGTATTGAAGCTCCTGCCGGGGCGCGGCTCAAGGTGGGCGATCAGCTCGCAGGCCTCAACGGCTTCCTTGAGCGGGATATGCATGTCTTTGGCGATCGCCTGGTATTTTTTCCGTTCCAGATCTTTCATGCAGTTGAGCAGAATGCTCTTCATCAGTTTGTTGCAGTCCGGCAGGACGTCGCACTGGGCCAGCAGGCATTCCTGCAGTGTCAGTGAGGCAACCCCTACAGGATCGAATTTTTTTATTTTTTCGCGCACCGCTTCTACGGTCGCAAGGTCGTAGTCCGTGATATCGGCGATTTCCTGCGGACTGAGCATCAAATAACCGTCACCGTTGAGGTTGCCGATAATGTATTCCCCGACAGCAAGCCCGGCATCATCCAGGGTGTGCATGCGCAGCTGCCACAGCAGATGCTCTTCGAATGTTGTCTGGCGTGTAATCCCGGGTTCGAAATCATCGCGGACCTCAAAAGCGCCTGCTGAGCTGCCGGAGACGGGGCGGGCATTGCGGTCAATATAGTTGTTCCAGTCGAAATCATCGGATGCTGAGGCTGAAGTGGATTCGGCTGCATCAGGGGTTGCCGGCTCGACATCGTCTGCGCTGGCGGTGCTTTGGTCGCCTTCAAGCATTTCGTCCAGCACCGGGTTTTCATCGATTTCCTGGCGTATGACGTCGGACAGTTCCAGCCGGGACAGCTGCAGCAGCTTGATCGCCTGCTGCAGCTGCGGTGTCATAATCAGCTGCTGTGACAATTTCAGCTGTTGTTTAAGTTCCATGATCGCCTGCGCGTCTCATGTTAATGCTGAGAATCGTCGCTCGTTCAGTATGTGCCGGATGGTGCATATGTGTGCGTACTGTCCGCCTGTATAAAAAGACTTTTTCAACACCCTGCTCAAGTGTATTGAAAACATTTTCAGATGGCAAGCGCTTTTAAAAATGCCGCAGCGTACCTTACATGCTGAAGTTTTCACCAAGATAAATACTGCGGGCCCTGGTGCTGGCCACGATAATATCCGGCTGGCCCTCCTCCAGAATGCGGCCGTCGGAGACAATATAGGCGCGGTCGCAGATACCGAGCGTTTCCCGGACATTGTGATCAGAGATCAACACGCCGATTCCCCGGGCCTTCAGGCGCAGTATTATCTGCTGGATATCCTGAACCGCGATTGGGTCAATGCCGGTGAAGGGTTCATCAAAGAGTATAAACCTGGGCGCAGTCGCCAGCGCACGGGTTATTTCAACCCTGCGGCGCTCGCCGCCGGAAAGCAGGAATGCTTTGCGCTTGGCGATATGGGAGATATTAAGCTCCTGCAGGTGCATGGCGAGCCGCTCAAGCCGTTCGGCGCTGCTGATGGGCATAGTCTCAAGCACCGCCATGATATTATCCTCGACACTGAGCTTCCTGAAAATTGATGTTTCCTGGGGCAGGTAGGTAATGCCGCGCCGGGCCCGCAGATACATGGGAAGGTCGGTGATGTCGTCACCGCTGAAAACTACCCGGCCGCTGTCGGGCGCGTAGATTCCAACCAGCATGTAAAAGGTCGTTGTTTTGCCGGCGCCGTTGGGGCCGAGCAGACCGACGATTTCCCCCGCATGTACATCGAGGCAAACGCGGTCGACGACCCGTTTGACGCCGAATTCCTTGACAAGGTCGTGAGCTGTAAGAGAGATCATGTGCGTGAGCCGTATGCTGTCCGGTGCAATTGAGGATTTAAGGTCGTTTTTTGTCACTGGCAGGGTAAATGGTGGCACTCGCACGGCTGTTTGGTTCGCCTTCGACAACCGTGCGCTCTTCTTTGAGAAACACGGTGATTTTTCGGCCGTGCACAACATTATCACCCTGCCAGACACGGGGACTGCCGGTTGCCACGATTGTCTGGTTTGCGTTGTCGAACACAATGCTGCTGCCGGTTGCAATACGGTCTCCCTGCAAGACCCGGACATCGCCTTTTGCCTCAACGCGGGACAGACCGCCGGATTCGGAATAAAACACATGCATCGCGTTGGCAAACATGACGATATCATCCTGCCGGGCAACGACATTGCCGTTAAAAATCGCCATGTTCTGGCGGTTGTCATATTCCATGGTGTCGGAATTTATGCTGATGGCTTTGGCAAGCGAGAAAAAACCGGAATCACGGGCGTCTTTGGCTGCGGCACGCTTTTTTCCGGCAGGCACGGATACAGGCGTTTCAGCGGGCATTACGGCAGCCGCTGACGCGGATGCAGGACTGTCGGCTGCTCCAGATACGTCTGGTGAGTCCGGTACTACAGGTGCGTCTGGTACTACAGATACGTTGTCTGCGACTGCATCGGCGGGAGCTGACCCGGACGCGGAAGGTGGGCGGGGCTCTTCCTGCAGGGGGCCGAAGGTTGAAAGCAGTTCACGTTCTACATCATAGCCGCCGGCCGGGGTGCTTTTGGGTGACACGCGCCCGGTGCTGACCTGCGGACGTTCGGCAGCCGGTATCCGGTCGGCTTTCTCCATAATTTCCTGGTCAAGGGTAGTGACGATCGTCTCAATGAGACTCTGTATTTCCAGGCCCTCGGAGAACGTTTTAAAATTAGGCCCGGCTGAGGCGGTCGTGAACAATTCAGCATCTATGCTGTGCTCGTCGCGGATTTTCGTGATCGTGCCCATAATAATATAGTTGGCATTGAGAAGCTTTGCCAGCCGGCGCAGGCGGTCTTCGGTCATGGCGACATAATCATCGGGCTGCAGAACCGATTGTATTTTCTGGCTGTCCACGCTGATGATAGCGGGATTGAGTGCCAGCTGTCTGGCGATTGACGCAGCAACCTCGGCGCCGAGGGTCGGCTCTTTACCAAGGCTGAAAACTTCAAAGGGCAGTACCGCCACGCCGACGCCGTAGTTCTGGCTGCTTTCCCGGGCATGGGCAGCCGGAGGCAGCGCAGTCATGGCAGCCCAGAGCGCGATAATCATGCAGGCGGACAGCGTCCGGTTCTTGAACGCACCGCGGTGCGTCAGCTTGCTGATACAGGAGTTCAGGATAGTTGTTTTCATTGCTTACCCGCCACATTCACGTTTTTTAAGAGTGTTACAGTTTCAGTGCTGAGATCCGCAATCATGCCCACACCCTTCATGACGAGCGGTCCGCGGGTGATGGTGATCGGATCATCTGTTGTTATGATTCTTGCGGCATTGTCATAATGGGCCGATTGCGTTTCGATTGTCGCGTTATCGGGCAGAATGGCTTTCAGTCCGCCGCTGATGCGCAGGTTTCTGGTTTCCATGTCGAGTTCGCCGTGCGCGGCTGCTAGCCGGTACGAAGCGCCGCTGCGCTGGTAAAACGTGATTTCTACGCCGTCGAGTATCAGTTTTTTGCCTTCATCGAAAACCCGCGCTTTGACGGCGTTGAGATCCCACAGTTTAAAATTATCCGCACCCAGCGTGCTGTAGGAGACGTTGTTGAGCTCGACCTCCGCGTCTGTTGCAGGGGCAGGTGCCTCGTCATGACTGACGACGATGGCACTTTTTTTTTCGCGCAACGCAATGCCCAGAACAGTTATCAGCAGGCATACGGCAGTAAGCAGCAGAACGGTTCTGATTCGTGCGTTATGTTTCATACACCAGCGATTCTTCCGGCACTTCCGGCACGGGTGCGCATGCGGCTGTTCTGCATCAGACCACCCCGGCACGCAGGATGTCGTGCAGATGGATAATACCGTCAACAGCGCAGGGCGAAACCCCTTCGCTCACAAACAGGCTGGTAATGCTGTGGAGCTCCATGCGCTGCAGGGCTTCGGCTGCAAGCGCGTCCTGCGATATGGTTTTGGGAGAAGCCGTCATAACCTCACGGGCTGTTGTTGTAAGGATATCACTGCCTTTTTCGAGGGCGCGGCGTAAATCACCGTCAGTGACAACGCCGATCAGCTCTCGTTCGTTGTTGCACACACCCGTAACGCCGAGGCGCTTTGAGGTCATTTCAATCAGGACAAGTTTCATTGAGTCATCGGCGTGCACCATCGGCACCCGGTCGTGGCGGTGCATCAGATCCGATACCCGCAGGAGCAGTTTTTTTCCCAGCGATCCCCCCGGGTGCAGCAGGGCGAAGTCATCTGCGCAAAATCCGCGGCGTTCAAGTACTGTTATGGCCAGCGCGTCGCCCATGGCCATGGTGGCGGCGGTGCTGGCGGTGGGCACCAGGCCCAGCGGGCAGGCTTCCTGTTTGACGCCGATATCAAGCACGGCATCGCCGTTGCGCGCCAGTTCAGAGTCGCGCTTGCCGGTCATGGCTATAAGCTTGAGGCCGAAGCGTTTAATGATCGGCAGAATTCTCAGGAGTTCCTCGGTTTCGCCGCTGTTGGAAACCGCGATTACCACGTCATCGCGCGCGATCATGCCGATATCGCCGTGCAGTCCTTCGGCCGGATGCAGGAAAAAAGCCGGCGTGCCCGAACAGGCGAACGTCGAGGCTATTTTCTGGGAAACAAGCCCGGATTTGCCGATACCGGTCACGATGACTTTCCCGCGGCATGCAAGAATAAGGTTGACGGCCCTGACAAAGTCTTCATCGAGCCGCTCACGCAGCTGCAGGACAGCTTCGCTTTCGATTTCAAATATGCGTCGTGCACGTTCAAGTATCATGGAGATCAATTCCCGGTACTCATAGTATCCACAAACCTGTTAATTAATTTCAGGCACGCACCCTGCAATCTGCCGGACCTGCTCAAGCAGTGGGGGCAGATCATCCAGCCCCAGGGCGTTTGCTCCATCGCAGGGCGCAGTGTCGGGGTCTTCATACACTTCGAGAAACAGCGCATCGATACCCACGGCGGCGGCAGCCCTGCACAACGGGGCGACAAAGCGGCGCTCTCCGCCCGAGGCGCCGTCAGCGCCGCCGGGAAGCTGGACGCTGTGGGTCGCATCGAAAACGACCGGGCATCCGAAATCGCGCATCAAAACAAGGCTGCGCATGTCAACCACGAGATTATTATATCCAAGCGTCACGCCGCGTTCTGTTACCAGGATATTGTCATTGCCCGTGCTGCGGGCTTTGGCAATAACGTGTCGCATGTCGAGCGGGGCCAGAAACTGTCCCTTTTTGATGTTGAGCGGCTTGCCGGCGGCTGCGGCCGCGCAGATCAGGTCGGTCTGTCGGCATAAAAAAGCCGGTATCTGCAGCATATCCAGAACCTCTGCGGCCGGGCCGACTTCGCTGACCGCGTGGATATCGGACATGACCGGTACGCCGATATTCTGGCGGATGGACTGCAGTACTTCAAGGCCGGCGAAAAGGCCCGGTCCGCGGTAGGCATTGATCGAAGTTCGGTTGGCCTTGTCGTAGGATGCCTTAAAGATAAACGGCATTCCGGCTGCGGCGGCAATGTCGCGCAGCCGCGAGGCAAGGCGCACTGTTTTCCGGTGGTCAGGCTCTATGACGCAGGGGCCGGCGATGAGTGCGGGGCCCCGGCCACCGATCGTTACCGTGCCAACCTGTATCGGGCGTGTTCGGGTCATTGGTCTTTCGGCAGTCCGTTTGAATTCAGTATGCGCTGTGCATGCCCGCGGCGGCACAGTTTATCAATAGTCTATTCAAGTGATTATTGCCACAAAAAAATCATCCGTATAACCTCAGCGCTGCCTCTGCGCGCGCAATGTCACCGGGAACATCAACGCCGAGCGGATAATACCGGGTTTCTGCTACGAATATCGCATGGCCGTGTTCAAGCGCACGCAATTGTTCGAGGCTTTCGGCAATTTCAAGCGGCGTTTGCGGCAAAGCGCTGTATGCAAGCAAGAAAGAACGTCTGAACGCATATAAGCCGATGTGGCGAAACATCTGACACGGCTGCGCGGCAGTGCGCATATACGGCACAGGGCAGCGCGAAAAGTAAAGCGCAAGGCCGTGCATGTCCGTGACCACCTTGACGATATTGTGATCGGCCGGGTCATCTTCGGGGCGGAGCCGTGTTTTCAACGTTGACATGGCAAGCCCGGGGTCGTCAAGCAGCGGCCGGACAGCTTCGGCCATGGCTTCCGGCGGCAGAAGAGGCTCATCTCCCTGGATATTGACAATGATGTCGGCATCAAGCGTGCGCGCTACCTCGGCAACCCGGTCAGTTCCGGTTTGATGTCCGGCTGACGTCATACATACCTCGCCGCCGAATGACTGTACCGCGTGCTGTACGTTGATATCATCAGTGGCTACAATAACCCTTTCGATCAGGCTGCAGGCCGTTGCATGCTCATAGACATGCTGAATCATCGCTTTGCCGCAGATCAGCGCAAGCGGCTTGCCCGGGAACCGGGTTGATCCCATGCGTGCCGGAATGACAGCCGTCACGTTCACAGGAAATTATCTCCATGTTTTTTTCGTGTTCGTGATGATGCGCCCGTGCGGGATGCGAGCCTGGCAACGCAGGCCGCAATCAGCAGCAGGGCCAGAACAAGCGCCCCCCAGTACGGTGGCCGGATAAACAGCAGCGTGGCGGTGTGCAGCACACAGCGTGCCAGTGAGGCCCGGTCGACAGCGTGAAGCGCCACAAGGGGTACTGATGCGAGCAGTCCGTCATGCAGCAGGATGCGAGCCTGGCCGAACTCCTGACCCATGGCTACCGGAGCCTGCACGGATTCAGCAAAATCATTCTGTACAACGATTGAGTCAAGGCTGCTGCGTTCAACCGTGAGAATCACCGGCGCGGCTGGCCCCAGCGCGACATGATCCTGCGCGCCTTTCCATACAGATGCCTGAGCAAGAGGCGTGGCGGCGGAAAGCACCTCAAGAGTGGTGAAATTCCTGAATCCGTAGGTGATCAGCTGCCGGGCCACTGCTTCGCGCTGGCGTACGGTCCCGGCCCCCATGACAACAGCGATAAAACGATCCTGCTCCTGCTGGGCGGTTGCAACTATGTGATAACCCGCCGTGGAAAACCATCCGGTTTTAAGTCCGTCGAAACCGCTGTCAAGCCACAGCAGCCCGTTGCGGTTGCGCTGCGTGATGGCATTGTAGGTCAGTTCCTTTGTGCTGTGTATCTGCAGGCATTCCGGGTGGTGACTGATATAGTAGTCGGCAAGGATTGCCATATCACGGACGGTGGTATACTGCTCATCGGGCAATCCGTGGCTGTTTTTAAACATGGTGTTGTTCATCCCGATTTCAGCGGCCTTGCGATTCATCTTTTCGACAAAGACATCTTCAACGCCGGCTATGTGCTCGGCGACCGCCACGCAGGCGTCATTACCACTCACAATGGCGATGCCCTCAAGCAGCTTGCGAAGCGGAACCCGGCTGTTGACCGCTACGAACATTTTCGATCCGCCGGTGCGCCAGGCTTTTTCGCTGATAACGACCTCGTCATCAAGGGAGGCATATCCGTTATCGATTGCATCGTTCGCAACCACGAGGGTCATGATCTTTGTCAGGCTCGCGGGCGGGATTGAAAGATCCGGGTTTTTTGCGCAGATAATCCGGCCCGAGCGCTCATTCATTAAAAGAACAGACTCGGCAGCGACATCAAAGGGGGGGGCAGGCTCGGCGGCCTGAACCGGGCCTGCATACAGCAGACAGAGCGTATATAGTGCGGCTGACAGGAACCTGTGGCGTGTAGACAGCATGGCGGTTGATTTCCCCCGGCACAAGTAAATATTTGAAAAAAAAGCGTCAAAAATCAAATAAGTATAGTTGAAATAACGAGTGAAGGCAATATAAATAAGTCAACGCGGGCGAACACGTGCGGAAAGATCCGTCAGGCAGCAGGGCAGGGGCTGGTGCAGTACCGGCAGTTTCAGCGGTAGCGGCCGAGCATATCATTAAAGCGGATGCGCAGCAGGTCGATTCCGCAGGTGATCACATTTTTAAAAACCCGTACTTTTGAATCCCCGACATGTTTCCAGTATACGGGAATTTCCCTGACATGGCAGTTGAATTTTTTTGCGATAAAAAGATCTTCGGCATCAAAGCTCCAGTTATTGAGGCGCTGGCGGCTGAATATTGTGCGGGCAGCCTCACGGCTGTAGCACTTAAATCCGCAGGTGAAATCCGACTGATGCATGCCCAGGACGATGTTTGCCAGAACAATATAGCCGCAACCGAAAAATTTACGTTTCAGCGGTGCAGCATGTTTTATTGTGCGCACGGCAATATATATATCAAAATCGTCACCAAGAGCGGGGATGAACGTGTCCAGTTCGGAGATGGCGGTTGAGCCGTCGGCATCCAGAAAAAGGATATGCTTACCGCGCGCGGCAAGCATGCCGGTGCGCAGGGCGCCCCCCTTGCCAAGGTTGCGCTTCAGCCGTTCGATGCTGTACATGCCCGGCGCATGCTCTGCGAGCAGGCGTGTAACAAGCGCCACGGTTGCATCCGTGCTGCCGTCATCAACCACCAGAATTTCGCATCTGAGCGGGCAGCGTTTGACATAGCGGGCAACGTCCAGCAGAAACGGCTCAATGCGCCTGGCTTCATTAAATACCGGAATGACGACTGACAGCTGAATCTCATTATCCATAGTGAAGAACCCAACATTTTTACATGAACCGATGAAAAGCCCGATGATGCGTATTGATTTTTGTTTTTAAATAATATAGGTTTTACTTTAAAATTAAAAGTATTTTTTTAAATTTTTCATAACGCAGCTGTGATTTCAGGTGATTTTTAGCGGTATCAGGCATTGTTTTTATAAGCAAAGGGAAGCACGCGCACTCCTCTCACGGCCGGATGTAATGTTTGAAAAGACAGTACAACAAATGTCTCTGACGATGCGCTCTGCTCTGCTGACGGCAATCATTGTGCTCGGTGTGCTGTTGCGCGGCTGGAACATTCAGCAGGGCCTGTGGTGGGATGAAATCTGGAGTACGCTTGAATATGCCACCGCTTCCTCATGGTGGTATACGATCAGCCAGCTGGGCTATTATTTCAACAATCATCCGCTGTATTCGATCGCCGCCAGGATATCAATCGCCGTGCTCGGGGCCTCTGAGTTCAGCCTCAGGCTGCCCTCGGTGCTCATGGGCACAGCGGCGCTGCCGGTTCTCTACCTGCTGGCTCGCCCGCTGACCGGCACCGCCCCGGCCCTGCTGGCAACGCTGCTGCTGGCATTGTCGGCCTTTCATATCGATCACTCCAGCGAAGCGCGCGGCTATTCCGGCATGCTGCTGTTTGCTCTGCTTGCCAGCCTGTTTTTTTTTAAGGCCCTTAATGGAGCTTCGAAGCGCGCCTGGATTTTTTTTGTTCTCTGCACCTTTCTAGGGTTTTACTGTCACGTATATATGGCCCAGGTACCGCTGGCACAGGTCATGTGCTGCGTGCTGCTGATGGCTGAGCAGGCTTTGCGAAAGGAGCGCAACCGCTTCATGTATGCCGGGGCGCTGCGGCACCTTGTGCTGGCGCTTGCAGCGGCCGCTGTGCTGACGCTGGCGGCCTATGCCCCCATGCTGAAATTTTTTGTCGCCAACGCCGGCAAGGTTCAGCTTCTGCGCGTTGACCGCCTGCCGTTTGTGGCTGAGATGTATGAGACCGTCCTGCCGGGTTTTGCGACCCTGCCCGGCATGCTGCTCTACAGCGCGCTGTTTGTGTGCGGGCTGCTGTATCTGGGCAAACGCTCGCCGGCGCTGCTTATATATACGATCCTTATCTGCAATATTCCACTGCTGCTGTACCTGCAGTTGAATCCCATGTTTATTTTTAAGCGCTATTTTTTGCCGGCACTGCCATTCTGCCTGCTGACGCTTGCCTGCGGCATGGAATGGATCGCACACTCCTGCCGGCTGAGGGGGCTGGCGCGCATCGCGTTTTATTGCTGTGTACTGTGTGCGATTGCGTGGTTGCAATGGCCATCCATACGCACTGTTACGACGCAGAGCCGCCAGCATTACCGTGAGGCGGCTGTCTATGCCGCGGATCATTCTGATGCATCGGATGCGGTTTTTGCAATAGGACAGGCCGGACAGCATTTCAGCTATTACGCAACCGTGCCGGTGCTCGTGCCGGAGACATTTGACGGTTTTCAGATGCGGCTGCATGAGGTGCCGCAGGCCTGGTGTCTGATCAGCGCATGGCTGCCCGAGCTGCGCCCGGCCCATGAGCCGTTCCTGCTGTATACGGAAGATCCGGAACATCAGCGGATCTATGACTATGTCAAAGCGCATTTCCAGCTGGCCGCGCAGTTTCACGGCGTATTTAATACCTATGTCTACCGATGGCCGGCTGCGGCTGAAGCTCGGCCGTAACCCTGACCGTACAACAGGTGATGCCGGAGCGGGCGCGCCGGTGCGTGGTGGCTCAGTCGCCGGTGCAGGGTCCGGAAATCAGCACTTGAGGGATTCCGCCGGGCAGCATGCCGGCAATGCGCTGCTCAATCTGTTCGGTACGCTCCCGGGCTGCATCGATTCTGCGTATATCGCCGGGTGATTTCCCGTAGCGGGATTTAAGGTAGGCAAAGCGTTCATGCAGGGGCACAACCCGGTCATGCAGCACGCGCTTATCGGCGTAGCTGACAATTTCGGCAGCACTGATGCTGCCCCCGTCGCTGTCCGGCGTGACATGCTGACGGATGATATCGGCAACTCCGTGATAGCCCTGTGCGGCAACGGCTGCCGCGCCGCTCAGCGAGTGGTTTTCACCCGTTGTCAGGCTGCGGGTCTTTGTAATGTCATGCAGCAGGGCGGCTGCTTCAATTTCCGCGATGTCATAGTGCCCCCCGTTGTCATTCAGACAGCGTGCAAGCGTGACCGCGACCCGGCACACTGCCAGGCTGTGATGCCTGATGTGCGGGAGCATATCGCTTGCCGCAATGATCTCAAGGCAGGTACGGCGGTCGGGAACGGTGCTGTTATTCGGCATGTTCTGTGCCTGCGTTTCGTGACGTAACGGTTCAGGGGTTGCAGTATGGGTTGCTCACCGAGCCCTATGGTTCACAATCCATGTGAGCGCATCAGCGCCCGTAGTGGGCACGACCGGGCAGACTGCGTTCATGTAGTTCTATACCAGAAACCGGTTTGCGGGACAACCGGTCCGCCACGAAGTCTTGACAAAAAATGGTTTTTGTATATAACAATATAGTAAATGTGTGTATAGTATCCTGCATTGCCGTACCGGAGTATTTCATGAAGCCTGAAGGATCATCCCGGCGAAGAGCCCTGCCGGCCCTTGCACGTAATCTTCAGAAGATTCTGAGCTGTTTTGAGTTCAGCTCAATCATGAAAACACGTCCGGTGCTGACCATTACCCAGATGCGGGTGCTGGCGTTTTTCAATGACCGCGACGTGATTCATATCTCCGATATCAGCCGCAGGCTCGATATGTCGATTCAAAGTGTCAATAACATCATATCGCGTCTGGAGTCGACCGGCTATGTGCAACGCAGTGCGAACCTTCAGGACCGCCGCCTGACCGACATCCGGTTGACCGATACGGGCCGGGCAAGTATTGAGTCATTTCAACGTTTTCATGTGAAGCATCTGCAGGCGCTTCTTCATGGATTGAGCGAGCAGGACCGCCGCCAGTTGACGCGCTCTCTCGATGAGGCGGCCCGCATTCTTGCAAAAGCTGAATACAGTATGCGGAAATCCGCTGCAACGGCAGCTGATGCCTGCCCGGATAAATTGATACCCATGCATCGCGAAGTCCCAGAAATACAAAGGTCTGCTGAACAGCAATGAAACCGCACATCCGGCACTGCACATGGAACAGCCTTGCTGACAACACCCGCGCGCGGCATGCGAGGGTTGCGCTCACGGGCATTGCCGCCGGAAAGGTGGTGCCGGAGCACAGCGCCGGCGAGCTGCTTGCCGCGATCCTTGAGCCGGGCGACCGCGTTTGCATTGAAGGCAACAATCAGAAACAGGCCCGGGCGCTGGCCCGGGCCCTTGCAGGGCTTGATCCTGCAACGATACATGATTTGCACATGCTGCAGTCGTGTGTGCAGCTGAGCGAGCATCTTGCCGTGTTTGAGCGCGGTATCGCCCGGCGCCTTGATGTGAGCTATGCCGGCCCCCAGGCCGGTCACCTGGCAGCGCTGGTCGCAGACGGCCGGGTGGAACTCGGATCGTTTCATACCTATGCCGAGCTCTACAGCCGCTATTTTCTGGATTTAGCGCCGAGGGTTGCCCTTGTTGCTGCGCAGAGCGCTGATCGTGCCGGTAATCTCTATACCGGACCCAATACCGAGGAGACGCCCCTGATCGTTGAGGCCGCTAAATGCCGCCAGGGTATTGTGGTTGCGCAAGTCGAGACTCTAGTCGAGCGGGTGCCCCGGGTGGATATTGCCGCGGACTGGGTCGATTATGTCATCGTGGTCGGGGAGCCGTGCCTGCGCCTGCCGCTGTTTACCCGTGATCCGGCAAAGATCAGTGATGCAAGCATTTTGATCGCGATGATGGTGCTCAAGGGCATCTATCTACCGCTCGGCATCACGTCGCTCAATCACGGAATCGGTCATGATACGGCTGCCATTGAGCTGCTGCTGCCGACCTACGGGGCTGAGCTCGGCATGCGCGGAACACACTGCACGCACTGGGCACTGAACCCTCATCCGACCCTGATTCCCGCCATTGAATCTGGTTTTGTGAAATCAGTGTATTCGTTCGGCGCCGAAGAAGGCATGGACGCCTATGTTGCAGAGCGCAGTGATGTTTTCGCACTCGGGCCCGATGGCTCGCTGCGCTCCAACAGGCCGTATGCCCAGATGGCCGGGCAGTACGCGGTTGATCTTTTTGTCGGCGCAACGCTTGAGATAGATCAATACGGGAACAGCACGACAATAACGCCGGATCGTTTTGTCGGATTCGGCGGCGCGCCGCACATGGGCTCAAATCCGCGCGGCCGGCGCCATGCAACCCATGCCTGGCAGGCCTGTGCGCAGGGCGCATGGTACCAGCAGCAGGGACTGCCCGGCAGGAAAGCGGTTGTGCAGATCGCGCATACCGTGAGCCGCTCAGGTCGTCAGGCCTTCGTTGAACGCCTCAGCGCTGTGGGGATGGTCGGCATGCCGGCGTGTCCCGTGATGATTTACGGTGATGATGTCACTCACGTTGTAAGTGAAAACGGCATAGCGCACCTGTGGCGCTGCCGCGACCGTGAGGAGCGCCGACGCTGTATCTGCGCCATCGCCGGAGAGGGCTCAACGCTGAGGCCGCAGGTCTCGGATGCAGATAGCAAACAATTGCGTGCTTCCGGACTGGTGAGCCGGCCCGGTGATATCGGTGTTGAGCCTGCGCGTGCAACAGGCGAACTGCTTGCAGCCCGTTCGCTTGACGATATTGTCGAGTGGTCCGGCGGGCTCTACAGCATACCGGTTTGCCTGGCATGAACAAAGCACCGGCACCGGTCGTTTTTTATATACGCGCATAAAGAGGGTATGCTGAACTTTTGTGAGCCGCCCGGCTGGTATGGTGGCGGATATGGAAATGCCCATGTATAAACACCTGAAAATACACTGCGATACTGATGCGTTCCTGCTGCTGTTGCTGTGTTTTTTTGTTGCCTGTATCGCCGGTGTGCTTATCAGCCCGCCCGATGCTGTGCACGGTATCAACCATGACTACCATGCGGTTTTCAAGAAGCCCGTTAAGGACCCCGGACGCCAGCAGGCACAGGCTGCGTTTTTTTCGGTTGCGACACCGGTATGGAGCGCTTACTCACAGGAGGACTGCGCGCTGTGCAGAACCGGACCGGCATCCGTTCCGGTTATTCCGCTTCGTGCCCGTATTCAAACCTGGCGTTTGCTTCTGTGGCCTGGCTAAACCCGGCCGGCGGCAATGAGTTTTTTTGTGCCGGTTTGTGATACGCCGTATTTTCTAATATACGTAACAACGGTATGCCCGTGAGTACTAACATTTTTAAAAGGAGGTAGCAGATGAAACGAAGGATTGTACCCGTAGTGATGGCCCTGGTTGCGTTGTTGCTTATTCCGTACGGAGCATTCGCAGCCGAAAAAAAAGGACTGCTGGTCTATGATTCGATTTACGGCTCAACCGTGGAGGTTGCCTACTGGATCAAGGCAATCATCGGCCATGAGCACCGTCTCGATGTCAAGTCCATCCCGCAGATCACCACCCTTGAGCCCTATGATTATATTATTCTCGGCAGTGCCACGCGCAACGAAGGTCCGCTCAAGGGAATGCATGAGTTTATCGAGGCCAACCGAAGCGTGCTTGCAGAAAAAGAGCTCTGTTTCTTCCTCGTGTGCGGCGACAGCGATGAAACCCAAGTGCTCACGTATCCGGGAAAACCAGCCCACCTGATTGCCGGGCGCAATTATCTGCAGCCGATATATGATCGCTATCCTGAACTGAAATACACCTGTATTGGCGGTTTCGGCGGGCGCCAGGTGATGACGTCTCTTGGTATGACCGACCGGCTGCAGATCAAGCTGCTCGAAAAGCTGGCCAAGGAAGGCGCGGTCTGGATCGGCCGTGAGATCTGGGAATCACTGGTCGTTGAGCGCGTTGAGGCATTTGCCAATGAGGTGCGCGTCAAGGTACTTGGACTTGAGCCCCGTGAAAATGTCGAGCAGTTTCGCGGTTACTGGGATTCGCTCCAGCCGGCCAACCGGTCTGATTTGAGCCTGAAAAAATTCAAGCCCAAACCCTGGACCGAAAAGGTCAGCACGGATAAGATTTACTATTCCCGCAGCCGCTTTACGGCTGATCTGGAGCCCGCGATCGCGATGATCGAGGCCTGGGCGCGCGACAGCGGTTATGAACTGCGCCCGCAGGTAAAGTCATTTTTCAATGTGTATTATCATGCTGCGAAAACCTACGGCGGCAAAGAGCGTATTATTCACATAGTGCCTTCGACTATGCCGGAGGATCCGGGAACCGTGCATATCTCTTTCCGCAGTTATGACAAGCCTGAGGAGCGCACAGAAGTCGAGAAAGATATTAATGCTGCAGAAGCCCTGCTGTGGGCGGACGGCCGTAAACTGCCGTAAGCCTGTCCAGAATTTGTTCCTGTCATTTTAAAAAACCGGTGAGCCATACGGCCCACCGGTTTTTTTATGGTCAAGGCAGCGTAACCGTATACCTGTCAGCAGACGGCCTCCAGAATGGCGATGCAGCGGTCTGTGATGCGGCTGTCCGGTGCACGGGCCGCGCATTCATGAAAATGCTGCAGTGCTGCCTGTTTGTTGCCGAGCCTGGCATCCACGACACCGCGCAGTTGTTTGGCCTGCGGCTCGCCGGGGTAGGCGGCAATGGCGCGGTCAAGATAGGGAATCGCCCCGCGGTCGTTTTCCTGAATGATCTTCGCCTTGGCCATCAGCACCAGCCCAGTGTAATCATTGGGTGCGATTTTCAGGGCTTCATGCAGCAGTGCTTCACCCTCGCGGTATTTTTTTGCTATCAGCGCTTCTTCGGCATCTTTCTGCTTGTCGATGGCGGGCTTGAGCTTGCGCAGGCGAGCGGTTGCATCCATGTATCGCTCTCGGTTGACGGAAGCGCGCATGTTTGCCGTGTATCTGGTTTCAACTTCCCGGCGCATGCTGTTGTAGCGCTCCGTGCTCATGGGGTGGCTGGAGAACATCTGCTCAACCATGGACGGCTCGGTTTTTGAAAGACCGCGCAGCATGTCCATAAGGCGGACCATGCCGTTGGGGTTGTGCCCGGCCTTGCACATGTATTCAAGCCCGAGCGCGTCGGCCTGACGCTCGTCCGAGCGGCTGTACTTTGCAAGCAGCAGCCCGGCGGCAATACCGCCCAGGCCCAGTGCAAGTGCCGCAGCGTCGCTGTCGACCTGCGTTGCCAGCAGAATACCGACACCCGCCACGGCAATGCCTGCCAGTGTCTGCTTCGACATTTGCTGTGCTGTGTGCCGGGCGCTGATGTGGCCGACTTCATGGCCGATCAAGGCGGCCAGTTCCGATTCGTTTTCAAGCGACAGAAGAATGCCGCGTGTGATGCCGATTGTGCCGCCCGGAAACGCGTAGGCATTGACATAGTTTGCGTTGAGCGCATTGAAGGTGTAGGGCATCTCAGGGCGGTGGGATACTTTTCCGATGCCACGGCCGACACCCTGAACATAGCTTTGCAGGCCCGTGTCCTGCACGCGTCCGTAGTCCTGTGAAATCTGGTCGGGGGCATGCTGTTTATCAACAGCAATTTCCTGCGAGGGGCTCATAAAGTTGAGCTGGCGCTGACCGGTCACCGGGTTTGTGGCGCACCCGATGATAAGCCCGCCGCCTGCAAGTGCAAGCAGGGTCAGCATATCGCGCCGGTTGAGATATCCGTGTGTGCAGAGGTCTTCAAAATACCAGTCGGTAATTACGTGCTTCATGTGCAGAGCTCCTGTATCAGTAGTGTCCAAAATAATTTAGAACAGGCCCTCTGGCCGGGGCCGTGCCGTCCCATCCGGAAATTTTTGCACTGCCGATGCAACGGCACGTCCTGTAAAATTCATTGTATACACGGCCCGGGTGCACTGCTGTATACAACAATCGCGGGGGCGTGCCTGGGGCCCGTTTGAAATATTCCGGCACACGGGCCGATAATGACATGAGGTCTTCTTTGCCGGATGGGACGGCACGGCCCCGGCCAGAGGGCCTTCAGCAGCGATCGAATAATTTATTTTGGACAAATCTGCTCCTGTATGAAACTACAATGCATGGCCGGCAGCGGTATGGATGCATAGCGCGCGATGTTTTCAGTTATAGTATTAACCATAGACCATTTCAAGTCAACTGAAGGTGCCGTCGCTGAGAGCAGCCATCAATAAAGACGTTGACCGCTGTGTTTTTTTTTTCTATGATTCTATCTGGTTTAACGTATCTGCCCATCAGCCCGTCCCGGGGCTGCAATCCGCAGGGAGTCTGCCATGAAATTACATGTTACCGCAGCCTTGATCGGATGCCTGCTGCTCTGTGCTGTTCCCGCGCAGGCCCTCACTATCGGCGATCCATTTCCGGACTTCACGGTTCCTAATACCCTGAGCCCTGAGCACAGTGCCTATCTCAAGGTGCCGCATAAAGGCAAGATTCAGCTTTCCGAAATATCATGCGATGTAATTATATTAGAATTTTTAAATGTTTATTGCCATACTTGTAGAATTCAGGTGAGTATTTTCAATGAACTCAAGCAGGCCATTGCAGCAGACAGCGATCTACGCGACAGGGTGTGTCTGCTTGGGCTGGCAGTGGGCAACTCTCTGGAGGAAATCACAACTTTCAATGAGGAGTTTGCTGTAACCTATCCCATTCTCAGCGATCAGGATAAGACACTGTTCACCAGCACCGGAAATATCCGCGGCACACCCCACACCTATGTCATCCGCAGGGATGATATGGGCTTTATCGTTGACTATCATGCCGGAGGCGTATCCTCGGCAGAGCGCTATCTTGACAGCTTACGCCATACCCTGAGAAGCAGCCTGACCGGCACACAGCCCGGCAATAGAGTGCCGCCCTTTGCTTTCCAGGCTGGCGGCCGGGACATTACAGCCGCATCTCTGGCCAACGAGCGCTTCATTCTCTATTTTGCTTCATCACAGGCCCGCACCATCGAAAATGACCTGCGCACCATGTCCCGGCAGAATGAAGTGCTGAAAAACAGTGCATTGAAAAATGCGATCAAAGTATTTATTTTTCCGCCTGAAGGAAGCGATTGCGCCGCACATGCCGTGCCCGAGCCGCTGGTCTGCGCGATCGACAAGGGCAACACCGTCAGGGAGCTGTTTGATGTGGGCGATCAGCCGACGGTCCTGTGCATCAATGAATTCGGACGGATTGTGTACCGTGCAGAATCATTGTCACAGCTTGCGGCTGAACGGATCTTTGAGGGCACCGAATATACGCCTAGGCCGCAATTGAGCCCGACTGAGATTCAGGAACTCATCCGTCAGCGCATTGCTGCAGCCGGCCATCAGGTGGCTGAGATTGAGCATCTGACACTTGAAAACCGTCAGGATCTCTATGTAATCACTGCTTCTCCGCAGGGCAGCGGCCTGTTCTTTTTTGCCCGTGTTGAATCAGGTATCACCATGTGCGATGTCTGTCATGATACCCATTTCGGGTATGTGTTCGACCAGAACGGTGTTGTAACGGACTTTATCCCCCTTGAGATTACCAAGTACGGCAATGTGGAATGGGATGAAGCCGACATTGCAAAAATGAAAAAAAATCTCATCGGCCGCAGTCTGTTCGTGCCGTTTGTGTTCAACCCTTCGGTTGACGCTGTCACGGCCGCCACCATGTCATCGAGCATGATTTACGAGGCTATGAACAGGGCCCGCGAATATTTTGGCGATTTCTCCGAATATCGTTTTCGTGAGGACTACTGGAAAAAGGAGTGTTTTTCGGTTATATGTAAGATAAAGAATCTGGCCCGCAAGGCTGCCGCACAACAGCCTGATTTTATGTTAGACGAAGGGTCGCTTCAAAAAATCATGAGCGGCAGCTCGCTGCAGGGGTGTCCCACCGGAGGCATGTACATTGTGCTTGACGGAGATATCCTGTGCAGCCAGCACGGCTTGAACCTGCAGGGCTGCGATCATTGACAACAGCCCGGATTTCATGGTGTATCGCTATGCCTATAAAGAGCAGTGCCCGGCGCCGACAACTTCTGATGCCGTTGATTTCTTCATTGTGTGCAGCCGCGCTGGGATGTTTTGTGAACGTCCCGGCCCTGGCTGCTGATATGCTGCATGATTTCAGCGCGTTCAATTTTATCGATAACAGTGAAATCAATACCTCTGAAATGCGCGGCAGCATCATGGTGCTGGTGTTCGGCTCAATTTACTGCAAGCCATGCATCGAGCTCCTGCCCATTATGAATACGCTGCATGAGCGCTATTATTACGGTGATGTCCGGGTTATCTGCCTTGATATCGATCTGGCTGTCGATCCGGCGCTGCAGCGGGAATTCGTTAACCGCCACGCCATTAAGCCCCCCTACATCATTAATGCACTGCAGATCGCGCGCAACAACAGGGTCTTCATGCTGCCCACCACGCTTATCGTCAACCGTGAGGGTGAAATCGTCAAGCGCATCTACGGCTTTAAAAAAATACGCGCATTTGAGTCGGCGTTAAAGAAACTGTGTCCCGTTACGGAGCAGCCCTCGATCGCCGCACAACCTGATCCTGAGCACGAGCCTGCGCATCAGCATGAATCCCATCGTTAGCAGGCTGTTGAAAAACGCCCATCTGCTGCGTTGTGCTCATCATTCGTCACTGCGGCGTACGGTAAAGTACGCCTCATTCCTCATGATTTCGCAGGCCTTGCATCCGAGCGTTTTTGAACAGCCTGTATAAAAGGACTTTTTCAACAACCTGTTAGACCTTTGCGCAGGGTATCAGCAATGTTTTGACATCAATCCCTAAAACGGCGGGTGCTTTGTACGGCAACCCCGCTTTTGTACAGGAGCCACGTAATGCAGATAGGTATTGCCGGACTCGGTCGCATGGGTATGAACATGGCCTTGCGCCTTATGCGCGGCGGGCATACGGTGTGCTGCTACAACCGCACAATTTCCAAGGCCCACGAGCTTGCCCGCCAGGGCGCGCGTGCCGCTGATACGCCCGCGCAGCTCATTGATATGCTGACCCCGCCGCGCGTTCTGTGGCTGATGCTGCCCAGCGGGGAGGCGACCCGCGAGCATATCGAGCGGTTCGCCGGACTTCTCAGTCCTGGCGATATCCTTGTCGACGGCAGCAACAGCTTCTTCAAAGACGATTTTGCGCACCGTGATCTGCTTGCCCCGATGAATATACACTACCTTGATGCAGGTGTTTCCGGCGGCATATGGGGCCTTGAGAACGGATACTGCACTATGATCGGAGGCGAGCGCTCTGACTTCGAGCACATTGAGCCGCTGCTTAAAACACTGGCACCCGAAAACGGCTATCTGTACTGCGGTCCGTGCGGGGCAGGGCATTTTACCAAGATGATTCACAATGGCATTGAATACGCCATGATGCAGGCCTATGGTGAAGGCTTTGCCCTGCTTGAATCATCACCCTACCGGGATCACCTGCGCTTTGATGAAATTGCGGCCCTGTGGAACCGCGGCAGCGTGATCCGCTCCTGGCTGCTTGAGCTGCTTGAAGCCGCGCTCGCGGGCAACGCAACACTTGACGGGCTTGAACCCTTTGTTGATGATTCGGGTGAAGGGCGCTGGACGGTTCTGCAGGCCGTCGAATCAGGCACGCCTGCGCCGGTTATCGCGCAGGCATTGTTCGAGCGCTATGCATCGCGCGGGCATGCTGATTTTTCACGCAAAATTCTGGCTGCCCTGCGAAACCAGTTCGGTGGCCATGCGGTAAAAAAAACCGAAACACCGAACACCTAACCGCATTTCAACAGCAGCTCCACGGCTGCCATACGTAGCATTCGGAGACAGTCACTCATGCGGCGGATCGGGCTCGTGCGGGATGAACGGTTTTTAGCGCATCAGACCGGCCTGCATCATGTTGAAACACCCCGCCGCCTTTCTGCAATCAGCTCCATGCTTGAAACAAGCGGTCTGGGCAGCACCTGCAGGACTCTTGCGCCCCGGTTTGCCGCCATCGATGAGCTGTGCCTGGTTCATACCGAGAGACATATTGAAAAAATTCTCGACACTGCCGGTGAAAAACTGCGCTATCTTGATCCTGATACGGTAACCAGTGAGCAGTCCTGTGTCGCGGCATTTCTTGCAGCCGGGGGGGGCATCGCCGCGGTTGACGAGGTCATGTCCGGCAGCCTTGACGCCGTGTTTGCGCTCGTGCGCCCTCCCGGTCATCATGCCGAGCGCGGCAGGCAGATGGGGTTCTGCCTGTTTAACAATGTTGCCGTTGCCGCCGAGCATGCCCGGCGCAGGCATGGCCTGCAGCGCATCCTCATCGTTGACTGGGATGTGCATCATCCCAACGGCACGCAGCACATTTTTGAAAGCACGCCGGAGGTGCTGCTGTTTTCAGCCCATCGCTATCCTTTTTTCCCCGGAACCGGCGCTGTTACTGAGACCGGTTGCGGAGAAGGGCAGGGCTACACCGTGAATGTCCCGCTTCCGGCCCGCGCAACCGATTCCGATTACGCCCATATTTTCTCCACGATACTTGATCCCGTGGCCCGCGAGTACGCACCTGAGCTTGTGCTCGTGTCGGCCGGTTTTGACTCTCACCGCGATGATCCGATCGGCGGCATGCTTGTTTCCGAGGATGGTTTCGCGTTCATGACCGATACGGTTATGCGCATCGCCGATGCATGCTGCGGCGGCAAAGCTGTATTCGTGCTCGAGGGCGGCTATGATCTCGGTGCGCTCAGAAAATCGGTTCAATGCGTACTAGTAACAATGCAGAGCGGATTGCCGGATGCTTTGAGCAGCCGCTATTGCGGCGCGCATGCTTCCCGGCCTCCGTTGTTCGATCAGATCGAGGATGCGCGCTTAGTAGCGCAGCCATACTGGAAGTGCTTATAAGCCATGTTTGATAATGTAATCAGACCGGTCATAGCCGACCCCAACCTGAGCGATTATGCCGGAACCTGCCGGAGTTTTTCCTGGCAGGACGCTGACCGGCATTTCACCTGGCAGGCTACGGGTAAGATCAACATCGCGCATGAGGCCATAGACCGACATGCTGCTGATCCGCACCGTTCCGAGAAAGTTTGTCTGATCTGTCCGCAGGCGTCCGGAAGCACGGTTTACACCTACAGCCGGATGCGCAATCTTTCCAACCGCTTTGCCAATGTTCTGAAGAAACTCGGCATTGGGACATCAGACCGGGTGTGCCTGTTCCTTCCCGGCATTCCCGAGTTCTACATAGCCATGGCCGGGTGCGCCAAGGCGGGCGCGATTATCGTGCCGCTCTACAGCGATTACATGGCCGGCGCTGTCAAGAGCCGGATGCAGGACGCACGGCCTAAAGCCATTGTCACGGACGCTGATCACATCGGCCGCATTCCGCTGGATGAACTGCCCGATCTTGAGCATGTGATTATTGCTGGAGACGATCAGGGGTGCGCGCGTTTCAGATCATGGAACCGTGAGATGGACGCCGCTTCGCCGTGCTTTGAACCGGTGTGGCTTGAGCCAGTGGATCCGTTTCTGATTATTTATACCTCGGGCCCGGACGGCTCTCCGGTCGGGCTTGTGCATGTGCATGAGGCCATGAAAGGCTATCTCATGACCGCGCGCTGGGTGCTCGATATCAGGGACGATGATGTGGTCTTCACGCTCGGCAGGCCCGGCTGGTTCATGAGCATCGTCTACAGCGCTTTTGCGCCCTGGTTGTGCGGTGTCGCGAGCGTTGTGTGCGACGTACCTGATACAGCCGGTGAGCTCTATCAGGCTATTGAACACAGCGGTGCGACGGTGCTCTATACGACGCCGTCAGTCTACAGTCTCATGACGGATGCCGGACCGGATTACGCCCGGAACTTTAATTGCAGCAGGTTGCGCCATCTCCTCAGCGTGCTTGAACCTCTTTCCCCTGAAATGATTTTTGCAGTTATGGCTCTTCTGAAGCTGTTGGTGCATGATACCTGGTGGTCGGCTGAAACCGGCATGATCACCATCGCGAATATGGCCTGCCTGCCGATAAAGCCGGGCTATCTTGGAAAACCATGTCCAGGCCTTGTCACGGCAGTGCTTGATGAGCACGGCAACGACGCCCCGTATTTTGAAATGGGCCGACTGGCGCTTCGCCCGCCATGGCCTGCCATGGCGCGGGGTATCTGGGGACAGGGCTCACGCGCACTGCACGATCCGGATAGCCGGTCCTGGTTCATGACCGGAGATGTCGCCTTTATTGATCACGAAGGATATTATTTTTATCAGGGCCGCGCTGATGATGCGGTGATAACGTCCGCGGGCAAGATCAATATCAGCGAAATCGAGCAGGCGCTGCGCAGGCACCCGGCTGCAGCCGATGCCGCGGTTGTCAGGGCTGCCGCTCCCGGGGAGCCCAAACGGATACGAGCCTTTGTCGTTCCCGCCCCGGGCTTTAAACCTGTCGCGGAGCTTGAGCGTGCAATTATCGATCATGTCGGCCGCATGCTCTCTCCCGACATTGCCCTTGCATCAATTCACTGGTGTTCTGTTCTGCCCCGGCATTCTGACGGCAGGATCAACACCCTGGCACTGAAAGCCAGTTTACTTGGATTGACAGACTGAAAAAAAGTTTTCGTTTGGTTTTTTCTGGCAGAGCAGGGTAGTGTTCTTACCCTGCATTCTGATCCCGAGGAAATGTACGCACCTTATATCTGCCGCATGTATTCAAATCCATCTTGATACGAAGGCAGCGCAGCCGTCCCGCTCGCAGTGTACTCCTCGGCCATAGATATCGCCCGCGTGCTGGTCAACATGTCGGGGCACGACGAGGTAAGGTATGCATTGAAGGGCAGGGTTCGGTTCGAGAAAACGGGATGGTTTTTGTCCAGGGTGCCGTTTAAGGCCGCCGGAACTGTGTCACTGAATGATTTTGAAGCCTGGCTGGCCCCCGAAATGCGCTGAATGAGACATCACTTGTAGTTGCAGGCTGGACTTAGCACAGCGCGTCCGGCACGCCCTTAAACCCGGCCTTTAAAAATCAAAAAGTACGCTCCAGAACCCTCAGTCAGCCGATTATAAAATTGGGTCTACAACAAAAACTGTGGGTAAAATAACCGCCGAGTAAAAATGGAAATAGCATCTATTGCCTTGTTTTGTTAAGAATAATTTTGCAGAAAACCCTTAACGCGACAAAAGGCAATAGATGCAGA
>Ga0194126_10000890_pt1 | contig 50713 bp, 55 predicted proteins | sample TA2KigC150mmetaG_FD_148641 | JGI IMG/M metagenome (GOLD analysis project Ga0194126, IMG submission 148641) | Freshwater microbial communities from Lake Tanganyika, Tanzania - TA2015035 Kigoma Deep Cast 150m | ecosystem: Environmental > Aquatic > Freshwater > Lake | place: Tanzania: Lake... | reverse complement strand
TGTCGGCCGGTGCGGCACCGAAGTTGTCGTTCCACGTTCCTGCTGCAGCCCACACTTCGTCGTATTGCAACAAGTCCGGGTCAACGAAGATGCGAAGTTGCGTGGCGTGGCCAAAGGGCGGCACGCCGCGTTTGGGTTTGGAAACCCAAGGCCCAGTTCAGAAGATCAACGACTCCGCATCAACATCCCAGAGACTGCTCTTCCGTTGTTCAAACTTTGTCACAGGGCTGTGCCCTGTGTACGGAATGCATTAGGCCGGGTTGAAGTCAACAGAGATCACGCACTACATCGACCATCTGCTCTCTAAGCCATCGATGGGCCGAGTCATCGTCTTGTCGATCATGCCACGTGAGACACACGTCAAATGTCGGCAGTGTCAGAGGAATCCCCATCGAAACAATTGGCAACGCTCGTGCCATCGTCGTTGCAATCGTGCGAGGAACTGAGCCAAGCAAATCAGTAGTCGAGACAAGATGCGCTGCCACAACGAAACTGGTCACCGTTATGATGTGCTCGCGGTCAAGTCCAACCTCAGCGAGAGCGGTATCGATCGGGCCGGTTCTCTTACCAACGGGAGAGACAGTCACATGATGTGCCTCAGCGAAGCGGCGACGAGTCAATCGATGCCCTGCAAGCGGATGATCCTTGCGAACAATCGCAACGAAGCGATCAGTGAGTAAAACCTCAGACGTCGTATCCCGGTGTTCCTCCACATGAACACCGATTCGTACATCTATTTCGCCGTTCCGCAAATGGGTGACGTAGTTGGGATCATCACGAAGGAAGTCAATGTCCACCGCAGGGGCTGCAAGACGCACCCGTTCCATGAGTGGCAGAGCAAGGACGGCAATGATCGATTCATCAGCACGTATGGCAAAACGCCGCTTGAGGTTGACCGGATCCGATGGCGCCGACGGTCGAAGTACCTTGAGCGCTTCCCCCAATGCAGCTTGAGTGGGCCCGCGAAGACTTTTGGCAAGTTCGGTTGGCACAAGTTCGCGCCCTGCTCGCACGAACAAGGGATCGCCGAGAACCTTGCGGAGCCGACCAAGAGACCGAGACACCGCCGGCGGTGAGAGGTGCAGCCGCGCGGCGGCGCCCACCACCGAGCCCGTATCGAGGAGCGCGTCGAGAACCCGTAGAAGATTGAGATCGATGTCTGCCGACTTCATTGATGCAACATTCATTGACGCCATGGTGTCACGCCTACTGAATGGACCGTACTCGACGATTGGAAAGGCTTCCGCGAAGTAGCCGGCTCAGAGTCCGCCGGTGGACCCAGACGTGCGGCAGCACCGCCACGGTTGCGACGATGGAAATCGGGCCATGGCCGAGTGAGTAACTGTCACCCGCTCCCCAAAACACAAGACCCGTCACCGTGGCCAGTGCCATCGAGAGTGCCGTCGCTTGGTTCACCACGGCCTTCGACCGTCGGGGCGGGCGGCGGTAGGCCCGCCAGTTGTGCTTGACGTGATGGAGCACAATCACTGTGAAAGCGAGAGAGACAACAGAGTGAAGGAGGGCTCCGCTTTCGTGGGTCAGAAACGATGCAACTAGTCCAACGACGAGAAGTACGTCGGAAACCACACGTTCGGTACGGTCACTCATCCGAGAAACACGCTCACTTCGAGTCCGTCATCGAGGGGCAGACCAACTGAAACGTAGGAGTTGGTTGCGCCACGCACGTAGTCCACATACTCAGCGCAGAGGTCTGGAAGGAGAAGTGTGTCGTCAGCGACAACGATGGCTCCGGCCACGAAATGCCGTTCGAGCGAGCGCAACAATGGGAGATACAGGCCCTTCCAGCCGTCCAGGAAGAGGAGTGCGACACCATCGGAAAGATCCGTGAGCGTGTCGAACGCATCCCCGACTCGGAGGTCAATCCTGTCGGCGAGACCTGCGTCGTCAAAATTCGCACGTGCGAGGTCGATCTTGGAGAGCTCCATCTCGGTTGTTATGACCGGCGATTCTTCAGGGCCGACTGCAGCGGCAAGATAAAGCGTCGATAAACCATGAGACGTACCAAACTCGATGATTCGCCCCAACGGTCGCGACATCGCAAGGAGATGAAGAAGTCGTCCTGCATTCGGATGTATCGGCATAAACGCACCTGCGAGCAGGTCTGCCATCTCTTGGTCCGTCGACGCACCGCGTTCACCTGCTGCGGCCAAGACGTCCGGGATAACCGCGGCATCATGCGCATCAGCAAGTTCGTGGAGTCTCATGAGTACTTGGGAGACCCTGGGGTCATTCAGTCTGGATGTTCTCTTTGCAGTCACAACACAAGTGTGCATCCGTGTGTCTACATCGGAAATTGAAAAGATCTGACGACACCATTGCGTCAGACGCAACTCCTAACAAGCGCGACAGATGCATACCTTTGTCTTTGACAACCCTTCCTCACTCCAAACGATTCAGCGGGGTACATTGAGGCCTGTGTAAGACTGAACACATGAACGCAATAGGTTATGTCGGTGCCATCATCTCCATCGTCGCCGGATGTCTTGGACTCATCTGGCCGAAGCAGGTGAGCCGAACGATCGGACTGCAGATTCCGGGGCGGCTCGGGCAGTCTGAAGTGCGCGCAACCTACGGCGGACTCTTCATCGGCGCTGGTGTCGCCGTCGTGCTTGTCGCCAGTAGCGATGCCGCGTTCGTACTCGGAGCGGCGTGGGCTGGAGCCTTTATTGCACGAGCGATCTCATTCGTTGTCGATGAATCACATACGAAAGAGAACATCGCAGGTCTCCTCATTGAAGCCGTGATGGCAACACTGTTGATTCTCGCCTGAGCAATCAGCCGCGTTTCAGGTCGGTGACCACCGCGCCGCTGGCAAGCACGAGATCGTTCGGTGCAATCGGGAACACGTCATTCCACGTTCCCGCCGCAGCCCACACTTCGTTGTATTGCAACAAGTCCGGATCTACGAACACACGCAGTTGACTTGAGTGACCGAAGGGAGGCACGCCACCGATGGGGTAGCCAGTTGCTTCCCGCACGGCGTCGGCGTCGACACGCGAACATTTCGACCCACCAGCGGCTGCGGCGAGCTTCTTTTCATCCAATTGATTCGCGCCACTGACATAAGCCATCACGATTTCGCCATCGACCGCGAACACGAGGCTCTTGACGATTTGCCCGATCTCCACACCGATGGCGGCCGCCGCGTCGGCGGCGGTCTTCGTGCCGTCGGGAAATCTCCGAGTGGTTATTTCTAGGCCCGCTTTTCGCGCCGCTTCCACCACGCGCACGACGTTGGGGTGCACAGTCTCGCTCATCGATCGACCTTGCTGACGGCCGCGAAAATGTCGTCGATCAGCGCGGCCAAACGATGATCACGACCGGTCACTCGACCCTTGTCGTGACTGATCAGGGTGATCGAGACCCGGTCGTAGCTGTTCGACCAGTCAGGATGGTGATCCATTCGCTCGGCCTCGGCCGCCACGAACCCCATGAATCGCCAAGCAGTAGCGAAGTCCGAAAACCGGAAATCCCGATGCAGACCGGTGTCGTCCTCGGACCACCCCTCCGGTGCCCCACTTTCCGCGTTGCCTTCTCCGCCGACGAATGTCACCTTCACATTGAACCATCTCGAATCGGTCTGGCGGGCGGTGTCGCCATCGAGCCCGCCGAGGGACAGTAGCCCCGCGGGGAGACGATGAACCGGTCCCGCCCGTTCGGCGCGAGGGCCCGGCCCGGGTACAGAGACCGCGGGGCCGAGGTTCCGGAGGCGAGGCACGAGCGACGCGAACCCAGTGGATCATCGAGCATTCGTCACGACGGATGTCACACAGGAGTCGCGACGGCGTGTGGGACGAGGACGAGAACCGAAATAATCTCGTCTCGAGACACAACGATGTATCTTTCCTCGCAGTCCCGGTGCCAACGCCACAGGTGCGCCGAGTCACTTTTTCGACAGGAGAAGCCTTGATCAAGAACACTCTCAAGACGACAATCTTGCTCTCCGGGCTCGGTGGGCTGATCGTCGCGGTGGCGGCGGTGCTCGGTGGAGGTAGCAGTGGCGCGGTGATGATCGGTTTGGTCATCGCCCTCGTCATGGTGGGCGGCAGTTACTGGTACAGCGATCGACTTGCACTTCGCTCGGCTCGGGCAGTCGTCATCACTGAGGCCGACGCACCCGAGTTCCACCGAATGATCGAATCACTCGCCGCTCGGGCCAACATGCCCATGCCGCGCGTCGCCATCTCGCCCAGCGAACAGCCGAACGCCTTCGCTACCGGTCGCGGACCGCGCAACGCAGTGGTATGTGCCACGCAGGGCCTCCTGCGATCGTTGCCCCACGACGAACTCGAAGGTGTGATGGCCCACGAGTTGATGCACGTTCGCAATCGCGACATTCTCATTGGTTCGGTGGCGGCGGCCGTGGCCACCGCCATCTCGGCCATCGCGCAAATGGCCTACTTCGCCGCCCTGTTCGGTGGCGGTCGCGACGACGAGGACCGCCCCAACCCGATCGCGCTGTTGCTGATCACGATGCTCGCGCCCATCTCAGCGTCGCTCATTCAAATGGCCATCAGTCGTAGTCGCGAATTCGAGGCCGACCGCTCGGCCGCCGACCTTCTCGGAACCGGCGTGCCGTTGGCCCGAGCCCTCGAACGTATCGAGACCATGGCCCGGCGCATTCCCATGGACGTGTCGCCGGCCCAGGCACAGGCCTACATCCACAATCCTCTGGCCGAGTTCCAAGGTCGCCGTCGCGGTGGTGCAAACATGACGCGCCTGTTTTCGACACACCCCAGCACCGACGAGCGCATCCGCCGACTGCTCAGCCTCTGACGCTCACTTGACGGCGGTGGGTGCGACCGGTCCGCCCACCGCGCGCGTGAACGGCAAAGGGGTAGCGGTGAGCAAAAAGTCGTACTGACCATCGGTCGCACAGTCGGCGGCCAGTGCATCCAGAGCCCAGTTCTGACCTTGCGTCAGGCCGATGTCGCGGATGTTGATCATGTGCACGGGCAACATGGCGGCCGGATCCTCAGGCGGGTAGCACTCGAAGACGATGGTGTCGGTCGCCACGATCGCCACGTCATGATCACGAATCCATTCGATGCTCTTCTGACCGAGGCCCGGAGTCGGATACGAATAGTGCACCTTGTTGCCCACGCGCAACCAGTGCTGGTGTCCGGTGCGCACGCAGACGACGTCGCCTGGCATCACGGTGATGCCACCGAGCGCAGCCGCTTTGTCGAGATCGTCTCCGCCAATGGCGTGGGCATCATCGAAGAAGTCGACGCCATGAACGCGAGCGATGTCGAGCAGAATTCCCCGCGATACGACCGGTCCAACCTTCTCGATACCCAATTCGGTGCTTCCGGTCTCGTCGGTGGTGGTGTCGGAAAGACCGTTGTAGAGCAGGCCGTCGTACCCGACGTGCGCCAGCGAGTCGAGGTGGGTGGAGGCCTGGACACCCATGGTCACCACGTCGTCGCTGGAAGTGAAGTCTCCCGGGTCCCCGGACATCGAGTGGTTCAACGAAATCATCTTGCGCTCGGGGTTCACGCGACCGGGGATGAACCCCAATTGGGGTCCGTCCTCGTCGAACGGGTAGGTGAGCGAGAACACCTTGCCCTGACGCGCCGCGGCCATCCCCCGCCGCACCGCCTCGTCGTCGATGAGGTTCAAGGTGCCCCGTCGATCGTCGGCGCCCCATCGTCCCCAGTTGGAAACCCGGGCCGCCGTCTCGCGCAAGTAGTCGGGCATCGTCACAGCGTTTCTCCCGTCAGCCGAATACCAAATCAGCCATGGTCCGCAAAGTGTCCGGAGAACCACCGATGATCAGCGTGGTCACCTTGCTCTCCTTCCATGCCGCGAGGTCGTCACGAATCTTTGCGGCCGGGCCGACCAGACAGATCTCGTCCACCATCTCCTTGGGCACCGCGGCGATGGCCTCGGCCTGCTTGCCGCTCAAGAACAGGTTCTGGATCGTGTCGACGGCTTCTTCGTACCCGAGGCGGCGGAACACATCAGCGTGGAAGTTCATCTCCTGGGCGCCCATACCGCCGACGTACAACGCGATGGTCGGACGAGCACGGTCGTAGGCGGCCTCGATGTCGTCATCGATGAAAGTGGTCGCCATGGCCAAAATCTCGAAGTCATCGGGGGTGCGACGTGCACCCGGTCTGGCGAATCCCTCCGCGAGGTGCTTGGCGTACATGCCCTCGTGACGGGGTGCATAGAAAATGGGGAACCAACCGTCGGCTATCTCGGCCGCCAACGCGACGTTCTTCGGACCCTCGGCACCGAGGAAGATCGGCAGATCCGCACGGACCGGATGGGTCATCACGTTGAGAGCCTTGCCCAAACCCAAACCATCACGAGCGGGGATCGGATACTCCGGCCCGGCATTCGACAGACGCTCCTCACGCTTGAGAATCTTGCGAATGATGTCGACGTACTCGCGGGTGCGTGCCAGGGGCTTGTTGAAGCGCTGTCCGTACCAGCCCTCCACCACTTGGGGCCCACTCACACCCAGACCCAGACAGAAGCGTCCGCCCGACAGGTGATCCATGGTGATGGCTGCCATCGCGGTGGCCGTTGGCGTACGCGCCGAGAGTTGAACGATGTTGGTGGCAAGGCGCAACTTGGTGGTGCCTGCGCCCCACCACGCCAACGGAGAGATGGCGTCGCTACCCCACGACTCAGCGGTGAAAACCGAGTCGAAGCCGAGGGCTTCGATCATCTTCAAGGTTTCGGGCACGCCCACCGGCATGGACCGACCCCAGTAACCGATGTGCCAGCCGAGCCTCAAATCCTTCGTCATGGACAAATCATCCTAGTTGGCAAGGACATATCCGCTGGTCTTCTGCTAGAACCAGAGGGAGCCAAGCCAGGAGTCGAAATGGAAATTGGATACACCGAAGAGCAGGACGCCATGCGCGCCGAGCTTCGTGACTACTACGAGAAATTGCTGGACGAGGCCACCGTGGCCGAACTCAACACCAGCCACGGCATCGGCAAAGCGCCGCGTCGTGTCTGGAAGCAAATGTGTGCCGACGGGTGGGCCGGAATCGGTTGGCCGAAGGAGTACGGCGGTCAGGGTCGAAGCGCCATAGAACAGTTCATTTTTTTCGACGAGTCCATGCGCGCCGGCGCGCCGGTTCCCATGCTCAGTATCAACACCGTCGGCCCGACCATCATGAACTTCGGCACCGACCAGCAGAAGGAGTTCTTCCTTCCCAAGATCCTGGCCGGTGACGTCCACTTCTGCATCGGCTACAGCGAACCCAATGCCGGTACCGACCTCGCCTCGTTGCAGACCCGCGCCGTGCGCGACGGAGACGTGTACGTGGTCAACGGGCAGAAGATGTGGACATCGCTCTCGAGTGACGCCGACTACTGCTGGCTCGCGGTGCGAACCAATGCTGATGCCGCCAAACACAAGGGAATAAGCATTCTGATCATGCCCATGAATTCCCCCGGAATCACCTTGCAGAAACTCAATCTCATCGGCGAGCACGACATCAACGCCATGTTCCTCGACGATGTTCGCATCCCCGTCGAGAATTGCGTCGGTGGCGAAAACAAGGGCTGGACCCTCATCACCAACCAACTGAACCACGAGCGGGTCACATTGTGTTCCACCGGTGTCGTCGAGCGGGCGCTGGTCGATACGTTGGAATGGGCGAAAAAGACCAACCTGCCCGACGGCCGGCGGGTGGCCGATCAGGAATGGGTACAACTGAACCTCGCCCGCGTGCACGCGAAACTCGACGTTTTACGACTCATGAACTGGCAATCGTCCTGGGAGGCGACACAGGGAAAACTCGACGTGGGTCACTGTTCGTCCATCAAGGTCTACGGAACCGAGTTCTACCTCGAGGCCTTCCGGTTGCTGTTCGAGATCCTCGGACCGCCCGGATACCTGAAACAGGGTACGCCGGGGTCGGTCCTGCGGGCCCGCCTCGAGAGCCTCTACCGCGGCATGCTGATCCTCACCTTCGGTGGAGGCACGAACGAGATGCAACGCGACCTCATCACCATGTTCTCACTCGGATTCCCGAGGGCGACTCGCTGATGGACTTCGCGCTGAGTTCCGATCAGAACGAACTTCGCTCCCTGACGCGCCAGATTCTGATCGACACCTGTACCAACGAGCACGTGAAGGCGATTGCCGCCACCGAAAGCGCTACCGACCTGTCGTTGTGGCGCACTCTCGCCGACACCGGCCTCGTGGGCATCGCGATGCCCGAGTCGGTAGGAGGTGGTGGCCTGGGCATCATCGAAGCCTCCGTGGTGCTCGAGGAGATCGGCCGCGTCGCCGCTCCGGTTCCCGCTCTCGCTGTGATGGCCTTGGCCGCACCGGCGTTGGTCGATCATCCCGAATTGCTCGCCGGCGTCGCCTCGGGAGAGGTCATCGTCACCGCGGCCATCCACGAACCAGTGGGAGACGCGTTCACACCCGCCACCGTGGTCGAGAACGGCAAAATCACGGGCACCAAGGTCTGTGTGCCGCACGGCCTCATCGCCGAGCGTTTCGTGGTCACGGCGGCCGATGGTTTGTACTGCGTCGAAGCCAACGACCCGAGAGTGACGATCACCCGACAAGACACCACGTCGGGGGTTCCCGATGCCATGGTCGAACTCAACGCGGCGACCGCGAAATGTCTGGGTAACCCGGGGGCGACACACGCCATGTTGAGTCGCGGTATCTCGGCCGCGACCATCATGACATCGGGCGCGTGCCAAGCCGCGTTGCTGTTGATGGCCGAGTACACCAAGGGCCGTCAGCAGTTCGACAAGGTCATCGCCTCGTTCCAGGCCGTGTCGCAACGCGCCGGTGACGCCTACATCGACACCGAGGGCGTGCGCCTCACCGCGTGGCAAGCCGCGTGGCGATTGAGCGAAGGTCTCCCGGCCGACGAGGCATTGCTGTCGGCGAAGTTCTGGTCGGCCGAGGGGGGCTGGCGCGTGATGCACGGCGCCCACCACGTACACGGCGGCGTGGGTGTGGACCGCGACTACCCCCTGCACCGATTCTTCTTGCTGCACAAGCAACTCGAGTTGCTCCTGGGTTCCACTCAGCCCAGCTTGGCCCGCTTGGGCCGTCTGCTGGTGGGCTGAGTTTCGTGGCACAACCGACCCCCAATCCCCACCCGATCCTTCCGGACAATCCCGAGCACCTACCCATTCACACGCGCAACTACGAGGTGCGCGCGTTCAGGGTGAGCGACAGCGAGATCTTGCTGTGGGGTGCTGTTCGAGACGACAAGCCCGTCGGTATGTACGTGGTCGACGACCCCGAACCGCTCACCATTCACCACATGGTCGTGCAACTGCGGATCTCGTTCCCGTCGATGGAAATCATCGACGCCTCAGCCGAACTGAAGGAGTTCCCACATCACGAATGTCCCGGAATCGGCATCAAGTACAAGCAACTTGTCGGACTCTCCATCGCCCGCGGATTCACCCACAAGGTCCGTGAGATGTTCGGAGGACCACGCGGCTGCACTCACACCACCGCATTGTTGCAAGCCATGGGCCCGGTCGCCACCCAGTGCGGATGGAGCATGCGCGTGCTGAAGATGACCGAGCTGTCCGTTTCGGGGGCGCCGAAGCCCGAGTTCTCTCCCGAATCGCGGGAGCTGGCCTTCAAGTCGAACCTGAACACGTGCCACATCTGGGACGAAGATGGTGAACACGTGAGAACCATCCGCGCCGGTGGAGACATCGGCGCTCCGCTCTCGGTCACGAAACGGTTGATCAAGTTGGGTCGCGATCCCGGCGAATGGAATCGACTTCGCGGCTGAACGAGTCAGGCGTAAGGAAAATCGACGTTCTCAGCCAATGCGAACTGGATGGTGTCGATCAATACCGCGATCTCGGCGAAGTCCGGGTTTCTGGTGTTCACCAGAGGCGGTGCGAGCCCGATCGACTCCTTCACGGCGGCACCGTCCCGCAGTCGCTCGACGAGGAAGGAGAATTCGTCGGTGTTCAACGAAGTGCGAACCGTCCAGCGCATGACCCGGGCCAGGTCGGGAAACTTTCGTAGCACATCCACACCGGACACTTGCGCCGCCAGGGCCGCCAGCAACTGGCGCTGTCGACCCATCCGTCCGTAGTCGCTGTCTCCGCTCCGCGAACGAACGAATCCGAGCGCCACCGTGCCGTCCATCTCGACCACGCCGGGACCGATCTTCGGCGGATAGTCGTGCTTGGCACCGGGCACGTTGCCGGGCATCGAAATCGTCTCGTCCAAGGTCATGGTCACACCACCCAAGACATCGACCAATTCGAGGAAGCCTTGCATGTTCACCAAGACGTAATCGTCGATGGTGACGTCGAAGGAGTAGCTCAAGCCAGAGGCCAGCGCCACCGCTTCGGGTTGCAGTTCTCCGCGAGCGTAGGTGGACGCGACTTCGTCACGGGTCAAGACGTAGGGATAGATCGCATTGGCTAGGCCGTCGAAACCCTTCGGAAATTTCCCGGCCATGGCCGACTCCGGGGGGAAGCGCACGCGATTCAGGTTGCGCGGGATCGACACCATGGCGACACGACCCGAGTCACGATGAATGATGACGAGGATCATGGAGTCGGTTCGCAAGGCCCACCGACCCGGACCTTCATCTCCACCGAGCAACAAGACCGTGGAGAACTCACCCTCATTCGCGTCACCATTGGCAGTAGCCAACGGGTCCGAACTACCCGACGACACGAACACGTCCGCGATGACCCCGGACAAGTCATGAGCGCGGGTGACGGCATAGGCAGAGGGTGCCAGCAACGCCAGAACCCCCATGACAGCGAGTGAGGTGGCCAAGCGCTTCGGGGACTGCGGATCTCGTGAGCGCACCGCCTCCACCACGGCCACCAATCGGGTGAGGACGAACAGAACCCCCACCACCTCCAGAGCTCGCAGCACGTTGCGATCCAACACGACGCTGGTGATCTCGTTCCGTCGAACAACGAAGACAGCCACAACAGCCACCGGTAGGACGACCCCGCACATCAGGAGGATCAGTGACAGGGCCCGTCGGCGAAAATACGAGGGCCAGCCGGGCAACACGAGACCGGCAAGGACCGACCATGAGGGTCCTCGCGGTGATCCGTCGGTCTTCGACGGGTCGATGCTCGACTCGGACGACACCGAGTCGAGTTTCATCGATAACTCGGCCAGGCGGCGCAGGGCCTTCGGGTCGGATTTCCTCGCCATCGGCAAACCCTACGGCTCGCGACCAGCACGATCCCGTCACCTCTCACCGAAACTCGCACCGTTATGCGAGACTACGCATGTGACTTCAGGCGCTGCATCCGTTCCCACCCTCCATTGGTCCGACGCGAGCGTCGAGGTGCACAAACTCGTCGTTGGCCCCTTCGACAACAACGTGTTCGTCGTGCGCTGCCGATCGACCGGCGACGCGGTGCTCATCGACGCGGCCAACGAACACGAGAAATTGCTGGAGATCAGCGCTCGACTAGGAGTCCGACGGGTGCTGGAAACGCACGGACACCACGATCACATTCAGGCCATTCCCGCCATGCGTGAGGCCGGCTACGAGGTCGCGGTCACGGCCCTCGATGCTCCGATGCTGGGTGACCTCGGGTATGACGTGTTCTTGAGCCACGACGACATGATCGAGGTGGGTCGTCTGCGCTTGCAGTCGATTCTCAACCCCGGTCACACGCCGGGATCGATTTCGTTCCGAGTGCTGGACACTCCGCTGTTGTTCACGGGAGACACCCTCTTCCCCGGGGGGCCGGGGGCGACCAAGTTTCCCGGGGGTGACTTCGACACCATCATCGATTCCATCGACAACCTTCTCTTCGTACACCCCGCCGACACCATCGTGCTTCCCGGCCACGGGACCGACACCACCATCGGCGCCGAACGCCCCCACCTGAGGGAATGGGTGGACCGAGGGTGGTGAATCCCCATCACCCGGTGGGATGGTGACACCCACCTCTGGGTCACGAAACGCCCCCGGTGCATTCCGACGGTCGTCCCCCTTCACGGTTTCGTGGTGAAATCCGACGAATTCCATCGATTCGCAACGCTGTATCGGTGCTGAGTGTCCCTCTTCGAAACTGGTTCGCGTTGGTTCCCGGCAGCATCGGATACCACGTGGCTCATCACGTCGACGCCGGGGTGCCCTTTGGCCACCTGGCGCGGTATCACCAGCATCGGATACCCCCGGTACTGCGACCCGTGGAGCGCCTTGCGCGCCGGTCGTTGATCGAAATGATCCTCTGACGTGGGCCGATGGTCGTATTTCACGGTCCCAAATTTCCACTACGGTCATAGGGGAAATTAGGGGTCGCCTCTAGACTTCGGGTCATGAGCGTCGCCTTGTTCGCCGTGCACGACCTGCACGCCCGACCCGCCTCTGACGAGGACGGCCCCACTCCGACCGAGATTCTGAAGGGTCTGAACCTGACGGTCGATGCCGGTGAGGTCCACGCCATCATGGGTCCGAATGGTTGTGGCAAGAGCACCTTGGCCAGTTGTCTGTTGGCGTCGCCCGAGTACGAGGTCACCAGCGGGCGCATCGAGTTCAACGGTGACGACATCACCGATTGGCCCACCGACGTGCGCGCCAAAGCCGGGCTGTTCCTCGGCTTCCAATATCCCCAAGAGATCGCCGGCGTCTCGGTGATTCAGTTCCTTCGCCAAGCCCTGAGTGCCCGCAAGGGAATCGACTTGTCCGTGTTGGAGTTGCGATTGGCCACCATGGATTGGATGAAGAGACTGGGAATGGATTCCTCCTTCGTCGATCGCTATCTGAACGAAGGTTTCTCGGGCGGCGAGAAGAAGCGCAACGAGATCATGCAGATGGCCATCCTCGAACCCGACTTGGCCGTACTCGACGAGACCGACAGCGGCCTCGATATCGATGCCTTACGAATCGTCGCCAAGGGAATCCGCGAGGTGCGCGCCGATCGACCCTCCATGGGAGTGGTGCTCATCACCCACTACCAGCGATTGCTCGACGAACTCGCGCCCGATCACGTCCACGTGATGGTGGATGGTCGAATCGTCGCCAGCGGTGGGATGGAGATCGCCGAAACGTTGGAAATCTCCGGATACGAGTCGTTCCGGTCATGATCAACTCGGTCGACTGGGCGGCCGTCAAGGCCGATTTTCCCGTTCTGCAACGTCGTATCGACGGCGAGCGACTGGTCTATCTCGACTCGGCCAATACGTCGCAGAAACCGAATGCGGTCATCGACGCGATGGCTGATTTCATGCGCCTCGGCTACGCCCCCATCAATCGAAGTGCCTACCGCTTGGCGGGCGAGGCCACCGACGCCTTCGAGGGCGCGCGGAACAAGGTCGCCCGTTTCATAAAAGCCCCGCACGCGCACGAGGTGGTGTTCACCAAGAACGCCACCGAATCGTCCAACCTGATCGCCGCATCGTGGGGTCGCACCAACCTCGATCGTGGAGACGCGGTGGTGCTGACGCACATGGAGCACCACGCCAACATCGTTCCGTGGCAAATGCTCGCCGCGGAGCGCGGAATCGAATTGCGTTGGATTCCCCTCACCGCCGACGGCGAACTCGACCTGTCGAATCTCGACACGTTGCTCGACGGGGCCAAGGCGCTGTCCTTCACTGCCATGAGCAACGTGCTCGGAACCATCACACCGGTGACCGCGTTGTGTCGGGCCGCCCACGAGGCCGGCGCAGTGGCCATCGTCGACGCGTGCCAACACGTGCCGCACAACGTCACCGACGTGGGGGCCTGGGACGCCGACTTCGTCACCTTCAGCGGTCACAAGATGGTCGGACCGTCGGGCATCGGTGTTCTGTGGGGCCGCGAGAGCCTGCTCGACGCGATGCCCCCCTTCCTCGGCGGTGGAAACATGATTGCCGACGTGCGTCTCGACGGATTCACCTGCGCCGACTTGCCCGCCAAATTCGAGGCCGGCACTCCCCCGATCGTGGAAGCGGTGGGCCTCGGAGCCGCCGTCGACTATCTCTCCAACATCGGCATGGCCAACGTGCGTCGCCATGAAATGAGCCTCACCTCTCATGCCCTCGAGACCCTCACTGCGCGGTACGGCGACGACATCACCATCCACGGTCCGCGTAATCCCGAGGTTCGTGGCGCGGTGCTGAGTTTCGCCTTTCGCGACATCCACCCCCACGACATCAGTCAGGTGCTGGACGAGAAGAACGTCTGCGTACGAGCAGGTCACCACTGCGCCAAACCACTCATGCGTCTTCTGGGCGCCAATGCCACCGTCCGCGCCAGTTTCTACATCTACAACGACGAGTCCGATGCCGATGCTCTTGCCGATGCCCTCGACGGTGCAAGCGATATCTTCGGCTTCTGAAACAAGAGAGGAACACGATGCCCGGCCTCGAAGATCTGTACCGAGAGATAATCCTCGATCACTATCGCTCACCCCGCAACCGCGGTGAGCTACCACCGCCGGCCAACAAGGCCGAGGGTCACAACCCACTCTGCGGCGACGAGATCACGGTGTACGTGCAGGTCGACGGAGATGTGATCTCCGATGTGAAGGTGTCGGGCCAAGGATGCAGCATCTCGCAGAGCTCGGCGTCGATGATGTCGCAGGCCATCAAGGGTCGGTCGCTCGACGAGGTTCGCGCTCTGGTGCGCCGTTTCAAGGTGATGATGTCCATCGAGGAAGACAGCGACGACGCGGGCGCACCGGCGGTGAAGTTGGGTGACCTCGAGGCGCTGCAGGGCGTCGTGAAATTCCCGGTACGTATCAAGTGCGCCACCCTGGCGTGGAACACCCTCGTGGAAGCACTCGACGCCTGACGACTCGATCCTCTGAGGGAGTTACTGCCAGTAGTGGCAGGATGTCGGCGTGAAGATCACTCTGCTGGGCACAGGTAGTCCCATTCCCGACCCGAATCGAGCCGGCCCGTGCACCCTGGTGCAGACCGGCGAACGCAACATCATGGTCGACTGCGGACGAGGTGCACTGATGCGCCTCATGGCAGCCGGCCTGCTGCCCGCGATGGTGGACACCTTGCTGATCACCCACCTTCACAGCGATCACATCACCGACGTGAACGACCTCATCACCACGCGTTGGGTGATGCAACCGGTGCACACACCGCTGGACGTCTTCGGCCCCGCCGGTACCGGGGCGATGATCGACGCCCTGATGCGCATGTTGGAATTGGATCAGCAATATCGCCACGACCACCACGAGGATCTACGTGCCAACGGGCCGCTACTGGTCAACGTGACCGAAGTCGGACCCGACGAGACGTTGACCATCGGTGCGACCTCGGTGACCACGTACGCCACCGATCACCGACCCGTGAGGCCCACCATCGGATTCCGGCTGGAACACGGGGGAAAGTCGGTCGCGCTGGCCGGTGACACGGTGCCGTGCGCGGGCGTGGACGCCATGTGCGCAAACGCCGACGTATACGTGCAGACCGTGATTCGAGAGGATCTGGTGAATCTCGTGGCCGGAGTCGTACCCACCGGGGCTCGCTTCCGGGACATCCTCGACTACCACTCGACGGTGGAGCAGGCGGCCCAGACCGCGGCTCGCACCGGCGTGAAGCGTCTGATGCTGACGCATTACGTGCCTCCGATGCAACCGGGGCAAGAGGACGAATGGCGTGGGTTGGCCGCCGCGCACTTCGATGGGGAGATCATCGTGGGGCCCGATCTCACCTTCACCGAGATCTGACCAAGACCACCTCGAAGTTCACCGGCTACGAATCGACTTCGGGGTGTTGGTGAGAGACATCGCTTCGCGAAGTCGACTCACGCTTCGGACAGGCCCCGCATCGACGACTGCTTCGACTGTTGCTCGGTGAACCATCGATACGTGGCGCGGATGCCGCGATCGAGGTCGTACGACGGTGACCAACCGAGGTCGCTCAAGCGACTGACGTCCAGCACCTTGCGGGGAGTTCCGTCGGGCTTCGAGGTGTCGAACACCAAACGGGACGATGGATGCACGATGTCGCGCACCTTTTCGGCCAACTCACGGATGCTGAGATCGACGCCAGTGCCCACGTTGATGTGCGAGTCGTCGCTGTAGTTCTCCATCAGGAACACGCAGGCGTCAGCGAGGTCGGCGACGTGCAGGAACTCGCGCATGGGGCTGCCGGTGCCCCAGATCTCGACCTCGTCCTCGCCCGACTGCTTGGCGTCGTGGAACTTTCGAATGAGGGCCGGCAAGACGTGGCTCGAAACCAGGTCGAAGTTGTCGTTGGGGCCGTACAGGTTGGTCGGCATCGCCGAGATGAAGTCGCTGCCGTACTGACGGCGATAAGCCTGACACAACTTGATGCCGGCGATCTTGGCGACGGCGTACCACTCGTTGGTGGGCTCGAGCGGACCGGTGAGAAGCTGGTCCTCGGTGATGGGCTGAGTGGCGTGTCGCGGGTAGATGCACGAGCTACCGAGGTAGAGAAGCTTGGTGACTTTCGCGCGATGGCTCGCCTCGACCACCGTTCCGTGAATCATCAGATTGTCGTAGATGAACTCGGCCGGTCGGGTGCTGTTGGCCAGGATGCCACCCACCGTGCCGGCCACCAGAAAGACGTAGTCGGGACGGTTTCTCTCGAACCACACGTTGACCGCACCCTGGTCGCGCAGATCGAGTTCGCGTCGCGTCGCGGTGAGGATGTTCGTGAAACCCGCCTCGTCGAGGTGGCGGACCACGGCGCTTCCGACCAAGCCAGCGTGACCAGCCACGTACACCCGCGCGTCCTTCGGCATCGGCTGAAACACGATTACACCTCCGGCGGCAAGGCTACCCGTCGATGTCGATCGACGATCGACACTCAGTCGACGAGCGCTTGATGCAGAAAAGTCTTGAATTGGCTACGAATCGGGTATGTGCTCGATGGCATCAACTGCGTCATGAACACCGCGGTGATGTCCTCCACGGGATCGACCATGAACCAGGTGCTCGCCGCACCGCCCCATCCGAAGTCTCCGACCGAGCCGGGCACCTTGGCCTTCACCGGGTCGATGGTGACGCTCACACCGAGGCCGAAACCGACACCGTCATAGGCCGTCTCCGACGCCAGGGGACGTCCGAAGTCGGTGAGATCGGAGTTGTTCGGAAGATGGTTGGTGGCCATGAGTTCGATGGTGCGCGGCGACAACAAGTGGTTTCCGTCGACCTCTCCGCCGCGTCGTAGGAACTCGGCGAAGCGCACGTAATCGGCCATCGTCGACACCAAACCCCCGCCACCGAACTCGCCTGGGGGCTCGTGGAGAGCGCCCTGGCCCGCGGTTCCCAAGCGCACCGCTTTGTCGACACCCGGCAACTTGCCGTACAGACCGGCAAGTCGTTCCGCTTTGCTCTCATCGACGAACCATTCGGTGTCGGTCATGCCGAGTGGATCGAAAATGCGCTCTTGCATGAAGTCCCGCAGACGTGTGCCACTGGCCACCTCGACCACGCGGCCGAGCACGTCGATGGAGGTCGAATAGTTCCATTCGGTGCCGGGCTGGAACACCAGTGGTAACGATGCCAGCTGTTGGCACACCTCTTCGAGATTCTTGCCCTTGGGCCAACCCCACTCCATGCCACTCTTGCGGTAAATCGCGTCGACCGGATGAGCGAACATGAACCCGTAGGTGAGGCCCGCGGTGTGCGAGAACAAATGCCACAACTGCATCACCTCGGTGATGGGTTCCAACTGCGGATTCGTCTCGGATCCGGCGCGCCACACCTTGGTGTCGGCGAATTCGGGGATGAAGTTGCTCACCGGATCCTTCAGTTCGAAGGCGCCTTCCTCCCACAACATCAAAGCGGCGATGGCGGTGATCGGTTTCGACATGGAATAGATGCGCCAGATGGTGTCGTCAGCCACCGGACGTGCGGCCTCGATGTCGGCCATGCCGTACGTCGAGTCGAATACGTTGTGACCGCCACGGTTGACGCTGATGTGCCAACCGGCCAACTTCTCGTCGTCGACCAAACGACCGAAGTGGCCATTCATTCGGCTCAGGCGTTCGGCACTGAATCCAGCGTCGCGAGGGTCGAGACGGGGAAGACCACTGATGATTGCCATACGTCAACCGTAGGCGAGGACGTACGACCTCTCGGTCACCGACGCGACCGACTCAAGACGCGGACCCAGAATCGAGCCGTCCACGGAGGTCGCCGAAGGAGAAGACCACTGCCTCGGACAGTCACGACCGGCACGCGGAGCCTTCGAACCCTTCGACGGGGTTAGCCCCCGACGGCTCAGGGTTGCCCCGCCTCCTGGGCCGCGATCTCAGCCCTCACGGCGTCCATGTCGAGGGAGCGCGCTTGGCCCACCAGTTCCTCCAACTTGTGCTGCGGCAACGCCCCGGCTTGGTTGTACAGCAACACCTGTTGGCGAAAGATCATGAGGGTCGGGATGGACTGGATACCGAAGGCCCCGGCCAAGGCAGGTTGAGCCTCGGTGTCGACCTTGCCGAAGATCACGTCGGGATTGGCCGATGCCACCGCGTCGTAGACCGGCGCGAACGAGCGGCAGGGGCCACACCACGAGGCCCAGAAATCGACCAGAACCATGTCGTTTTCTTCGATCGTGGATTCGAAGTTTTCTTGCGTCAATTCGACTGCCGACCCCATGTCGGACTCCCATCCCGAGCGAACCGTCCACTCGACACCACCGGTCTACACCCCCAACACACTGGGGATACTCGAGCAAGTGTGACGATCTTCACATGGACAGAAAATCGACCACATTGCGTGGACACGGGCGGTCTCGATCGTTAGTTTTCCCCCGCCCTTCGAACGGGCGTCCACCCACCCTCGACATTTCACCGGGAGGTCTGTCCCATGAACACCCGATCGACCCCCGTGGTCCCTCCGACCACCAAGACGGTCGTTTCGACGTCTGATACCACCGTGATGGGCGAGTATCCGGGTAAGGGCATTGGTTACGACTGGCGGGCGGTCATCGCCGAGGTCGAGGCACAACTGCTCGATGCCGAGCTGGCTTTCCTCGCCAGCACCCCCGTCGACTGATACCAGCAAGAGGTCGTCTCGTCGGCTCCCACACGAGGTCGACTCTGCGGGGTTCGTTCGCTCCGGAAGCGGGCGAGCCGGCGAAAGCGTTGCGGGTCTGCGACACGGCTCGGTAGGGTCAGGCGCGTGACGTTCCTGACCGGCCTCCTTCTTATGTAGGGCGAACGCCCCATAACGCGTTCGCCGTCAGCCCCGTGCGCTCCAGCGCCGGGGTTTTTTGTTTGTCCGAATCAGCCTCGTCACGCCAGCACACCACCAAGGGAGTACCGCATGAAAACCAAGAACACGGGCCCGGCCCAGTTCGTGAACGCCGGTGCAGGGCACATGCCCTTCGCCAAGTACACCCCGTTCATCCCGCTCTCGCTTCCCGATCGCACCTGGCCCGACAACATGATCGACAAGGCGCCGCTCTGGTGTTCGGTCGACTTACGCGACGGCAATCAGGCGCTGATCGACCCCATGGACCCCGAGCGCAAGCGTCGCATGTTCGACAAATTGTGCGAGATCGGTTTCACCGAGATCGAGGTCGGTTTCCCCTCAGCGTCGCAGCCCGACTTCGACTTCGTCCGTCAGTTGATCGAGGAGAGCCTCATCCCCGACGACGTGACCATTCAGGTTCTGGTGCAGAGTCGTGACGAACTGATCGAGCGAACGTACGAGTCCCTGCGCGGCGTCAAGCAGGCGATCGTGCACTTCTACAACTCGACGAACCCCCTGCAACGTGAGGTGGTGTTCGGCCTCGACAAGAGGGGAATCGAGCAGATCGCCGTGAACGCGGCGCGCAAGTGCTTGGCGATGGAGTCGACCCTGACCGGCTCGTACATTCGTTACGAGTACTCCCCCGAGAGCTTCACGCTGACCGAACCCGATTACGCCATCCAGGTCTGTGAGGCCGTGATGGACGTCATCCAGCCGACGCCCGCAAAGCCGCTGATTCTCAATCTTCCGGCCACGGTCGAGTGTTACAGCCCCAACGTGTACGGCGACGTGATCGAGTGGTTCTGCCGAACCATCAAGAATCGAGACTCGGTGATCATCAGCCTCCACCCGCACAACGACCGCGGATGCGCCGTGGCCGCCGCCGAGTTCGGGGTGATGGCGGGCGCCGACCGCGTGGAGGGAACTCTGTTCGGCAACGGCGAGCGCACCGGCAACGTGGACGTCGTCAACCTGGCCATGAACCTCTTCGTGAACGGGGTGGACCCCGAACTGGACATCAGCGACATCGACGCCCTGCGACGTACCGCCGAGTACTGCAACCGTCTGCCCGTGCACCCGCGCCACCCCTACGTGGGAGACCTCGTGTACACGGCGTTCAGCGGCAGCCATCAGGACGCCATCAAGAAGGGCTTCGAGACCATCGATCGCAAGGCCGCCGACGCGGGCCGTGCTCCCGGCGAGTACGACACCTGGGGTGTCCCGTATCTGCCGCTCGATCCCAAGCATCTGGGCCGCACGTACGAGGCCGTCATTCGTGTGAACAGCCAGAGCGGCAAGGGCGGTGTGGCCTACGTGATGAAAACGGAACACGGATTCGACCTGCCGCGGCGGCTACAGATCGAGTTCTCGAAGAACATCCAACACATCACCGAGGATCTGGGCACCGAGGTGAGTCCGCTCGCCATGTGGTCCGCGTTCCGGTCCGCGTACCTACCCGACACGCCGCGCTTCGTGTTGGAGAGCCACGAGATGCGCAGCCAGTCGACCGACGGTGGTCGCACCACCATCACCGCCCAACTGGTGGTCGACGGTTCGCACGCCACCATCACCGGAGCCGGCAACGGTCCAATCGACGCCTTCGTCAACGCCATGCGTACCGGACTGGGGGCCACCCTCGACGTGGCCGACTACAGCGAACACGCCATCGGCAAGGGCTCCGAGGCCCGAGCGGTGGCCTACGTGGAGACGATCGGCGAGGATGGTGTCACGTTGTGGGGCGTCGGCACCGACGAGAGCACGGTGACGGCCGCTCTCCGGGCCGTCCTGTCGGCCCACGAACGTCATCAGTCCCCCACCGACTGACGACTCGAGGCGCGTCGGGCACTATCGTTCGTTGCGAGATCGCGGGTCGCGATCCTGGGCTGGAAGGAAACGACATGAAGATCTCGGTTGATTTCGACGTCTGTGCCTCGACCGGCAGCTGCGTGCAGGTCTGCCCCGAAGTGTTCGAGGTTCGTAGCGATGGTTACCTCTACATCCTGCAGGAAAACCCCGGCGAGGAGTTGCGCGCCAAGGTCGAGCAAGCCGCCGACCTGTGCCCCACCGCCGCCATCACGGTCGAGGGCTGAGACAGCGTCGTGGGATTCCACGACAAACTGAGCGACGCTTGGGCGTCGAGCGACTCGATGCTCTGCGTGGGCCTCGACCCCGATCCGACGAGGATGCCCCCGGCGATGGCCGCCGACCCCGAGGGCGTACTCGAGTTCTGTATCGGCATCGTCGATGCCACCGCTCACGCGGCCTGCGCCTTCAAGCCACAGATCGCCTACTTCGCGGCCCTCGGGGCCGAGGACCAACTCGAGCGCCTGTGCGCCCACGTTCGGGATCGACACCCGCGAACCGTTCTGATTTTGGATGCGAAGCGAGGCGACATCGGGCCCACCGCCGAGCGTTACGCCGAGGAGGCGTTCGAGCGCTACGGCGCCGACGCCGTGACCGTCAATCCGTATCTGGGAACCGACTCCCTCGAGCCGTTTCTCGCCCGTACCGGCAAGGGAGTGATCGTGCTGTGCCGCACGTCGAACCCCGGAAGTGGCGATCTGCAATCTCTCCTGATCGACGGAGAACCGCTCTACGAGCGCGTGGCAAGAACGGCTCGGGATCGATGGAGTCGACTCGGCGAAGTGGCGTTGGTGGTCGGAGCGACCTACCCCAACGAGCTGTCACGGGTGAGGGCGATCGTGGGCGACATGCCGTTGCTGGTGCCCGGGATCGGTGCCCAAGGCGGTGACGTGAGGGCCACGGTCGAGGCGGGGCGCGACAGTCGTGGATACGGAATGATGATCAATTCGTCGCGAGCGATTCTCTACCCGTCGACGGGTGCGGACTGGGCCGCGGCCGCGCGAGAAGCCGCCGAGGCGACCCGCGACCAGATCCGCGCCATCGCCTGACCTCACGCCGACAGGGCGTGCACGCTGGTGATGCCCGGCGCGTCGCGCAACTGCTGCAGCACCTCGACCGGCACCGGCCCCGACGTCGCGATCACCATCAGCGCCGAGCCCGGCACCGCCGCCCGACCCACATCCATGTCGCTGATGTTCACACCGGAGTTGCCGAGCAACGTGCCCACCAAGCCGATCACACCCGGGCGATCGTCGTTGCGCACCACCAGCATGTTCTCCGCCGGCGGAACGTCGGTCGCATGATCCTCGATCATCACCAAGCGAGCCTCACTGCGGCGCCCGATGAGCGTGGCTGCCATGCTGTGTCCCTCGGAGCGCAACGTCACCAGGTTCACGTAGTTCAGTGAGTCACGAATCGACGTCTCACGAATCTCCACACCGGCGTTCTTGGCCAACTGCGGGGCGTTCACGTACGACACGGGCTCGTCACTCAGCACTCCGAAGAAACCCTTCAGCACGCTCAGCGTGAGGATGCGATTGTCGTACTGACCGATCTCACCCTCGGCGATGATCTCGATTTGCTTGGGCGTCGGGCCCACCAACCTCGCGAACAGATGACCCAGTCGTTCCGCCAACGGCAGGTACGGGCGCAACGTCTCGTTGGCCTCGGCGGCCGACACGTTCACGGCGAAGGGGACGAAGTCGCCGGCCAGCGCCAACTTCACCATGTCGGCGATGGTGTCACCGGCCTTGTCCTGAGCCTCGCGGGTGCTGGCCCCGAGGTGCGGCGTGACCACCACGTTGTCCAACGCGAACAGAGGACTGTCGGTGCAGGGCTCCACGTCGAACACGTCGAGGGCCGCACCGGCGATGCGCCCCGAACGCACGGCCTCGGCGAGGGCCACTTCGTCGATGATCCCGCCACGAGCCACGTTGATCACCCGCAGATCGGGCTTGGCCCGATTCAGCATGTCGGAACCGATGATGCCCTTGGTTTCCTTGGTCTTGGGCAAGTGCACCGTGATGAAGTCGCTCTGGGCCAACAGATCCTCGAGCGACAACATTTCCACGCTCATCTGACGCGCTCGATCGACCGACACGAACGGGTCGTAGGCCACCAATCGCATACCGAACGCCAAAGCGCGCTGGGCGACCAGTTTGCCGATGCGTCCGAGACCGACGATGCCGAGTGTCTTGTCATAGAGCTCGACGCCCTCCCACTTGCTGCGCTCCCAACGCCCGACCTTCAGCGCGGCGTGCGCCTGGGCCACGTTTCGCGCCGACGCCAGCAGCAACGCCATGGTGTGCTCGGCCGCCGACACGATGTTGCTTTGGGGCGCGTTCACCACCATCACACCACGTCGGGTCGCCACCTCGACGTCGACGTTGTCGAGACCGATCCCGGCGCGACCAACCACGATCAACTCGTCGGCGGCCTCCAACACCTCGGCGGTCACCTTCGTCGCCGAGCGAATGATCAGGGCCTGGGCACCCTTCAGCGCCAGGGGTAGGGTCTCCGCAGTCAGGTCCAAGCGAACATCGACGACATGACCCGCCGCGCGCAGACGCTCGAGGCCGCCCACGGCGATTTCTTCAGAGACGAGGATTCGTGCCATACCCGCCCATCATGTTGGTCGGTCTCGGACCTTCCCGACGAATGGGTTTGACATTTCGTTCAAAAACCTCACCGTCCGATGGTCGAGCGTCCCGCTTTAGGCTGAGATCGTGGATCGCGCTCTGCACCAAGCCGTCGAGCGCTGGTTCACCAGTCGCGGTGTCCCCCATTTCATCATCGACTACTCCGCTCGCACCGACATTTGGACCCGCGCCATCCCCCTGCTGATCCTCGCCTACGTCGCCCGTGGTCTCAACGCGCTGAACCTGGCCGACTGGTCCACCGCGCGCAACTTGGTCGCCGCCGGCGTCACCATCGCCGTTCTCGTCCTCGGCTGGACGATCACCAACCTCGTGCTGCGCCGCCCCTTCTGGTCGGCACCCAACGAGGTGGGTCGTCCCGAGTTGGCCGCCTTCGTGATCGGTCCCACCGTCCCGAGCGCCATCTTCGAGCAGTGGGGTGACGCGCTTCAGGCCTTGCTCCAAGGCGTCATCGTCCTCGGAGTCATCTATGTTCTGGCCGCCTTCGCGGTGGGTCAGTTGATCCTGTGGGCGATCAAGTCGTCGTTCGGTCAGGCCGCCATACTCGGCCGACTACTGATGCGGGCGCTGCCGCAATTGCTCCTGTTCACCATCTTTTTGTTCATCAACGCCGAGGTGTGGCAGGTGGCGGGCACGCTGTCCGGCACCCCTTACGTGATCTGCCTCGGCGTCTTTTTGGTGCTGAGCGCCGTGTTCGTGTTGTCGCGTATCCCTCGCTTGATCGACAGCTCGGCACGTTTCGAATCATGGAACGAGGTCGAGTCGTTGGTCGCCGACACTCCCGCGGTCGCTCTCGCAGTTTCGCATGATGCACCCCTCGACCAGCCTTTGAGTGGTCGCGAGAAGATGGATCTGATTCTGGTCTCCACCTTCAATCAGGCGGTGCAGGTCACCTTCGTCACTCTGATTCTGACCATCTTCTTCGTCGCGTTCGGACTCGTCGCCATTCCGTTGGCGACACAAATCGGATGGATGGGCGTCGAGGAGACGAACGTGTTCTTCACCATCACGCTCAGCGGGCGTGACCTGGTGCTGACCGAGGCACTGATACGCGTGGCCGGCTTCCTCGGCGCGTTCATCGGCATGTATTTCACGGTCGTTCTGAGCACCGACGACAAGTATCGCGCCGAGTTCGCCGAGGACACCGCGCCCGCCATGCACGAGGCCCTCGCGGTGCGATTGGTCTATCGGTCGACTCACCCCGAAGGTTCGACGCTCCCGGACAATCCATGAGCGACGTCGTCGTGCGCGAACTGCGCGGCCTCGCCGAGATGGATGCTCTTCGGCTCACCGTGGGCAACGTGTGGGGCGCGACGGCAGCCGGAATGGTCAGCTCCGACTTCCTGATGGCCCTCGCTCATGCCGGCGGCTACATCGCCGGGGCTTTCGACAACGACGAGATGGTCGGGTGCTCCTTCGGAATCCTGGCTCGACACGACGGCGACTGGTGTCTTCACTCACACATCACCGGGATCGTCCCCGAGCGCCAGAACTCGGGCCTGGGGGCGCGTCTGAAATTCCACCAACGGGATTGGGCCTTCGACCAAGGTCTCACCGCCATCACATGGACCTTTGATCCCCTCGTGCGTCGCAACGGCTGGTTCAATCTGCGACGCCTGGGGGCCCGTGCCATCGAGTACCACGTGGACTTTTACGGACCCTTGAACGACGACATCAACGGCTCCGAGGAAACCGATCGGCTCTTGGCTTGGTGGGATGTGGACCCCTCGCGATCGACGAGCCGCGAGCCGACAAAGCCCGTCATCGAGGTGCCCACTCCTGACGACATCGTCGCGCTGCGAGGTAGCGATCCCGAGGCCGCCCTCGACTGGCGACGCGTGATGCGGGGTCGATTGGCCCCACTGTTGGACACGCACGACGTGGTGGGGATGAACAACAATGGTGATTACATCTTGACGGGAAAAGAAATGCGATGACAAAACTGCTGCCGCTCGAACCGATCCACCTGCGCGGTTTCGAGTTCCGCGTGATCGGACTGCCGCTCGTCACGCCGTTCCGCACCTCGTTCGGAACCCAGAACGACCGTCGTATCCTGCTGGTACGAGCCATCACCGACCAAGGCGATGGCTGGGGCGAGTGCGTCTGTGGGGATGACCCGCTCTACTCCAGTGAGTACGTCGAGAATTCGCATCATGTGATGATCCATCACCTCGCACCGCGATTGCTCACGAACGCCGGACGGTCGATGCACGCCGACGACGTGGGCCGGCTTGTCGAGCCCGTGCGCGACCATCGAATGGCCAAGGCGGCCATCGAGGCTGCGGTGTTGGATGCTCAACTGCGAGCCAACGACGTGCCTTTTTCCGCTGCCATCGGCTCGGTCGTCGATCGCGTGCCCTCGGGTGTCTCGGTTGGAATCCACGACGACATCGACTCCCTCGTTCGCACCGTCGGGGGCTACCTCGACGAGGGATACGTGCGCATCAAGTTGAAAATCGAACCGGGCAGCGACATCGAGCCCGTGCGTGTTGTGCGCGAGACTTTCGGCGACGCGGTGCCTCTCCAAGTCGATGCCAACACCGCCTACACCCGCGACGACGGGCCACATCTGGCCAAACTCGACCGCTTCGGATTGCTGCTCATCGAACAACCCCTGCCCGAGGACGACGTCACGGGGCACGCCATCATCGCCAAGCAGGTGGGCACGCCCATCTGTCTGGACGAATCCATCGTCTCGGCGCGCGCGGCGGTCGACGCCATCGAACGTGGGGCTTGCTCCATCGTCAACATCAAGGCCGGTCGGGTGGGTGGATACCTGGAGGCGGTGAGGGTCCACGATGTGTGTCAGGAACGGGGGGTACCGGTCTGGTGTGGTGGCATGTTGGAAACCGGTATCGGTCGGGCCATGAATCTCGCCCTGGCCGCGCTGCCCAACTTCTCCATGACCGGTGACGTCTCGGCCTCCGAACGTTTCTGGGCGCGCGACATCGTCATGGACCCGATCGTGCTCGACCACGGGCACGTCGTGTTGCGCACCGGACCTGGCTCGGGTGTCGAACTCGATCGACCGTTCATCGAATCGGTGACGCTGTCGAGCGAGGTCGTCGGGGCGTTCTGAGTTCCGGCTGGTTGGTTCGCCGCCACGCGGGACTACAGTCTTCGGAATGGCATTCCCTTTCCTTTCCCCCGAGTGGATGGACGCCGCCAAGGCGATCCGCGCGAAGTATCAGGACCAAGCCCCCAAGATCACCGCGGTGATTCGCATCAATCAAGTCGTCACCGACGTTCCTTTCGGCGATGGCACCGTCAAGAGTTACATGGACACGTCGTCGGGCGACATGGAGTTGGATCTCGGGGAACTGGAGAACCCCGATGCCACCGTCACCACCGATTGGGCCACGGCTCGCGCCATCTTCGCCCTGAACGATCAGGCGGCGGCGATGCAGGCCTTCATGGGCGGGAAAATCAAGGTGACCGGTGACATGATGAAGATGATGGCTCTGCAGACGCAGATGCCTCAGACCGACATCACCGCCAAGGTGGCCGAAGAAATCAAGGCCATCACCGAGTGATCGCGTCTCCGCGCGGGGTCGACGTGACCCGCGTCGAGAGAATCATCGCCACCGCGGCCGCGCCCGTCGCCACGTAAAACGCCGCGACGAACGACGATGCCGAGGAGTCGTCTCCGGACGATGCCTGCTGCACCGTCGTCATCACGACCGATCCGAACACCGCGCCCATCTGGGTCATCAGTTGTTGCATGGCTCCGGCCACACCGAGGTCGCGCTCGTCCACGGCGTTGGCGACGAGCGAGGTCATGGCGGGGCTGGCAATACCGATTCCGGCTCCCGACAACCCGAGGGCGACCAGGACCACCATCAACGGAGATTCGATGTCGATGGCGGCGAAGAGGAACATCGACATCACCACGCAGAATCCGCCCACCACACCCATCGCCCGCTCTCCCACTCGAATGGTGACGAGGCTGGCCAACGGAGCGACCAAAGCGAACGTCAGAGGTCGGGCGATCACGACGAAAGAGATCTTCGAATTGTCGAATTGCATCACCTCACTCAGAACCAACGGCGCCAGAAGAAATCCGCCCATGTACGCGAAGTTCGCCAGCGTCTGCGACAGGACCGGATACGCCACGTTTCGCGTCCGCAACCAGCGAAGCGGCAACAGCGGGTCGCGCGCCCGTTTTTCGATGCGCACGAAGAGAGCCAGCGACGCGATCGACGCACACAACAGCCCGACCGTCAAAAGGCTGTCCCACCCCCACTTCGGGCCTTGATTGACGCCAGCCAACAACATGGTTGCGCCCAATCCCAAGGCCACCGAGCCGGCGACGTCGAAGTGAACCTCGGCCGAGCGTTCGGTGTCGGGCAACAACCACACGGCGATGACGACACCGACGATGCACAGAGGTGCCTGCACGGCGAAGATGATCCGCCAGCCGAACGCCTCCACCAGTGGAGCGCCGGCGATCACGCCGAGCACCGGGGCACCGGCGTTCACGAAGCTCCAGTAACTGAGTGGACGCACCCGTTGATCAGCGGGGAACAGCCGGTTGATGTACGCCATCGTCGACGGTCCGGTGGCCGCTCCCGCCGAGGCCGACAGGATGCGGAACGCGATCATGCTGGGAGCGTCCCATGCCACCGACGTCAACGCCGCGAAAACTCCGGCCCCCAACAGTCCGCACACGAACACCCGCTTGTGGCCCCACAAATCACCGGCTTTCCCGTACGCCGGCCCCACCACCCCGAAAGCGAGCATGGGTCCGGTGATGCTCCACGACACCACCGAGATGCTGGAGTCGAGATCACCGGCGATACTGCCCAGCGACACGGCCAGGATCGTGATGGTGAATCCCACCGTGAACAACGCCGACAGCACCACCACCAGAACGGCCCAATGCCGCCCGATCGGAACACGACGACCCAACCAGCGACGAAGCAGGATGGGCCACGGCACCACACCCAACTCGTCGACTCCGACGGAGTCGACGTTCAGGGTGCGCGGGTTGGAATCGCGGGCGTCGGCGCCCACGGATCAGGACTGGGGCTTCAACGACGTCATCGCCGCTGCGAGGGCCGACACCGACCAACGATCGTTCTGATCGATGGTCTCGGCATTGGTCCACGACCGAACGCGAGTCACCTGGCCACCTTGAACGAAGAACGTCTCGCCGGTGAACTCACAGGCCTCCGACGACAAATACGCCACCAAGGGGCTGACGTTGGCCGGATCCCACTTGTCGAATTCGCCCTCCTTGGGCGCCAGGACCTCTTCGAGGCCCGGCGTTGCCAAAGTGAGGCGAGTACGGGCCGCTGGAGCGATGGAGTTGCTCTTCACGTTGTAACGAGACAGCTCCTTGGCGCAGATCTGGCTGAAGGTGGCGATACCGGACTTGGCCGCACCGTAGTTACCCTGACCGGGGTTCGAGAACAAACCACTCGTGCTACTGGTGTGGACGATGTTGCGGGGCTTGGTGATGCCCGCCTTGGCCTGCTCGCGCCAGTAGGCGGCGGCGTGACGAGTGGGCGCGAAGTGCCCCTTCAAGTGAACCGCAATGACCGCATCCCACTCGGCCTCGGTCATGTTGACCAACACGCGATCGCGCAAGATGCCGGCGTTGTTCACCAAGATGTCGAGATCACCAAACGCCTCGATGGCGCTGTCGATCATGCGCTTGGCGCCGTCCCAGTCGGCGACATTGTCGCCGTTGACGATCGCCTCGCCACCCATCGCTTCGATGTCGGCCACGGTCTGCTGAGCCGGCGTGATGTCGGTCCCCGTGCCGTCGTTCGCACCTCCGAGGTCGTTCACGACAACCTTTGCTCCTTCGGCGGCGAACAACAACGCGTGCTCACGACCCAATCCACGTCCGGCCCCGGTGATGATGGCCACGCGGCCGTCAAGTGCTCCCATGATCGATCTCCTTCGACTCCGTATCCACCTTATTCCTGCTCGACGTGCCCGCAAAAAGCCCGCGTTGCGTCAACCGAAATAGACGACATCGACGATGCTTCCGCGCGGGAGCAACTGACCCGGGGCCACCACTTGGCCCCCAACGACGGTCGCAATCGGCGCCCCGCGCACCCGACCCGTCACATTGCCCACCGTCAGGCCGGCGTTGATGATGGCGGCCTTCACGGCGTCGAGATTGGTGAGCACGGCCAGATTCGGCATCGACACCAGATCGGGACCCTTCGAGATGGCCACGGTCACCGACGCACCCTTCGCCAACGACTCACCGGCGGCGGGTAGTTGCGAGGAGACTCCACCGACGGGTACGTCGTTCGAGAACTCGTCGTCGGCGCGATTGATGATCAGTTGCAGATCGTTGAGCGCCGTCGTGGCGACATCGATGGTCATCGTCCGCAGATCAGGCACCACACGTGGGGCGGGACCTTGCGACACCACCATGTCGACCGCGGTGCCCTTGATCACCTCCTGACCTGCCACCAAATTCGGCTGCAACGCCACGGTCCAGCGAATGACCAGTCCGGACGGCACGTTCTCACTGAATTCCGGCGTCTGCACGCCCAACACCAGACCGGCCTCGGTCAACGCCGAAGTGGCGGTCACAACATCGAGGGCGTTCAACTCCGGCAGCGGAACCGGAGGCGGTCCGGTGGACACCACGAAGGTGATGGCCTTTCCACTCTGCAATGTCTGCCCGGTCTCGGGCTCGGTGCGCACGATGGCGCCGGCTGGCACGTCCTCGCTGGCTTCTCCCACCTCGATGATCGTCCAGTCGTATTCGGTGACGAGGTTGGTGGCCTCGCCCAGGTCCACACCGGTCAACGCCGGTACCGAATACGAATCCTTCTGAATCACCGAGAACAACAAAAATCCTCCGACCACGACCACCAACACCGCCACAGCGGCCACGATCCATCGCGCGATGACCGGGGCATCGGCACGATCGTTCGTGACCGAGTCCTTTTCGATCACCGCGTCGGACGTGGCGCTCACCATCGTGTCGGCGGAGTCGGGCGGTTTTACCATGTCGACCGGGCGCGCGATCTCTCCGGTGCTATCGAACAAGGTCGCCGACACCAAGGGCAACGGGGCGGGGCGGGGCAACGAGGGTGCCGCTTGCACCAACGCGCGCGCCATGTCGGCAGCCCCCGAACGTTCCAATGGATCGCAGCGTCCGGCTCTCTCCAGAACCGACGCCAGACCACCGAGGTCGGCCGAAACGGGAAACAGTCGGTCGACACGCCCACTCAGCGTGGTGACCACGGAGTCGGCCAGGAACGGCACCGAACCGGTGACCGCTTCGGTGAGGACCAGAGCCAACGCGTACACATCGGACTTTTCGTCGAACGGTTCCCCGAGAGTCTGTTCGGGCGCGCAGTAGCGCGCGCGTTCGAGCGACACCGAGGTGGCGTCAGCCCAGGCGTCCTCGGCGACCACCGAGACCACCCCCAGGTCGGCCACGCGAGCCCGGTGATCGTCGCCAAAGACGATCGCCGACGGTCGCAGGTCGAAATGCGCGAGACCACGGCGGTGGGCGTGGTCGAGGGCGCGACACACGTCCAACCCGACGACCGCAGCCTGACTCGGGGTGAGCAACCGTCCACGGTCGATCAAATCCTGCAACGTGCCCCCGCCGAGATGTTCCTGCACCACGTACACACGACTCGCATCACCGATCGTGGCGCGCCCGGATGCCAACGTGCGCAGGACCTGAGGGTGATCCATCGTCGCCGCGATCGTGGCCTGCTCGAGCAGGACCCCGCCCCGCCGGTGGCTGACCTCGGCCGAGAACACCCGGACGGACACGTCGGTGCCCGCATGACCGTCACGGGCCACGAAGACCGTGCTCGAACCCGAGCGACCGACTTCGGTACGCAGGCGATAACGGCCATCGACCAGGGTGTCGATCAACGAATCCGAGCCGTGATTTTCGGTGCTGGACATCGCTGGGAAACTAGCGTTGTGTTTCGAATGTGTGACGATCGCCCCCGTCACAAAGTGCAAAACACCAGTACAGCGGGTCAGACTGTGAAGGTGAGCGAGGACCAGGTTCCCCGAGAAGCATCCCTCGAGTCCGAGGGCACCGTCACTACCCCACCGGTTCGGCGTCGTCTCTCCATCGAGATGGTGCTCATCAGTGCCGGGCTGGCGATCGGATTGATGATGGTCATCTTGGGACTCATGTCGGCCACCACCGGTCGCGATGCCCTCGGCTATCCCGATCAGATCGTCAGCGTTTCGCCGGCCCCGAACGATCGTCAAGTGCTCTCCCAGACCGAGATCTCCGTCGACCTCATCGACGGCTACGAGGCCGAGTTGATCCTCGATGGCATCGAGATCCCCACGACCCGCCTCGAGGACGCCGCCCCCCAGCAGGCCAAGCCTGGTCAACAGATCGAATTACCCAAGACCGCGATCTACGACCAAGGAAATTCACTGATCCGCTTCGAGCCGACCGAGGGAGCGGCGGTCGAAAGGTACGACGTCGGAGTCCACCAGGTGACGGTGAATTTCTGGAAGATCGAGGACGGTCGCAACGCCGCGCGCAGCTTTTCGTGGTCGTTCGAGGTGCTCTGAGCCTCAGCGCGTGATCTCACCGGTCTCGAGCAAGACCACGAACTGAGCTTCGTCGAGCACCGGAACGCCGAGTTCCCGAGCCTTGCTGAGTTTGCTGGCACCGGGCTCGGCACCCACCACCAACGCGTCGGTTTTCTTCGACACCGACCCCGGGCTCTTGCCACCGCGTTCCTTGATGGCCCGTTCGGCACCGTCACGATCGAACCCCGCCAACGATCCGGTGACCACGATGTTGCGACCAGCGAGGTTCTGCGCGAGGCGCGACACCTCCACGTTGCCGAACTCGACACCGCTGGCGCGCATTTTCTCGATGAAGGCCCGATTGTCGGACACGGCGAACCACCCGGTGATGGACGCCGCAATGACCTCGCCGACGCCCTCGACGCTGGCCAAGTCGGCTTGCGTGGCGTTCATGATGGCGTCGAGGTTGCCAAACGCGAGCGCCAACGCCTCCGAGGCCGATGGTCCAAGATGTTTCACTCCCAACGCGGTGAGGATCTTGGGAAGCGGACGCGACTTCGAACCGTCGATGGCGCTCAACAGTTTCTCGGCGCTGATGCTGGCGAACCCCTCCAACGTGAGCAGTTGCTCGACGGCCAGTGAATACAGATCACCCGGATCGGACACCAAGCCGGCGTCGGACAATTGGAACACGGTCTTTTCACCCAGACCCTCGATGTCCATGGCGCCACGCGAGGCGAAGTAAATGATGCGCTGGTCGCGTTGGCTGGGACATCCCGGTTCGACACAACGGGTGTTCGCCTCGCCGTCGGGACGCGTGAGTTCACCCCTCATCGGACAGGGACACACCGACGGGAAGGTCCAAGGCTCGAGGCCGTCGGGCCGTAATGCCAGCACCGGTCCCACCACCTCAGGGATGACGTCACCGGCCTTGCGCACCACGACGGTGTCGCCGGGTCGCACGTCTTTGAGGCGTACCTGATCCTCGTTGTGCAGCGTGGCCATCTCGACGTTGGAGCCACCGACGAACACTTTTTCGAGAACCGCGAATGGCGTGACACGTCCGGTACGACCCACCGAGATCTGGATGTCGCGCAACAACGTGGTCCGCTCCTCGGGTGGGAACTTGAAGGCGATGGCCCAGCGCGGTGCGCGAGCGGTGAAGCCCAACGTCTCACGTTGGGCGAGATCGTCGAGTTTCACCACCACCCCGTCGATCTCGTACGGCAATTGGTGTCGATCCTGCTGCCAACGCTCGCAATACGCGTCGACGGCGTCGACCGAATCGACTACTTCGATGTCGGGGTTCACCGGAAAACCGAACGACCGCAGGAACTCGAGAGTTTGGCGATGGCTGGTGAACACGGGACCACCGATCACCTCACCCAACTGATACGCCCAGAACGCCAATCCACGCGAGGCGGTGACCGCGGGGTCCTTCTGGCGCAAACTTCCGGCACCGGCGTTGCGCGGGTTCACCGGCACCGGCTCGGGCTTGCGCCCCGCCGCGATACGTTCGGCATTCTCTCGTTCCTTGCCGGCCCTCAACCGTTCGAAGGCGTCGATGGGCAGATACACCTCGCCGCGCACTTCGAGCACCTCGGGAATCTCGTAACCCTCCACGGCAGTCAGTGTCTTGGGTACCACCGAAATGGTGGCCACGTTCGCCGTGACATCCTCGCCCTCACGACCATCGCCCCGGGTAGCGGCCTGCACGAACACGCCGTTCTCGTAGCGCAGACTCATGGCCAGCCCGTCGATCTTCAACTCGCACACGTACGCGGTGGCTTCACCCTCGGCAAGACCCCTCACCACCCGCTCGCCCCAAGCCACCAACTCGGAGTGATCCATGGCGTTGTCGAGGCTGGTCATGGGCACGCGATGCTCGACCGTCGAGAACGTCTCGACCGAGGACGCGCCCACGCGTGCACTGGGGGACGACTCGGTGACCAAGTCGGGATGGTCGCGCTCGATGGCACGAAGTTCACGCTCGAGTTCGTCGTACTCGGCGTCGGAGATCTCGGGGGAATCGTCGACGAAGTACCGCTGACGGTGGTAGTCGATCAATCGCACCAACTCGGCGTGTCGCACGACCACAGCGGAGGACTTCTTCGATCCGGCGGCCATGTGCAGATTGTAGATCAGGGGTGCGAGAGCGAACCTCAGGCTCCGACGGTGAGACGGGTGGCGAGAGCCTGTGTGCGAACGCGCTCCCCGATGTCGAGCACCTGACCCATGATCGATGCGGCGTGTTCCTCGGTGTGCGACGACATGCCACTCACCGGGGTCACCAGCGACTGCTGGCGCAACTTCATGGCATCGCAACCATTCTGCACGAGCCCGCACCACACACCGGCCAACCTCTTCCACGCGCGCTCGGCGTTGTTCATCAAGGGACCGTCGGAGGCGACCACACCCCAGGCCACCAATCCGCCCTTGTCGAGGAAACCCGCCAACGCCGGCGCCGAGAGAACCAGGGACTCAGAGACGGGCACGCTCAACACCGCCGGACCTGCGGCCAGCAAGAAGGAGATGTCGACGTCGGCACAACTGTGAAGTCCGACCAGACAGTCACGTTCGATCATGGCCATGGCACCCGACATCAGATCGATGGCGGTGTCGGGCGCGATGGGGAAGGTCTCGTCCATGATGTCGCCGATCATCGGCTCGTCGATGAGCACCACCTGCGGTGCGTCCGGAAGTGCCGCCGCCACGTACTCGTGGATGCTGCGGACGTGCGAACGCACCGCGCGAACCGCGACGTCGAACGCCAGATGAGCCGACACACCGGCGCGCACCAGCGACAAGCCGAGGCTCACCGGTCCGATGAACTGCCACTTCACCGGGGCGGTTCGACCCGCTGCCACCTCGACAAAGGTGTGCAGGCCGACGAAGGCGTCGTGTTGCAGATCGGTGTGGACCGGGGCGAACGGATCGATGCGTGACGCGTCGATCACGATGGCGCCGTACTGTCCCACGCTGATACCCCGGATCCCCACTACAGCCCGGGCGATCATCGACTCGGCCGGCGAGCGCTTTGGTAGCGACGGGATCGCCGGTAAATCGGGGGTACTCGTCAAAGCGAACTCGGCGGCGGCACGAGCGTCACGGTGAGGAAGACCGCCCACGCCAGTGGCAGTGCCACCGGTCAGGTATGCGGTCGCTGCCATGGTCATGCTCATCCCTCCCGCGTCTTTCGTAGCAGGCATCTCCCATCGGGTCATAATCGAGCACACCTCCATCGCGGCTCACCGGTCTCCGATTGTTGGGACATCGATCCCATCGGTAACGCTGTGGGGCGTGTCCGGTTCGAGTGCTCCGAAAAGTGCTCCGGTGAGTTCGCCGGCCCGAACGATGGTCGACACGATCTCGTGGGCGATGCGTGCGGCGGTGTTCGCCGGAGGCGCGATCGCTCCGTTGTGCGCGGACGCCATGACCGGGTGGTCCGGTGTCGCGCGGGTGGTGACGAACGTCGCGATCTGGGCGGCATGGGCCGTCGCTCTTCTCTGCGTTCTGGTGCCCTCGAGTGTCTCGCTCACCGCCATCCGCCTGGTGTGTCCCACGTCGATCGTGTCGTCAGGCATCGTCGTGGTGCTCGATGGTGACAGCGCGTCGGGAGTCGCGCTCGTGCTGGCGATCGTGGCGACTCTTCTGGTGTTCAGCGCCGATGTGGGAGAGTCGTTCGTGCAGGTGTCGGCCTACGGAGACGAGCGTCGTCACCTACTACGGTGCCCCGCGACCATGGCGAGCATCCAGATTCTGGCCTGGATCGCCTGGGTGTCGAGCATCGTCACGACCACGTCGTTCGGAATCGGGCAGAATCGGATCGGCGCGACACTCTCGGGCGTCGTGGCGATCGTGCTGTCCTGGTTGCTCCCCCGGCGCTTCCACCGCTACTCACGGCGCTGGTTGGTGCAAGTGCCCGCCGGCTTGGTGGTCCACGATCACGTGGTGTTGGCCGAGACCGCCATGTTCCTCGCTCGTGACATTCGATCCGTCGAGGCGGCGACGATCGGGTCCTCGGACGCGGCCGATCTCACCGGTGGTTGCCGCGGTCCCGCCCTGCGGGTGACGCTGGACGACTTCGAGACAGTCGTGTTGTCGGCCACGCGCGCCGATCCCGGGGGCAGGGCGGTTCACGTGCGGTCGATGATGGTGTGCCCGTCGCGCCTCGGCCGAGCGCTGGCCGAGTTGACCACGCCACCACCCAGCACCACCTCGCCGGCCTCGTCGTAGAACACGGCACTCTGGCCGGGCGAGATCCGTCGTTGCGGTTCGCGCCACCGCACCAGGACGTCGCCTTCGGCATCGGCCTCGACATCGGCGAGGTTGGCGTCGCCGTGAGCGCTGCACTGCACCCGGACCACACCGATGACCACGGACGAACTCCACGACACCCGACTCACCACTTCACTCTCGGTGAGCAGCATCGCTTCGGGACCAACCACCACCCGACGACCGGGCACATCGACGTCGACCACGAAGCGCTTGGTTCCGCCACCACCTCCGACGCCCCGACGCTGTCCGAGAGTGACCATCTCGACCGCTTCCACTTCACCGATACGGGCACCGTCGGTGTCGACGATCTCGGCCACGTGCAACGGGATGCGTCGCGCCAGAAAGGCCGAGCGGCCCGCGCGCCCGTCGTCATCTTTGGAAGTGGTGATGAAACAGACGTCCTGACTGTCGGGCTTGCCGGCAGTGCGCAGCCCCAGCCGTTCGGCGTGGGCGCGCACGTCGGCCTTGTTCATCTCCCCCACCGGGAAGATCGTGCGCGACAACTGCTGCTGATCCAGCATGTGCACCACGTAACTCTGATCCTTGGCGGAATCATGACCTCGCGCCAACCGATACACACCGTCTCGCTCGACCACGCGGGCGTGGTGTCCGGTGGCTACGGCGTCGAAACCGAGAACGAGGGCCCGCTCGTGCAGTCGATCGAACTTCAGGTGACGGTTGCACTCGATACACGGATTTGGTGTGACACCCACCGCGTGATCGTTCACGTACGGCTCGACTACGTCGCGATGGAACTCGTCGGTGAAGTTGAAGACCAGGTGATCGATACCGATCTGCTGGGCCACACGGCGGGCGTCGTCGACGTCACTGACGCTGCAACAACCGGTGTCGCTCTCGCCACCCCACAAGCGCATGGTGACACCCACCACCTCGTGACCCTGCTCCACCAGAAGCGCGGCGGCGACCGAGGAATCGACCCCGCCGGACATGGCGATGAGCACCTTCATGGCTCGCAGGCTACGGTGCCGACGTCGCGGTCGTGATCAGGCACGCTTCAATCGGGCGGCGACCGTGCGAATGCGCTCCACCGCCGAAGTGACCGTCTGGACCGTGCGCTCCACGTCGGCGACGGTGGTGGTGTGACCCATCGACAAGCGCAGAGCCCCCGCACTCCATTCGCGCTCGACACCCATCGCCCGCAACACGTGGGAGGGCTCCATGGCGCCGCTGGCACACGCCGAAGCCGCCGATGCACACACGTCGGCTTCATCGAGTAGGTACAGCAACGACTCGCTCTCGACGTCGGCGATGCACACGTGGACCACTCCGGGCACCGACACCGAGTCGGGCACGGTGCTGCGCACACCCGGAATCGCCAACAGTCCGGCCCGCAGCTTGTCGCGCAAAGCGGAGATTCGGGCCACCTCCGGGGCGCGTTCGGCATCGGTGGCTCGCAGAGCCTCGGCCATGGCCACGATGCCGGCCACGTTGTGGGTGCCACTGCGACGGTCACGTTCCTGTCCGCCGCCCTGGACGATGGGCTCGAAAGTGACGCCGTCGCGCACGACCAAGGCACCCACGCCCTTGGGACCGCCGAACTTGTGGGCGCTGAGGGCCATGGTGTCCACCAACGGCCACAATTCGCGAAGATCGATCCAACAGGCGGCCTGCACGGCGTCGGTGTGCAACACGGCGTTCGGAGCGTGACGGCGGACCAGGGCCGACACCGCCCTCATGTCGGTGATCGCGCCGGTTTCGTTGTTCACGGCCATCACCGAGACGCTGCTGACCGAATCGTCCAGAGTCGCTCGCAGCGCTTCGTTGTCGACCACTCCGTGGGCATCGACTGCCACCACTCGACCGCCCAGATGCTCGACACAATGCAGCACGGCGTGATGCTCGACCGCCGGACACACCGCCACGCCACCACGTCGACGGACCACACCGATGATGGCCGCGTTGTCGCTTTCGGTGCCGCAGCCGGTGAAGACGATCTCGCCCGGCCTGCATCCCACGGAGTAGGCGATCGAGTCACGGGCCTCGTCCACCGCCTTTCGGGCCCGACGGGCGAAGCGGTGCGAACCACTGGGGTTGGCGTACACACCGTCGAGGAACGGCATCATGGCGGCGATGGCCGACGCCCGCATGGGGGTGCTGGCCGCGTGATCCATGTATGTCACGGTGTCGGCCACCCCCGAAGATTACCGCCCCGTCGTGCGACCCGATCGCCCGATTCACCACCGACCACGACGGCGTGGTGGACTGAAAAGGAATGAAAGGATTCGACGACGCGACCTACGGCGACTCGTTCGCCGACGTCTACGACGATTGGTACGACGACGTCAGCGACGTGGATGCCACCACGACCTTGGTCGACGAATTGGCCCGTGGCGGTCACGTGTTGGAATTAGGTGTGGGCACCGGCCGTCTTGCCGTTCCGCTGGCGCGCGCGGGTTGTGCGGTGGTGGGCATCGATGCAAGCGAGGCGATGCTGGAGCGGTGCCGCGCCAAGTCCGGCGATCTCACGTTGGAGTTGATTCTCGGCGACATGATCGAGGCCCAACCCGATCGAACCTTCGACGCCGTGTTGGTCGCCTACAACACCATTTTCAGTCTGACCAGCGCCGAGCGTCAGCAAGCGTTGTTCGACACCGTGGCCCGGCGTCTGAGTGACGGCGGGGCGTTCATCGTCGAAGCCGCCGTGCCCGACCCCCGGCGCAAAGCCGGCGGCACGGTGGGAGTGCGATCGGTTCAGGCCGATCGAGTAGTGCTTTCGGTCGACGTGCACCACCCCGAGGACCAACGCGTCGACGGGCAGTTCGTGGAATTCACCCCAACTGGTGGCGTGCGCCTGCGCCCCTGGAGCATCCGCTATTCGTCGCCCGAGGAATTGGATCAGATGGCGACCCGAGCCGGACTGCGTCTGCGGAACCGCTGGGAAGACATGGGCAAAACAGTGTTCGCCGCAGATTCTGCGACACATGTCTCGGTGTACACCCGATGACAATGATTCGTCACTCCCGTGACGTATCATTAAGAAACCGTGAGTCAACTACGTCTGAACCCCCTGACCGGCCGCTGGGTCACCATCGTGGCCGAGCGGGCCATGCGCCCCACCGATTTTGCGAGCCGCGTCCCCACCGTCGAATCCGGTCCCTCGCGCCCGTGTCCCTTCTGTCCCGGTAACGAGGACCCCTCGCTTCCCACGCTCGCGCGTGTCGGCCCCGACGACCTCTGGCGCATGCGAGTCATCCCCAATCTGTTCCCCGCCTTCGACGGTGACGACTCTCTTGCGGTCCGCAACCTCGGTCCAGTGCACGTCATGGCCGAAGCCAGTGGCACGCACGAGGTGTTCGTGTTCTCGCGCGACCACACCGCCGGCATCGACACATTCAGTGACCAGGCTTGTTCGGAGTTGATGGTCACGCTGAAGCAGCGTCTGCAGAGCCACGCCAACACCGACAACATCCGTTACACGCAAGCCATCGTGAACCACGGCCGTGAGGCCGGCGCATCGCTGTCGCACCCGCACGGACAGTTGCTCGGTCTGCCGTTCGTACCGGGCGAGATCCTCGACGAGGAACGGGCTTTCGTGCGATTCGAGGGCGGCTGCATCCTGTGCGCCACGATCGAGGCCGAACTGGCATCCAACGAGCGCGTGGTCTTGGCCACCGACGACGCCGTGGTGGTGTGCCCGTGGTGGAGTGGCAACCCGTACGAGATGCTCATCATCCCGCGTCACCACGATCAGCACCTCACCGATTCGTCCGACGACCACGTGGCCGGCGTCGGTCGCGCCATCCGCGACGCCTTGGTACACCTGAACGGCGTGTTCACCGACGTGGCCTTCAACCTGGTGTTCCACACCGCACCCCACCACCACAACGGGCCCTTCCACTGGCACGTGCACCTGTTCCCGAAACTCACCACCGTGGCGGGCTTCGAGCGAGGCACCGGCGTGATGATCAACATCGTTCCGCCCGAGCAGGCCGCCGAAGAACTGCGCCGGGTGGGCGCCCGCGTCTGATCTGGGCAACACTGGCGGTATGAGCCGCATCACCGTTTCCATCGACCTCGACGCCACGCCCGCGCGGGTGTGGGACGTGGTGGAGCCCATCGAAAGCCACGTGGACTGGATGGCCGACGCGGTGGCCATCCGCTTCGAGGGCGACCAGACTCGCGGAGTAGGCACGAAATTCTGGTGCGACACCAAGGTCGGGCCCATCAAGTTGACCGATCACATGGAGATCACCGAATGGATTCCGGGCGAAGCCATGGGGGTGCGCCACACCGGGTTGGTCACCGGCACGGGCATCTTCACGCTGGCCCCGCTCGACGGCGGCACGCGCACTCGTTTCACCTGGAGCGAGCAGTTGACGTTTCCGTGGTGGCTCGGAGGTCGCCTGGGCGAGATCGTCGGCGGTCAGTTGGTGATGAAAACCATCTGGCGCCGTAACTTGAAGAAATTGAAGTCCCTCGTCGACTGACACCGTTCTCGGACGAGCGCACGGTCCCGTCAGATCTGTCGTATCACGGCGGTGACGGTCGCACCCAGCACGATCACCACGATCAACGGCGCCTTTCTCCAGGCCGCCACGACGGCCAACGCGATACCGGCGGCGCGGGCGTCGAGCACCAGTTCTTGGCCGGTGGAGAAGGTGTCTTTGACGATGAGTGCCGACACCACCGCGGCGGGGATGAGTACGAGACAGCGCTCCATCACCGACGGCATGGTGCGTCCACCCAGAATCAAGAGCCCGGTCACCTTGAACGCGTAGGCGCCCACCGCCAGAACGATCACCAGCGTCCAACTCATGGTGGCGACACCTCGACCACGACCGGTGGTGGCACCGGGCGTTGCACTCCCACCAATGCTCCGACCACCGACAACAGAATCGGCACCCCGACGGGTAGGAAGGACACCGTGGCCACGAACACCGCAGCCCCGATCGCGGCCGCCAGCCGCGCCCGGCGATCACTGAGCAGGGGCCACACCATGGCCACGAAGCCGGCGGGAAACGCCGCGTCGAGGCCGAACGTCTGAGGGTCGACTGCCCGACCGGTGAGCGCACCGACGAGAGTACCCAGATTCCAGAACGCGTACAGCGCGAGACCCGTCAACCAGAACGCGATCTGTTGCTCGCGACGACTCGGTTGGGCCACCGCCATCGCGGTCGTCTCGTCGATGGTCAGTTGTGCCGCCAGCAAGCGGCGCCCGAGAGAACCATCCAATCGTCGTGACATCGTCAACCCGTACACACCGTTGCGCGCGGCCAACAACAACGCACCACCCAACGCCGAACCCAGCGAACCACCGGCCCCGATGACGCTCATGGCCGAGAATTGCGACGCGCCCGTGAACACGAACAAAGACAACGCGCACGTCTGCCACACACTGGCTCCTGCCACCACGGACCCCACACCGAACGAGAATCCGAACACGCCCACGGCACCGCTGAGGGTGAGGCACGCCACCACCATGGGACGCAACGCTGAGTCACGCCACCACGCCCGTCGTTCGTCCACACGCCAAGGCTACGAGGTGCGTCCGCTACCGTTCGCTCGTGCGCGTGCTGATGCTGACCCGCGAGTTCCCGCCGGCCTCCATCGGCGGAGTGGCAGCCCACGTCGACGGACTCGCCGGTGCGCTGGCGCGCGCGGGGCACGACGTCGTGGTCTTCAGCATCGACACCGACGGCGATCTGCCCGCTCATACCACCACCACCGACGGGGTGCGCGTGGTGCGTGCCCGCACCGACCTGCCCTGGTTGCCCGACGACGGTGAGGTGTTGCGCACCGCCTCGGCCAACAATCAGATGGTGGCCTTGGCCGCCGGCCTCGCTGACTGGCACCCCGACCTCGTGCACGCACACGATTGGCACACCGCCTGGGCCGGCGACACTCTGTCGACGTTGTTCGGCACACCCTTGGTGGCCACGTTCCACTCCACCGAACGAGGTCGTCACGGCGGTCACGTTCCCGAAGGTGCCGGTTCGGCCATCAATGCAGTGGAAGCGTGGCTGGCGTATCGGTCCACGGCGCAGATCTGCTGTTCGCGTTTCATGATGCGCGAGCTGTTGGAGGGTCTGGATCCGACGAATGTCGAACTCGTCCCCAACGGCGTCGACCCACGCGTGTGGGCACCCGATGGCACGGTCACGCGTGAGCCGATGGTGTTGGCCTGGGGTCGCGTGCAGTACGAAAAGGGCTTCCAGGTGTTGGCCCAAGCGATGGCTTTGTTGCGCGGTCGGGTCCCCGGCATTCGGTGCGTCATCGCCGGACGTGGTTCGTATCTGCCCGAACTACAGAGTCAAGTCGACATCGAGGGCGTCAGCGATCTGGTGAACCTGGCCGGCTACGTCCCCGACGACGAGTTACGTTCGTTGTTGCATCGCGCCGGATGCGTCGTGATCCCGTCACTGTACGAACCGTTCGGCATCGTGGCCCTGGAGGCGCTCGCCGCCGAAGCACCCACGGTGGCGGCCCGCACCGGAGGACTGGCCGAGATCATCGAGGGAACCGATGCGGCGGCGTTGTTCGAGCCCGGCAACGCGCGTCAGTTGGCCAGTGCGATCGAACGGGTGCTGACCGACGGGACATCGGCGCACGACATGCAAAAGGCGGGGCGTGAAGTGTTGCGCAGTCGCTTCTCGTGGGATGCCATAGCCACCTCCACACTGGCGGTGTACGAAAGAGCGATCAACGACCGCTGAAGGTCGCCTTGCCCGGGCCCTTCTCGAGAAAACTCTTCACGCCCGTCTGACTGTCGTCGGTGGTGAAGACGTCGGTGAACAGACGACGCTCCAACAACAGACCCTCGGCCAGCGAGGTGGACAGTCCCTCGTCGACGGCCCGTTTGATGGCGGCATGGGCCAACACGGCGCCCGTGGCCACCGACGAAGCCAACGCCATCGCGCGCTCGAGCAGGCTGTCGTTGGGCACCACCTCATCGGCCAAACCGATGCGCAACGCCTCTTCGGATGTCACCTGGCGACCGGTGATCATCAATTCCTTGGCCCGACTGGCGCCCACCACACGGGACAGACGTTGCGTGCCACCACCGCCGGGGATGATGCCGAGCAACACCTCGGGCTGTCCGAACACGGCTTTGTCGGCCGCGATGCGATAGTCGCACGCCAACGCCAGTTCGCATCCTCCTCCGAGGGCGTATCCGCTGACCGCGGCGATGACGAAACGCGGAATCGCGGCCACGGCGTCGAGCGCCGAGTGGAAACCCCGACCGATGCGCTCCGCCTCGGCGGTGCCACCGAACTCGCTGATGTCGGCTCCGGCGGCAAAAAGGCGTTCGCCACCGGTGATCACCACGGCCCCGGGCGGGTTGGTGGTGAGATCGCTGGCCACCTCGCCGAGTCGGGTCAACACGGCCAGACTCAAGGCGTTGACCTTCGGGTTGTCGAGCGTCACCACGGCGACACCGTCGGCACGACGCTGACATCGAACCAGTTGGCCCGATACTTCGTCTTCGGAACTCGAAACACCGGACATGGTCGCTCCTCGGTCGGACGTTCAGGCGCCGACGGTCTTCAGCATCTCGTCCGCGGCACTGTACGGATCGAGAGTGCGCTCGATGACGTCGTCCTGCAGGGACTCCCAACGCTCGCCGGTGCAGATCTCACGAGCCCGCCGTTCCAGTCGACGGGCCACGATCTCGCGCAATTCCTCGCGCAGACGGAACTGACGGCGTCGATCCAATTCGCCGCTGGTGGTGATGAACTCGCGATGGTTCGTGACCACCTCCCACAACGCCGCCACACCCTCGCCGGTGGAGCCCACGGTGGGAACGATGGGCGGGCGCCACGCCTCGTGCGCCAGGTCGGACAGATCGAGCATTTGCTCCAGGTCGCGACGCGTCTCGTCCACGCCCTTGCGATCAGCCTTGTTGATGACGAATATGTCGGCGATCTCCATCAGACCGGCCTTGTTGGCCTGCACCGAGTCGCCCCAACCCGGATTCACCACCACGATGGTGGTGTCGGCCTTGCCCGCGATCTCCACTTCCACCTGGCCCACGCCAACGGTCTCCACCAACACCCACAGACGGCCGATGGCATCGAGCAGACGAATGGCCTCGGGGGCCGCCAACGACAGGCCGCCCAGATGGCCACGCGTGGCCATGGAGCGGATGAACACCCCGGGATCAGTGGCGTGATCCTGCATGCGTACGCGGTCGCCCAGTATGGCGCCCCCGGTGAACGGCGACGAAGGGTCGATGGCCAGCACGGCCACCTCCAGTTGCTGCGAACGCAGGTGACCGATGATCGACGAGGACAACGTGCTCTTGCCGGCCCCGGGTGCACCGGTGAGTCCCACGGTGTAACTGTTGCCACCGCGCGGGTACGACAGACGACCGATGGCGCGCGCCATGTCGCCGCCTTGCTCGATCATCGACAACAGGCGCGCCAAGGCACTGCGATCACCATCGAGAGCGGAGGCGAAGAGAGAGTCAGGATTGCGATCGCGGCGACTCACACGTTCACCACTTCGGTGACGCCGTCCACGCGGTCGCGCATGATGCGCTCGATACCCTGCTTCAGGGTCTGAGTGGACGTGGGACAGGTGCCACAGGCACCCACCAGCGTGACGCTGACGATTCCGGTGACCTCGTCGACGTCCTTCAACTCGATATCCCCGCCGTCGGCGTGAAGAGCCGGGCGGATGGCCTCGATGGTCTCCTCGACTTGGGTTCGCATGCTGGACACTGAATCACCTGAGTGGGCTAGGGAGCACTTCGAATCGTAGAGTGAGAGGGCGCGGGAAACTCTGTCAAGCGGCGTATGTCATGAAGGGAAAACGATGATCGGCACGGTTCTCGCCCACCAGGGCGGGTGGGACGAGATCTTGATGGTGGCCGGGCCCATCGCCATCATCGTGGGTCTGCTGGCGATCGTGCGCCGTCGTCTGGGAACGGGACCCTTGGATCAGGATCGTTCGACCGAGACAGCCGACTCAGAGATCGACTGAGTTGGCCCGCGTCACCGAGGCACCCATCGCCACCAAGCGACCAACCAGATCGTCGTAGCCCCGGTCGATGTGCTCGATGCCCGAAATGACGGTGCGTCCCTCGGCTGCCAGCCCGGCGATCACCAAAGCCGCGCCGGCGCGAATATCGGGGGCCACCACCGCCGCGCCACGCAAACGTTCCATACCGCGCACGATGGCGTGGTGGCCGTCGGTACGAATGTCGGCGCCCAATTTCGACAATTCCTCCACGTAGCGGAAACGACCCGGATACAGGTTCTCGGTGACGATACCCATGCCCTCGGCGACAGCGAGCATGGTGACCAGCAACGGCTTGTAGTCGGTGGCCAAACCCGGGAACGGAAGGGTCTGCACGTCGACGGCACGCATTCGACCCTCGGACACGATCGACACTCCCCCGGGAACGGCCTCGAGTTGCAGACCCATGTCGTTCATGCGATTCAACAACACCGCCATGTGATCGGCACGCGCACCCTTGATCACCGCCGAGCCACCGGCCACCGCCACCGCGGCCAGATACGTTGCGGCCTGAATACGATCGGGTACGACGGCGTGCGACACGGGCACGAGCGACCCGCGTTCGACTCCCTCGATGCTCAGAACCGACGAACCGATCCCCTCAATGTGAGCGCCCATTTCCACCAACAGTTCGCACAGATCGGCCACTTCGGGCTCACGCGCCGCGTTGGTGATGGTGGTGGAACCCTCGGCCTGAACTGCCGCCGTCACCAAGTTCTCGGTGGCACCCACCGACGGAAAATCGAGCACGATGTCGGCGCCCCGTAATCGGTCGACGTACGCCACGATGGATCGATCGTCGATCTCGAACTCGACTCCCATGGCTCGAAGGCCGGCGAGGTGCAAGTCGATGGGGCGGGTGCCGAAATCGTCACCACCGGGCATGTCGAGACGCACTCGCCCGCACACGGCCAACAATGGACCGAGGACGTTGATGGAGGCGCGAATGCTGCTGACCAGGTCGGAGGGCGCCACCGTGCCGACGTCGCCGTCGTTGTACAGATGCAGCACCGAGCCGTCGACGTCGTCGCGTCGAGCACGCACACCGAGTGCGCCCAACAGAGCACCCATGGTTTCCACATCGGAGATGTCGGGCACGTTGGTGAGCTCGTGTCGGCCGGGCGCGTAGAGCGAGGCCACCATCAACTTCAGCACCGAATTCTTGGCTCCGGGAACATCGGCCTGTCCGGACAAGGGACCGCTCTGCTGAACGACGATGCGGTCCATAGACGTACAAGTATGCTCGCTCCGTGGGTCGCAACGGGGTGCATCTGGTGCGCGAGTGGCCCGACGAGCCGCAGGTGAGAGAGTGGTTGTACGTCCCCCACGACGATCTGGTGGACGAAGAAGCCGACATCGACACCGACCTCGGAGCATCCGACAGCGAAGCGTCGTTCGTTCAACGTCACGGACCGTTCCTCGACTATCGACGCACCGTCACCGCGAGCAACGGGCGATTGAGCGAACGCACCGACTACCGCCTGGTGATCCCCTGGTTCCATTGGATGTTCGGACCACTGGTGCGACGCTCGATCGTCCGCCGTTCACCGCGTTCGCGGGAGGGACAACCCGGTTGGGCGCCCCCGGATCGACTCGATCAACGACAGGTACGCATTCTCGGTCTGCTGGCCGCCGCCTCGTTGCTGACCGCGTTCGTGAACACCTTGTTCACGCAGACCGTGGCGTTCGCTGGCGACGACTTCGGTGTGGGCGACTGGGGTCGTGGCGTCGCGGGCACCGTCGTGCGCGTGGGCGTGTTGTTCGGATTACCCGCGGCTCTGCTGGCCGATCGCATCGGACGGCGGCGCGTGGTGGTGGTGTTGGCGTGGGCCGCACCCACCGTGGCCTCGCTCGGGGCGCTGGCTCCCAACTTCCCGGTGTTGGTGGCCACGCAAGCGTTGGGGCGCCCTTTGGGGTTGGCTCTCGATCTGCTGATCGCGGTGATCGCTGCCGAGGAGATGCCCCGAGGTTCGCGGGCCTACGCCGTCAGTTTGTTGGCCATGGCCAACGGATTGGGAGCCGGCGTGGCGGTGGTGGCCTTGCCGCTGGCCGACGTGGGCCAGTCCGGCTGGCGTTGGGTCTATGTGTTGGGGTTGGTGTGGTTGTTGGTGGCCCGCGATCTGGCCAGACATCTCCCCGAGACGAGACGGTTCGAGTGGCACAAGGCCGACACGTCGGCCACACCGATTCCGCGTCTGCAGCGCCGTCGTCTGGGTATCCAGATGGCGGTGGCATTCTTCGGCAACATGTTGTTGTCACCGGCCTCGTTCTTCCAGAACACCTTCTTGAAGGACGAGCGCGGCTTCTCGGCGGGCATGGTGTCGCTCTTCAGTATCGTCACCGCTACCCCGGCGGTGATCGGACTGGTGGTGGGCGGTCGCGTGGCGGATCGGGCAGGCCGTCGACGATTGGCCGTGATCTGCGCGCCCACCGGGGCGTTGCTCATCGCGTTGTCCTTCAATTTCTCGGGATCGTTGATGTGGTGGAGCGCCATCGTGGGCGCCATCGTGGCGGCCACCGCCTATCCCCCGCTGGCCGTGTACCGCACCGAATTGTTCCCCACCGGCAACCGTGGTCGGGCGGCCTATCTCATCTTGGCCAGCGCGCTGTTGGGCGGAAGCATCTCGTTGTTGCTCACGGGAGCGATCGTCGACGGTGGCTCGGCTTACGGGCCGGTGATGTTGGCGTTGGTGGGCGGACCGGTGGTGGTGGCTCTCATCGTGGCCTTCACCTATCCCGAGACCGCTCGTCGCGAGTTGGAGGATCTCAATCCCGAGGACCACACCTTGCCCATGACGAGCACGAACGACTCAGGAGAGTGACGACACCCAGTCGGCGACCACGTCGGCAATGAGAGCGTCCTTTTTCTTCAGATCGTGACGACCGTTCTCGATGAAGTGATGCGTCACCGCACCGGGGATGACGGCGGTCGAGCGACGCAATTCGTCGGGTGATCCGAAATCGTCCTTGGTGCCGTGCACGAACAGGCACGGCACCGTGAGGCGGGGCAGATGTTCCACGCGGAGATTGTCGGGCCGGCCCGGTGGATGCAACGGATAGGACACCAACACCACGCCGCGCACCGGCATGGCCCGCTCGCCGTCGATGTCGGGTACACCACCGGCCACCATCGAGCAGATGCGCCCGCCCATGGATCGACCGCCGAGAATCAGTGCGCTGGTGGTGGTGCCGTGCTCGGTGGCGAACCGATGGGCGCACTCGCGCACCCGGGCCAACAACACGGGTGGACGATCGGGGGCGCGCTTGCCGACCAGGCGATAGTCGAAGTCGTATCGACCCACCGGCATCGGCGACAGGCGGTGTTCGATGGCGAGCAACGACGAATGACCCGCACCCGAGCCCGACCCGGGGAACAACACCAACCCCTCGGGCCTCTTCACCGTGGTCACGATCAGCCGATCAGAATGCGTCGGGCCTCGCCCAGATCACCGATGGCCTTGCTGGCCGAGTCCTGATTGCCGCCGTGATCGGGGTGAACGGCACGCAGTCGGTTGCGGTACTGCGCCATCACCTCGCTGCGCGTGGGCTTCACGGTGCCCATGGGGAAACCAAGGATCTCGAGGGCCCATGCCCGCGGGTCGCCGATGGAGCGCAACGAGGTGGCCGTGGAGCCCACCAGATGACCGACGAAGGCCTGACCCAACGGGCCACGCCAGTTCAACGCCTTCACCATCAGCGGCGCCAACGCCTTGCGGCTGGGTACGTCCAGTCGTTCGAGCGAGTAGATGGCACCCAACACCTGCTGCATCGGATTGCCCTGGGTGTCGAACTCGAAAGCGAAGTCCTCACCGGTGCCCACCAGACGATGCAGGCTGCGGGCCATGCCATGGCGGTCGACCTGATAACGATGGCGCAAGCGTGGTTGGGCCACCCGCTCGTTGCGTTCGATCTGAGCCACCAAACGATGGATGTCGGGGATGAGTTCCTCCTCCACGTCGATGATGTGGCGAGCCACGATGGCGCTCAGCAACAAACCGCCGAAGCCGGGAGCCGGGTCGGTGGGCAACACCATGTGCCCCAGCGACACGCGACGCGTGGGAGTCAGGGGCCGCGTGTGCCAGATCTCCAACTCGGCCAACAACATGATGGACTACTCGTCGTCGTCAGAGTCGTCGTCGTCAGAGTCGTCGTCGAATTCGATGTCGGAGCCGTCGTCGAATTCGATGTCCCCGGCGTCGATCTCATCCAAGAGTCGGTCCACGATCTCCTCGGCCTCGGTGGGCACGATGAGCGTCGTTTCCATCCAGCGATGCGTGACCCGGTTGGCGATGAGCGTCTCGGTGATCTCACGCCGTTCCTCGATGTTGAATTCGTCGAGTTCGTATTCGGTGACTTCGTCGCCCTCACCGACACCACCGACCACCGCGGTGACGCCGATGCCCAGTTCTTTTTCCAATCGATCGAAAAGGGTGTCCATGAGATCCTCGAACTCGGCCGACACCACCAACTCGGACTCCACCCACGCGTGGGCGATGTCGGCGTTGGCCAATCGGGCGGTGAGCTCGGCCTGCTGATCGGCGGTCCACGACGAGAGGTCGTAGTAGACATTCTCGAGATCGGGGTCGAGCGGATTCCAATCGGTCACGTCCGTGACGCTACCCCTGATTCAGCGCAGAAATCGGCTCAAGAACGCTTCGGTGTCGTCGAACTCACGTTGCTTGTTGGCCGGCTCACGAAAGCCGTGACCCTCGCCCTCGAACTCGATCAGTTCACAGTGTTGTCCACCATCGTCGGTGATCGCCCGCACGAGCGAGCGACTCTGTTCGATGGACACCACCGGATCGGCGGTTCCGTGCAGGATCAGCACGGGAGTGTCGCGTAGTTCCGCGGCGCGATGGATCGGCGAGCGTCGCGCGCTACGTTCGATGGTCTCCGCGGGCGTGCCCATGAGGGTGCGGTTGTAGTGCGCCTCGAAGCGGTGCGTGGTGACATCGAGAGCCGCGATGTCACACACCGGATACGACACCACCGCCGCAGCAGCCACCCGCGGTCGAGCCACCATCGCATTCAACGCGGTGAGCCCACCGGCCGAACCACCGATTATTGCCACGGTGTTCGCGTCACGACCCAACGCTCGCAAGGCGTCGACCACGTCGTCACTGTCGAGTTCGCCCCAGCGACCACGCAGACTCTGCGTGAACGCGCGCCCGTGGCCCGTGGAGCCACGATGGTCGGGTACCAACACGTCGTATCCACGATCCACCCAGTAGTTGATCTTGGGGTGAAAGGTCACCGTCGACTGATCGGTGGGCCCACCGTGTATCCAACAGATGGTGCGGCCGTTGGGT
>Ga0194126_10000886_pt1 | contig 50743 bp, 51 predicted proteins | sample TA2KigC150mmetaG_FD_148641 | JGI IMG/M metagenome (GOLD analysis project Ga0194126, IMG submission 148641) | Freshwater microbial communities from Lake Tanganyika, Tanzania - TA2015035 Kigoma Deep Cast 150m | ecosystem: Environmental > Aquatic > Freshwater > Lake | place: Tanzania: Lake... | reverse complement strand
CGGCGCGATAAAAGTCTCTTCCGTTTGGGACTCGATTGGCTAAAGTACGCATTGAAGCATTCGCTAGACTTTCAACCCGTCTTCCTTTTTAGCCTGCCAGAGGTACCAACTCATGTACGGTAGAGAATTGGGTAGTATATTTTTCAATTCCCCCGAGGAATTTCAAAAAATATTGGACGATGCAAAAGAAGGCCCACCGCCAGTTTGGCCGCGTATAGTTACAGCATTTTTACGAAAGATATCAGATCAAATATCAAATCGAAACACTTTCCACACGCTGTTATGGCTCTGGGTTTGGATTTCCAGTTTCATATTGGTTACCCCGATTTTACAATGGCCTTTTCCAAACCAGGAAACGGCCTCGGCATCCATCATCAAATATATAGGCTCATCCATTCTTGTGCCAATTTGTATTGGCATATTGACATACAGAAAGGATAACCCATTCTGGCGGCAAAACGAAGCAGCATCCTCTCGAATGATCCTTCTTTATACTTATCAAGGCGCATTTATAGGGTTTCATTTGGGTTATTTCGCAATCTTCGCAATCTGCCTGCTCATGTTTTTTCTTCAAATCAATCTGGTCTCATGGGTTCAATTTATACTTGCGGGATTTCCTCTTCTAATGGGGTATATCTCAGCTCAAGTTGCCCCCTACAATCTTTGGCGGGCCTATGGTCGATTATGGTTTTCCGATGGAGCAATTTTCTTTGTATTCATTCTTCTTGGGCCGGTATGGGGATGGTTCTTTTTTGAATTTTATTCGCTTCTTATCTCGCCAACGACTGGCATCATTGTCATATTAGCGGCTACTACCTTGTTGGTAAGTCTAATGACATTACAATACCAACGAAAAGGAAATACCACCTTTCCAGTTCATTGGTGGATCATCCTTTATAGCTTAATTTTGATTTGCCAGATCATCCTGCTTTTCATCAAATAAATATCAACCCTAAGCTGGGAAAGTAAAATCAACCCGCCATGCTCACCACCGAATCCATTCTCAAATCCACTTTTGGTTATGATACCTTCAAGCAGCTGCAACGCTACTCTACCAGCAGCAACTCCTCCCCCAATTGATTTAATTGCGAAATATAAAGGTCAACGGGTGGCGCGTTGATCCAGCGGACCGCGTGCCAATCTGCTTGTTCCACAGAACATAACACGCGCGCGAGGTCGGCAGGAAAGATCCCAATTGCTTTACCTTGCGCGCCGTTGATTGCTTCTTTCAAGGAAAGCCCTTTTTGAGCGCAAAGCCCCCAAATATCAGCAAAGTCTTTTGGCTCCTCACGGTCAAGAATGGCAGTCACTTTGTTTGCAAGGATATTTTCAGCGGTATCCATCCGTCCAAGGATGGGATGACTCACAACCTGCCCCACGCGAGCGGGAACGTCATTCACAAATTCAAGTTTGAGCAAAACATCCTTCCCGATCAAATTCAGGCGGGCAAATCGTTCTTCTTTCATCAAAATTTTGCAAGACCAATCTTTGGGCTGGGCAAGGGCTTGAATAATACGTTCCACCCATAAGCCAAAACGATGATCGTCGTTGACAAAGAAATCCAGGTCGTCTGAAAAGCGGTGTTGCAGATAACCGCGCGAGGAAGCCGTTCCACCCGTAAGATAAAAGTCGGTATCCGCCTGATTGAGGACCTTAATCACGCGGTCTTGAAAAGGATATAGCACGTCAATGTAAAAAGATGAATTATTCAATCAGCAACTCCGGATGTTTCTCAGGCAGCCACTTTACCAAAAAATCAAGCCCGCGCACGCGGCTTTTCGAGCGAATTTTTCCGCGCCAGCGCTGCCAATTTTCCACGAGACGTTTGAAGCCGATAAGGTAAATTATTTCTTCATAAGAAGCATATTCGATCAAACGACGCGCCGCCCAATCTGAATCCAGCCGCCCCAACGCACGGCGGCCTTCCAAAATCTCCTTGAATTGAGCTGCGTCAAGGTCGTAATCCCAAACATAAGGCAAACGTAGTGTCTCTTGCATGGTTTGATTATACACTTCATGAGACGTTATAATCGAGTAAATGCTCACCCCCGAATACATTCTAATAACCACCTTTAGGTACGAAACTTTCAAGCCCCTGCAACACGAGAGATATAACTAAAATATCCAGGCACGCTTTAACTTCACCCACAGCCGCCCGGGAAGTTGAAGCGTACCCTATCCCCTTCGCCCCTGAATTTAAGAAGTATGTTGAATTTAACCCTGGCCGTTCATCATTTCGATGAAGGCCGGGACAACCTGCGGGTCAAAGTGGATGCCGGATTGTTTGCGGATATATTTCATTGTCTCCGTCCGAGACCAGGCACGGCGATAAGGGCGGTCCGAGGTAAGAGCGTCGTAGACATCCACGATGGCAAAGAGACGCGCTGCAAGTGGTATTTCTTCGCCTGCGAGGCGATCCGGATAGCCCGTCCCATTCCATTTTTCGTGATGTGAACGAGGGATATCCAGTGCAGGCACAAGATGATCAATGGGCGCCAGGAGTTCCACAGCAATCAGGGGGTGGCGGCGCATGATAATCCATTCTTCATCGCTTAACAGTCCCGGCTTGTGCAGGATGCTATCCGGAATGGCCACTTTGCCAATATCGTGCAGCATGGCGCCGCGGCAAATATGTGCAAGTTCGGGTTGTTTGATCCCCATTTGACTTGCCAATTTGAATGTCATCGCAGTGACACGGCGGGAATGGCCTTCCGTCTCTTTATCACGCAGGTCTAGCGCGCGCGACCAGCCCTCGATGGTTTTGTCGTAAGCCAGGGTCAACTCGGCGTTGGATAACTGTAAATTCTTAAGCAGCATGGCATTATCAATCGCGATGGCGGCCTGACCGGCAAGCATCTCCATGTAAGTCAGCCAGTCCTCATCCGCACCAAGCAGCGCGCGATGAAATATTTCAAGCACGCCGACTGCCTCTCCTTTTGAGATCAAAGGAACGGCATAATAAGCGATAAAATTTTCCCTGGCCAAAAATGGGGATTTTAGAAAGGTTGTCTGGCGGGATTTCAAATTGGGGATGTGAACTGCCCTCCGTTCCAAAACTGCCATCCCGGCATACGCCTCCCCAATGTGCAGACGGGTATGCTGCAAGGCCGAGGTTTTAAAGCCCGCCCCTGCGGCAAACTCAAGCAATTGCGCGCGCGGGTCAAACAATAAAATGCAGGCGGCGTCAATGCTCAACTGCGCGCGGACCTGGTCGAGGATCACTGATAATACCGGGGTTAGATCCAAATCGGAGGTAATGGCCAGGTCAATGGATCGCAGTGCGGCCAATTGGTCAAACTGCCGTTTTATTTTTATTTCCGACATTTTGTATTTCGTAATATCACGCACAAGCATGATACTTTGTCCATTGGAAAGGGAAACCAGGCGCGATTCATACCAGCACTTACCAAATGGAGTGGGAAGAAAGTACTCTAAAATATTGGGCTTGCTTCCACCATCACGAAGCCTGCTTAAAATATCTTCGATCTTTCTGCCTGCTTCTGGAGGCAGGATATTCTGCATTTTTCGTCCCAAGAAATTTTCCGGGGCAGTATACAAGTGTGACGGATCACTGGCTTTGTAATCCAGAATGGTCCCATCGGAATCCAGAATGAACAACAGATCATTAAAAGCATGAAATATTGCATCCAGTCTTTGAGCGGAATCGGGCAGATTTTGTAAAAAAAGATCTGTGATCATTTTTCTTTAGAAATAATGTATTTCAAGCCGCACTGTTATCGTGCGGCTTGCGTTGAGTTGCCCAGGGTGCAAACAACTGAGGGTTTGCTCTACTGACCCTTCGCGGATCAATAATTATTACTTAATGAGCGATTGACCTGCTTTGCCAGGTCAGCCAGAGAATTGGCGCGAATGGAAATGATCAGATCCTTTTCCTCTTTGCTGAGAGAGAATGTTTCACCCAAATAGCCGCTTTGGATGGCTGTTTGAGGATCCTGTAACAGCGTGGAGCGAAATTGTCCGTTGACAACTGCCGCGGAAAATATCTTACTGACTCCGGAGGAAATGTTCGATCGTGAAGTGAGATTCATCGGTAAAATGTTTTGGTATGTCATTGGAGCGATCATAGCGGTATACCTCTTTTCTTAAGTTGAATGGATGATTCTGGTTTGGCAAGCAACCAGAACGCGCCAAAGGCGATCAAGACGTCGCCGAGGCTGAATGCCACTTGATACGGGGACCAGACCGGTGGCAGGAAACGATCCGCGAGCCACTCGAGGCGGGTCTGCTCCGGATGAAGGAGAATGTCCTTCGCGCCGATGCGGCTTCCGGGTTGAATATCTAAAAGCCGTTCTTCGGGCATCAGACGGCTTGCCGTCTGTGGGCTGATCGGCATGAAACCGCTGTTAGCCGACATAACTGCCAGGTTAAGCACCACTCCGCAAATCAGGATGGGCATACCCGGAAGGCGACGGTTGAGCCAGGCAAATCCAAGTAACAGGATTTGAGAGGTCAGCAGACAACCAACAACCAGCCATTTTGGAAAGGCTCCGCGAGTAATCGGCAGGTAAATAACGATAAACTGCGGCAGGAAGGCGACGAATACCAGCCAAAGATGCTGGAGTTCGGGTGCCGGATACGGATATCCGCGCCACCGCGCCCACATCAACCCAGCCAACAGCCCGGCTGCCAAGGCTAATAGCAAAATCACTTATTGACCAACACCACCGCCGTCGGCTGGAGCACCGGTGCCGAGTACAAGCATGGCCAGGGAAACGAGTACAAAGACCAATTGCACATGCTGGCGGTTGATCTTCTGAGCGGATAAAGCGAGGAGAGCAAGTTTGTTTTTCATGGGGAGCATCCTTTTGGGGTATGGTTTAACTTCTTCCCATTATATTACTCCCCCCCAGGCTTCAAAACAGGCTTCAAAATTAAAGCAAAAACAGCCCTGTCGGGGCTGTTTTTGCTAAATCATCTTAAAAATGTCTCCCTGAGCGACACTGCCCCACACTGCGTTTGTTGCAGTGCAGGTGTAGCGAAGGGTCTCTACCCCGAAAGTACGAGACTCTTCGGTCGCAAAGCCTGTCCTGACGGTTCGACACTCGCTTCGCGACTCACTGTGTCGAAGGGAACGCTCCCTCACATCGTCGCGACACTTGCGCCGTACGCCAGTGCGGTGTGTTCTTCGGGAGAGCGGCATGGTATTTTGAGATGGGTTCTAGAGAAGCGCGTGTTATTTTCTCCTATGCGATCAGACGATGATAAAGTTCGTCCGTCCCTTTCGAGGGGGGCAAGCCAAACTGACGCTGAAGAGCATCCTGGCAAGCCTGGTACATACGGATGATAGAGGCGCGGTCACTCATGCGATGATATATCTGCATAGAAAGGGAATACGCCGCCTCAACTGTAGGATCATAATCCAGCACGCGTTTACAAACGACAAGCGCCTGCTCTGGTTGGGCTTGTTTCTGTAATAACTCAGCCAGGGTCAGGAGCGCCGTAAGGTAGATTTGGCTTAGGCGTTCACGTTCGATCATGACCCAATCGGCATAGATGTCCTCCAGAAAAGGCCCGCGCACAAGGTCAACTGCTTTTTGATAGAACTCGATCTGCTCCGCAAGATTTGTCGTTGATTTTGCCCGCGCCAGAAACGATTCAAAGGCTTCGACATCGTACTCAAAATCCAATGCACGATTGAACATATAGAATATATTTTCGTATGTAATGACATCCTGCCCGACTGCCCTGCGCAAGCGATAGATATCATTTTTAAATCGCAATTTTATTTTTTGAGGGTCATCTATATCCGGCCAGAGAATCTCGCCGACCTGTTCCCTGGTGAGAGGCTTCTGACGGGTCAGAAAGTAAAAGAACAGGTCACGGACCGACTGGGTTTGCCAATCTGAAAGAGTTAGCAACTTCCCGCCGACACTGATGGACGCCTGCCCAAATGCGCGGATAATTAAATGGGAATTGGGTATCTGTACAACATGCGACATGCGATGCAAATGCCGTCTGATCTCTGGCATTTTTCCAGCCATGCGGCCAGCGCGCGTCAGCAGATCTCCAACCACACGCCCAACTTCGGGATCTGTTTGCATGCCATTCAGCCAACTCTGCGCTTGATGCACGGCTATGAGTATTCCATGCGCAACCTGAGCGCGGCCACCCAAAATATCCGATGTCATTTGCCTGGCTACTGAATAATTTTTTGTTTGATAATGAGCTGCCACAAGCCAGATACGACTGGAGTCACTTTCCATCTTCCGCCCATCCTCGGAGAAACAAAGCTCTGCTTCTTCCAATTCATTAATTGCGTGAGATGGATTTCCTTCCACAAGCGAGAGACGCCCAAGGACAAAATTTAGCAAGCCTTTCTCGTAAAGCGAATCGCTCGATTGAATCAATCCAGCCGCATTGGTTATGAGTTGGTGCACTTCTGTGATCTTGTCTTGCAACAGCATCAAAATAGCTTGTGCCATGATCAGATAAAACAGAAGAAAGCGATCTTCCATCTCACGGACGATCTCTTCTGCATGACGATAATTAAGTTGAGCGACACTAAAATCTTCCAGCTCAGTGGATAAATCTCCCAGACCAATGGCGATCAGGGCTTCCATGCGAGTGTAGCCGCTGCGCTGGGCGCATACCAGTCCATCCTCAAAAGCCAGGGCGGCTTTCTCGTACTCGCCCTGAAGTTGGCGAAGAACGCCAAGATTATTCAGCAAATTAGCCTGCCAGGAAAGATTTCCGTCCTTTCGCCAGATTTGAAGGGCTTTCTCATATACGGTCCCCGCTTCTATATAATTTCCAATTGCCTGATACACCATGCCAGTCTCCATGAATAAAATCGATATACTGGATGCATCATTCAAATGAACATACAAGTTTAGCGAGTGTTCCAGAACCTCGACTGCCTGGCGCGCCTGTCCCAAACGATATAAAGCCAGGCCTTTGACTCTCAACGCCTCAGCATAACGCATTTGTAGATCATCTCTGGCTTCCGTCAATTCAATGACTTCATCCGCATCGCGCAATGAGGCATCATAATCACCGAGAAAGCGATACACTATTCCCCGCCTCACCAGGGTCAAAGTCAAGTCTGAGACATTCTTTTCCGAACGAAAAACCTGCTCAGCTTGATCCAGCAAACTCAGTCCCTTACGCAAGTTTCCCTTCATATATATAATAGCGCCTCGAACAGAAAGCAAGCCGGGGCGCATTGCCAACATGGATGGGTGCAATTCACTAAGCCAGGATTCAAGCGTTACTATGGCGCGCTTTAGCATAGGCGTGGATGCGCGCTCGATCATCTCCGCGAGAACATCATTATCATTTAATTGTTTGTAGATGTAATGAGCCTTCTCCCATTCACCCAGGTCTTCATAGGCCCGCCCCATGCGAGAGAGGATAGGCCTGACTTCTTCAGGATGCTCCTGCTCAAAGCGCGTTCGCAAAAAGTCGCGGAAGAGATGGTGATAGCGCAGCCACTTTCCCTCTGCACCGACCGGCAGGACAAAGAGATTGTTTTGTACAACCGCGCTGATCCAAGCCTGCCAGTTCTGCGGCTCTGGATACAGTGGAGCCAGAACAGCCTGGCAAAGAGGCGCATCGAACTCTTCCAACACGGATGTGCGTAACAGGAAATCACGCAGGTCTGGAGTCTGGCGATCAAGCACCTGTTGACCGAGAAAGTCAGATAGACCAACGCCCGTATTCGACGCAGGTCTTATTAAATCTCCAGACAATGCACCCGTGCCAGTAAACTGCAAGCCGGCGATCCAGCCTTCGGTTTCTTCGATCATCTGCCTGGCTTCATCGTCTGAAATTCGCAGGCTATTGTTCTGCGCAAGTAATGCCTGGATCTCATCCACGTGAAAAGCAAGATCGGAAAAACTTAAACCACTGACCTGTTCACGCGCTACCATCAAAGGCAGGTCAGGCAAACTTGTCAGAACCCGCGAAGAGATGATCACGTGACAGTTTTCATCTACAAGCTGGACAAATCGATTTAGGAAGGCTTGAATGGGCCGAACATCAGCTACCAGATGAAAATCATCCAGCACCAGGATGAAATGCTCATGGATCTGTTCATAAGCCTCATTGACCAACGTGACCAGCACTCTCTCCATGTCCTGCTCAAGCGAAGTCAAACTGCCCAGCACAGACGCAGACTGGTTTCCAAATTTGGGGAAGCGCTCTGCCAGCGCCGCAATCAAATACGCGATGAAACGCTGCGGTTCGCGATCCAACTCATCAAGAGCAAGCCAACAGCATGGCAATTCGCTTTGGGATGCCAGATCGATCAGGAGCGAAGTCTTTCCGTAACCGGCGGGCGCAGAGACCAGGACCAACTTTTTATCAAGCGACTCGAATAGATTGTCCAACAGCCGCTTGCGCGTGAGTAATTCCACACGGCGGCGTGGAGGCATGATCTTGGTTTTGCTGACAGGAATGGATGACATTTGATTTGGCCAGACCAGCTTAATTTAAGGAACCGTCAATATAACAACTTTATAACAATATTATCAAGTTTTACCTCTAACCTAACCCGTGTATTGATCCAGTAAATAAAAACAGTGATATTATATTCGGCGAAATCATAAACACTTCGAAACCAATTTAAAATCCACTTTGATTGCGATACCTTCAAGCAACTTCAATGCATCTTATGAAATTTATGTACTAAAGCTGTTTTTTGTTGAATTATATTATCAACTTTCAAAAATGCGAGAATAAAAAAAGCATCCCGCCAGTTACCAAGATGCTCGTATATCGCTTTTCACTTTCAATTCTACTCTACTGCTCATCCCGATACAACTTGCGATGCGCCACACTCAACGCGCGGACACTTCGACACTCCCTTTGGTCGTCAGTGCATCGCTTGCTCCGCGGCATGATATGACAATATCGCTTTGTGATCAATCCATGCTCACCGGGGAAGGTTCGTTTTCGGGTGATTTTTCCATCAGTTCCTGGTGTGGTGTGAAGAAAACTGCCACCAAACCAAGCGCGGCGGAGATGAATGCAATCACAAAGACAAGGTGAATTGCGTTCGCCATCGCGAGGCGCACGCCCGCGTCGACAACGATCTCCGAGCCTGGTAAAGGATCCAGTAATTGAGTCACCAGCTTCGGGTCCAGCCCCGATGCGTTCAAGTTCGAGGCGAGACGAATACTTAAAGCGGCGCCCATCACGCTCACGCCCAGAGTCCCGCCAATCGAACGGCTGAATTGAAGCATCGAGGTGGCCGTGCCAAGATGGCGTCGGTCCACGGTAGTCTGCACCGCCACTAAAAACGACGGGATGGAAAGCCCCATGCCCACGCCCATCATGGTGACAAAGACCATCATCATGATCTGGCTCGACCCTGCGCCGATGAGCGTCATCAGGAATGCGCCTGTTACGAACACGGATGTGCCGATCACCCCAAGCTTGCGATGACCAACTGTCAATATTAATCTCATGCCGATGATGCTTGCGGTCACCCATCCCAACAGCATCGGCGTGATCGTGATGCCGGCCTGCGTTGCGCTGGTTCCCATTACCGATTGAACGAAGAGCGGAATGAACGAGATGCTGCCGAACAAAGCCCAGCCCGTGAAGATGCCATGCGTAACAGCCGTGAGAAATAATCGGTCGCGGAAAAGCGGAAGCGGCAGGATCGGGTCAACGGCGCGGCTCTCGACCCATAATAACGCAATGAACAATGCGACGGCGAGCGCGATCAGCGACCAACTGTTGAAGGAACTGAATTCAATGAGGCCGAGAAGTAACGAGACGACGCTGGACGTCAGCAAGGCCGCGCCGAGGTAATCCACTGCGGGTCTTTCGTGACTTTGAGCCTGCTCCCGCCACCCAAAAGCGACCAGCGCTGCGGCAAGCAAACCCGGCAAAACGTTGATATAGAAGACCCAATGCCAGGAGAATTTATCCACGAGGAAGCCGCCGAGCAGCGGACCCACAATGGACGAGAAGCCCCACACGCCGGAGAAAAATCCCTGCATCCTGGCGCGCTGCTGCAAATTGAACATCTCGCCGATCAGGATAAAAGCCAGCGGCATAATGCCGCCCGCGCCGAGTCCCTGCAAGGCACGCGCGAAGATGAGTTGGGTCATGCTGCTTGCCAGCCCGCTCATGACGGAACCGATCAGAAAGAGCGCCATCGCAATGACATAGATTCGGCGGCGTCCATAAATATCCGAGAGTTTTCCGTACAGCGGCACGGATGTGGTGGATGCCAGCATGAACGCCGAAAAGACCCACGAGTAATGCTGCAGCCCACCCAGTTGACCGACAATGGTCGGCATGGCGGTTGCAACGACAGTCGATTCCATCGAGGCGAGGAACAGGCTGAGCATAATTCCGATTGTGACGAGGATGATTCGATTTCGCGGCATGGCTTCCTTTTGAGTCGGGGTGTTCGGGCAATCATACTCCAAAATAAAACAGAGACTTCTGCCTGACAACAAAAATCCCTCCCGCAAAACGGCAGAAGGGATTCGCTTCTCACTTTTATTTTACGGCCTTTTCCATATAACTTGCGATATGCCGTACTCAAACTGCGGGCTTACTTTGATTAGGAAAACAGAAATATTCCCAGGGCATATGGCAATAAAACCAGCAGCGCCAGTAAGGGATGCCCGCGCCGCGCAGTGTTGCGGCTGTCCCAGCTAAAAAGATAAATTGCCAGCCCAAACGCCAAAACGCCGCTGACCAATAACATTATGACGGAACCCCAGGGGGGAAAGGCGGCTTCTTTTCCCATCGCCAATCCATTGAAGGCATTCATCGCCTGGGTGGCAGGCAATAGCTGGGCGAATTTCCCGGCGATATCAGGCAACATGTTGTATGGAAGCATTAGCCCGCCCAACAGCATGGAGGGCACGAAAACAAGCTGCGACCATAATACGGTCATGCGTGAACTTGGGGAGACCACTCCGACCAGGACACTTAATCCTGCGCAAGCAATTGCCGTGCTGAAAAAGATAAGCGCATAGTTGAGCCAATTCAGCGGCGAAGGAGCATCAAACAGCAAAGGCGCAGTGACTGTGATGATCACTGCCACGAGCAAAAGATGCAGAATGGTTGTTAAAGCTGGAATCACCAGAATGGAGATGGAGGGAATGCCGTTGATCTTATAACTGCGGAAAATCCCGTTTTCGCGGGCATTCACCAGCGGGTCAGGTATTCCCAGCAAGGTTGCGGCTAAAATACCAAAGACGACCATCGCCGGGATAATGTCCTCGCGGAAGAGCGGGTTGATCTCAGCCATGATAAATCCCATCATCAGGTAAAAACCCAGAGGGAATAAATAGTTCATCAAAAGCAATTGCTTGTTGCGGATGCCGGTTCGAAATTCAAATATAAAGTGATGGATAAAAGCGTTCATTGAACGTCTCCTGAATTGGTGATTTCAAGGAAGCGGTCTTCCAATGACGGCCGCTCCACGCGCAGGTCGATCAGCGTATCCCCTTCGGTCTTGATGTGGGCAATGATGGCTGACACCGTGGAGCCGATATCAGAGCTATAGTAAATGTTATATTCATCTTTTGAGATGGACTGGGTTACGGCTGGAAAAATAACACCTGAGGCAGTCAGGCTTGAGGACTGAGTCCGCGCAGAAATCTTGGTGAGACCCGCCCCGGTCGCCGTTATCTCTATTGGAGTGCCGGTCGCTACGATCTTGCTTTTCAACAGGATGGCCACCCGATCTGACATCTGCTCCGCTTCAGCCATATCGTGAGTCGCAAGGACAATGGTGGTGCCGCCAGCTTGTAGTTCCCGCATCATGCCGTGTAGCTCAACGCGGGTGGCTACATCCAAACCAGCTGTTGGTTCATCGAGAAAGAGCACCGGCGGATTGTGCGCTATCGCTAATGCCAGGGCAAGACGGCGTTGTTGTCCGGTGGAAAGTTCGTAAAATTGAGCATTCCGTTTCTCAACCAGACCCAGCCGTTCCAGTAAATCGAAACGCGGATCAACGCTGTGATAAGCGCAGAAGAATTTCATGGCTTCATCTGGCGTAATGCTTTCCGGCAGCCCCGCTGATTGCAGTTGCACGCCGATCTTGTTTTTTAGCTTGCTGAATTCGCTGGATGGGTCCAAGCCCGCCACCCGCAGCGAACCGCCGTTTGGGGCGCGCAAACCTTCCAGGCACTCCAGGGTGCTGGTCTTACCGGCGCCGTTGGGACCGAGCAAACCGAATATTTCGCCATGCTTTACATCGAAACTGATACTATCCACGGCAGTGTAATCGCCATAAGATTTGCGAAAGTCTTTTACTTCGATCATTGAGTCTTTCACGGCTGTTTTATCCTTATTCTGTTGTTCACTTCGTGTCCAATTGTGAGAGCTTTCACTGGATATATAATAGCATATGTAAACCGCTTGTTCAATAAAAATCCCTGCCGGGCTTCTGCCAGCGGGGATTTTCTATTCACTGCCAACTTATTCTTGCTTCCACTCCCCGCTAATTCCATACAACTTGCGATGCACCACACTCAGCGCGCGGACCTGCTCTGCGGCGTGATACGAAGACCTTACCAGCGGATTCGACTCGACCCATTGGAAGCCGATCTCTTTGCCGTAACCGCGCAATTCCGCGAATTCTTCCATCGTGTAATAGCGGTCCATGGCCATGTGCTTCTTGCTGGGCTGTAAATATTGACCGATGGTGAGAATATCCACGCCCCAACTGCGCTGGTCGCGCATCACCTGCTTGACCTCGTCCATTGTTTCGCCAAGCCCAAGCATGATGCCTGATTTGGTGAGCACATCGGGGTCAAGTTTCTTTGCATTAGATAATGTTGCCGCCGCCCATTCATAATTGTCCTGCGGCTGCACAGACTTGAATAAACGCGGCACGGTTTCAACATTGTGATTCAAAATCTCGGGACGCGCGTCCATCACAATTTTCAAGGCTTCAAGCGAGCCTTTGAAATCAGGGATCAATACTTCAATGGAACAACCCGGCAGCACTTCACGAATTCTACGGATGACCATGGCGAAGATCGGCGCGCCGCCGTCCCGTCTTTCGTCACGGTTCACAGAGGTAATGACCGCATGTTTCAACTCCATGGATTTCACAGCTTGCGCCACGCGCTCGGCTTCGCCCCAATCCATGAGTGCGGGCTTGCCATGTTTGATATCGCAGAACGCGCAGGTGCGCGTGCAAACATCACCGAGCATTAAAAATGTCGCGGTGCCGCTTCCCCAGCACTCGCCGAGGTTCGGGCACATCGCTTCTTCGCACACGGTATGCAGCTCTTTCGAGCGCATCAACACTTGCAGGCGTTCAAAGGTTTCGCCCGAGGGCGCGCGCACCTTGATCCAATCCGGACGGCGCAATGGGCGTGACTCTGTTTGGGTGGAGACTCTGTCTCTCGTAGGCGTAGCAGGCATAAGGCTTGTCCTGAGTGAAATCAAAGGATCCTTTTGATTCGTTCGTCCTGAGCGGAGTCGCATGTTCTCGCGGCGAAGTCGAAGGACACTCGCCACGACACTTCGACTTCAGGACTGAAGAGCGCAGTCCCTCCGCTCAGCGCGGGAATTATTTCTTTTTGACGATCAATCTCAATCCGCGTACTTCGACAACTTCGACAAGGTCGCCCTTACCGATTTTTTCTGACTCGGCGGATTTTTCCGCGCTCCATAATTCGCTTCCCAATTGGACTTGTCCCGCATCCCCTACCCCTACGGGCGTTCTAGCTGTTCCTGTTTTCCCAAGCATTGACTCAGCCCCAATTTGGACCGGCCTGTGTTGCGCGCGCAACGCGATCAGCAGAATGCCAAAGAATAACAAGCCGAGGAAAATGCCCATGCCGATCACGAGCGGCACAGACACGCGCTGGAATTGCGGCGTGCTGGGCGAATTGAACAAGACCAGCGCGCCAACAATAAAGGATGCAACGCCCGCCGTTGTGAGCGCGCCATGTGTAGGCGCTTTTATATCGAGAACGAATAATACGAAGGCGATGATGAGAAAGATGAAGCCGAACCAGTTGACGGTTAATACGCCCATGCCATAAACGGCTAAAGTGAGGCAGGTTGCGCCTAGAAAACCAGCAAACCAACCACCGGGGCTGGAGATCTCAATGAGGATTCCTTGCACGCCAATGGCAAGTAGAAGGAAGGCAATATTCGGATCGGTGAGCATGAGCAGAAGTTGTTCTATGAAACTGATGTTTACATCTTGTGTGCGGACGTTTTCCGTATTGATAGTGCGCTCACCATCATTCATTTGAACGCTGAAGCCGTTAAGGGATTGAAGCAAGTCTTCAGTATCATCAGAAATAAAATCAATCAGGTTTGCTTCAAGAGCCTCCCCGGCTGTGACGGCTTTCGCATCCTCAATCATCGCTTCGGCAAGTTTGACGGCTTTCGTTCCGCGCTCTTCCACTAATGTGCGTACACGAGCTTTCAATATTTCTTTGATTTTTGTTCCCAGCGTTGATTCAACATCCGCGCCGGAACTGTCAATCGGGCTGGCCGCGCCGATGGCTGTCTTGGGAGCCATGGCCGAGGCGTGCCCTGCCATTGTAATGAGCGCGCCTGCGCTTCCTGCAATCGCATCATTGGGTGAAACATACACAACCATGGGCACCCTGCTGGCGCGCATCACCTGAATGATCTCCAGCATGGTATCCACGCTTCCACCGGGTGTGTTGAGCTGCAGGATGATCACTTCCGCATTACGCTGTTCGGCGGTTTCAATACCGCGTTCAAAATACTCCAGCATGGGCGGCATGATAGGACCATCGGCGGTCATGATAATTGCCAGAGGTTCACCACTCTGCGCGTTGGCCAAAGAAGAGAACGCCAGCGCGACGACTAAGGTTAATATGGTAATACGAATAAGTTTCATGGTTGTATCCAGTGTCTTTGGTCATTATAATGGTTAAGGAGGAAATCATGGTCGAACAAGACAAACCTGACATTTGGCGCGCGATCGTGCAAATGGTGACCGTTGTCCTGATTGCCCCGTTTATCCCCATGATTATTTCCAGTCAATGGGATTGGTGGCAGGCATGGGCCTATGCTATCGCAAGCGTTCTGGCTTTTGTCCTCAGCCGCCTTATTGTAGCGCGAAAGCATCCAGATTTGATCGCAGAACGCGCCCGTTTTATGCAGGCAAAAGATACCAAGCCATGGGATAAAGTCCTCGCGCCGCTATTGGGATTGGGGTCAATTTTAATTTTGGTGGTGGCTGGGTTGGATCGATTTTATGGCTGGTCATCTGCTTTTTCAACAGGCGTGAATATCATTGCCCTGGTTGGTATTGTGATTGGATATGGTTTTTCCTCTTGGGCACTGATCGAGAACCGCTTTTTCTCCGGCACTGTCCGCATCCAAACCGAGCGCGGACACCATGTTGTCTCCACGGGACCATATCGAATCATGCGCCACCCGGGATATGCAGGCGGTCTGTTTGGATATTTATTTATCCCTCTTTTATTGGATTCGTTTTGGGCATTTGTTCCCGCTGTTTTGCTGGCGATCGTAATGGTCACACGCACCGCGCTGGAAGATAAAACCTTGCAGGCAGAATTGCCCGGCTATAAGGATTTTGCGCAAAAGACAAAGTATCGGTTGATACCGGGGATTTGGTAAGAAGGTATGTCACCCTGAGTGAAGCGACACTCCTTGGCACTGCCCGCCAGGGCAAGTGTGCGCCGCGCGCTAGTGCGGTGAGGGTCTCGGACTCAAATGAAGGAGACTCTTCGCTACCGCTCAGAGTGACACAGATAAGAATTAGAACAACCCTTCGAGATACTGTTTTGTTCTTTCATGTTGCGGGTTGGTGAATACTTCATGTGCTGGGGCTGCTTCAATGACCTCGCCAAGATACATATAGATCACATAATCCGCGAGACGTTTGGCCTGGCGCAATGTATGAGTCACGATGACGGTTGTATATTGTTGTTTGAGATCCAGCAGGCGGCTTTCGATATTTTGCGAGGAGATCGGGTCTAGCGCGGAGGTGGGTTCGTCGCCGAGGATGATCACTGGTTCAACGGCTAGTCCGCGGGCGAGGCAGAGGCGTTGTTGTTGTCCAATGGATAGGCTGGTGGCGGGGTCATGTAGTCGCTTGTGGACTTCTTCCCATAAGCCCGCGATCTCGAGATAATGCCGTACCGCATCCTTATATTCCTTGCGATCCTTCTTCATCTTATGAATGTGCATCCCGTAGGCGACATTGTCATAAATGGACATCGGCAGCGGCGAGGGACGCTGCGCAAGCAAGCCCACCACCTTGCGGACCTCGGTCACATCCACTTCACGGCCGTAGATGTTTTGGCCGTCCACCAGAACTTCGCCTGTGAGTTGTGTCCCATCCGATAATTCGAGAAAGCGGTTGAATGTTTTCAACAGGGTGGTCTTGCCGCAGCCTGAAGGTCCCATGATGACCGTGATCTGATTCTTGGGAATTTCAATATTGACGTCCTTCAACGCCTGTTGTTTGCCGTAATAGACATTGAGATTTTTCACCTGAATATGAGCATCCATATAATTTCCTTTAGATGTCACCCTGAGCAGAGCGAAGGGTCTCTGAGACAATCGTAGAGATTCTCACCTGCACTGGCGTGCGGCGCAAGTGTCGCTTCGCTCAGAATGACATGGCGTAGGCGAGTTATTTGATCGTGTATTTATTCAACCTTGCAGAGAGCCAGCGCGAGCCGAGGCTTACTACAAGCACAATGATGGTGAGAATTAATGCGGCGGCGTATCCGCGTTGCTGTACTTCGGGATAGGGCGAGCCGAGTTGGAAGAAAACTGCCAGAGGCAAAGATGCCGTGGGACGCATCAATGATGTGGGGATGCGGTCGGTATAGCCTGCCGTGAACAGCACGGAAGCCGCGTCGCCAATGCCGCGGCCGAGGCCCAACAGGATGGCCGTTGTGATACCGGGCAGCATCTGACGTGTGACCACGCGCAACGCCACTTCAAATTTTGTCGAGCCAAGCGCGAGCGCGGCATGTTCCAAGTCAACGGGCATGCGGCGGATGACTTCGTCCATGGCGCGGGTCATGATGGGGAGTTCGATCAATGCTAGAATGACGATGCCAGCCAACAATGAAGCGCGCATACCCAGGGCAATCATCAATGTGAAACCAAACGCGCCATAGACGATGGATGGGATGCCCCAAAGCACATCCAGTGAGAGGCGCACATAATGTCCCCATTTTGAATCGCCCAGATAGGTTTTTAGATACATGGCAATCGGCACGCTGAAGATCATTGCCAGAAGTGTGCCGCCCGATGCCAGATACAACGAGCCGAGGATGGCGTTCAATATGCCGCCGCCCTTGCCCATGTAGTAACCGCCTTCCGGGATTTTCGTGACCATGGCCCAGGAGAGGGCGGGCAGGCCGCGCACAATAACGATCCATAAGATCAAGCCAAGCGCCCCCGCCACAATAACTAATGAAACCCGCATGATGAATTTCATGAAGGCTTCCATCAGGTGGCGCCTTTGCCAGTGTTTTTTCATTAAGAAGCCCATTTTTGCCTCATCATTCGCTGGAGTATTATTATGGAAAGAATGTTAAAGATCAGGATGACTACCAATAAAACAAGCGCCGCGCTCAGCAAAGCCGCATCATATAACGGGATGGACATCATCTCGCCGTAGTTGTTGGCGATCAATGCCGGGAGCGGATATGCTGAATCAAAAATTGAAGTTGGAATCTGCGGGATGTTGCCCACCACCATTAACACAGCGATGGTCTCGCCCAGCGCGCGTGAAGCTCCGAGGACGATGGCGGCAAGAATCCCCGGCGCGACTTGCGGCAGGACGATATTGCGAATGGTCTGCCATTGTGTTGCGCCGACTGCGAGGGATGCGTGGCGCAAGTCATTGGGGACCGTGGAGAAGATTTCATACATGACCGAGATGATCAATGGGGCGATCATGACTGCCAGCACGAGGCCTGCGGCGAGGATCCCAAACCCTGTCGGCTGGTTGACAGCGAAGATCGAAACGGAACCCAGCCAACGGTCAGAAAGAGGCGCGAGCACTTTATCCACAAACGGGACGATGGCCAGCAGTCCCCACACGCCATAAACAACAGGCGGAATTGCAGCCAGCAAGTCCAAGACTGGTTTGGCAATCGAGCGCAATCTGGCATGGGCGTATTCCGCCAGATAGATCGAAGCCAGTAAACAGGGCGGCACGGAGAGAACCACGCCAACTACCGTGACCCAAAATGTGCCGAGAATGAAGGGCCTGAAACCGAATTGTCCGTCGGTTGGCTTCCAAACATCCCCGAAGAGCAGGTCGCTTAATGGATAGGCATTCAGGATCGGCCATGAACGAACGAGCAGTGCAATGGTGACGATGAGAATCAAAAAGACCGGCAGCAGTGTGAAACCAAAAAAAGTGCGCCGCGCAAAACTGTTTTGCCGTGCGCGAGACACGGCGACAGGCCGGATGACCCGGCCTGTCGTTTTTGTTACTGTTTGGGGTGTGTTAATTTTATCTGATTGACTCATTTGAGTTTTGCAAGCGACTCAGCTTGTTGCTCGGGAGTGAGCGGCGCGAATCCGGCTGATTCAAGATATTGCTGGCCGTCGGTTAAGATCCATTCAATGAAAGCCAGTGTCAGTCCTTCGGGCTTGCCCAAAGTGGCAAGGTTCTCGAAACGAGCGGGAGGCGATGGATATGTGCCTTTTGCAACTGCGCCGAACGCATCCTCCTTGACAGTATAAATTTCAACAGCATCAGCCTTGCCATTTTTATCAATATCAATGGGTGGGATGATAATGCCGGGAACCGTGCTGCCGCTGGATAGATCAAAGATGCTGTTCAAGTTGCCATAGCCAATGCTCAATGGATCCTTGATAACCGTATCTAATATCGCAGGTTCGCCGTTCACCCCAATGCCTTTGAGGTCTTCCTGAGCCGCGCCGCCAGCAAACTTGGACCATTGCTCCGCCGCGCCGGAAGCGTCAGAACGGGTGAACACATTGATCTCATCTGTGATGGATGGGTCACCGATTACTTCACCCCAGGTGGTGATTTCGCCGGTAATGTAAATTTTATTGAAGACTTCCTGTGAAATACCTTTAGCAAGGATTTGTTCTGCGACTGGGTTTTCAGAGCTGATGATCGGGAAGACCGCATCCTTGGTGACGGATACCCAGAAGATGCCCTGGGCGGTTTCCTCATCCTTGATGGAGCGCGAGATCATGCCGATGTCCACTGCGCCGGCGATGGTGTCGGTCATGCCTTTGCCTGCTCCGCCGCCCTGAACATCGAATTGAACGTCGGGGTGGTGCTTGGAAAATTCATCTGCCCAGACAGTCATCATCGGATAAAGAGCGAATGCGCCTGAAATCGAGATGGTTCCGCTTAGCGGTTCTTCTGTGGCGACGGGGGCTTCTGTTTCTGCCGCTTCGGCGGTAGCTGCAGGCGCTTGTACGGGAGCAGGTGTGGTTGCGCCGCAGGCTGCCAAAAGCATGGATACCGCTATGAGTATAGATAACAATGTTAAGGTTTGTTTTTTCATTATAGATTTCCTTCTTGGTTTGTTTGATAGATTATAAAGTCTATAGTACTAGTATACTTTTAGGGTAAATAAAAATGCGCTCCCCCGTACGCAGGTTTATTACCTTATTCGATGCCAAGCTTTTTGCGGACAGAGATCTGCCGCCTGGTCACATCGGCAAGGCTGGTGTTATCGAGAATATCGGCGATGGCATTACGCACATCACCCATCACCAGCCGCAGGCCGCAAGTCTGCTCATCGGGACAGCCGCATGGTTCGTATGACATTTGGCTGACGCATTTGATGGGAGCCACGGGGCCATCCAGTACGCGGAAGATTTGTCCGAGGGTGATCTCACTGGGGGACCTGGCCAGGTAATACCCGCCGCCCACGCCCATTTTGCTGTGAAGCATGCCCGCGTTCTTAAGTGAGAGTAAAATCTGCTCAAGAAATTTGGGGGAAATCTGCTCACGTTGAGCGATCTCCTTGATCTGCACCACAGGCATGGTGTTCTTTTCGACGGGTTCCGCCAGAACGATCATTGCCCTTAAACCGTATTCGCCGCGCTTGGAAAGTCTCATGCTTTTGTTTATAACTCCTAGTAATCCAATAGACTTTATTGACTACAATCATAATTCAGCAGCTGAATTATGTCAAGGAAATTCTGGGCGCTCCCAGTCACTGCATGGCAGCAACACACGAAGTTCAGCGTTCATATTGAGGATTGCCGGATCTTCCCCAAGTGCCTTCCATTTTACTAATTTATGATGTATCCTTGCGGAGAATATTCAAACAGAACAGGAGAATTATTATGAAATCACAATTTCGCATGATTTTCGCCTTTATTACCGTGCTCATGGCTGTCAGCCTGGCTTGCGGCGCGTCACAACCCTCCGTAGTCCCAACCAACCCGCCGCCTCCCACCAGTGCCCCCCTGCCTACCGGCGCGCCTGTCATACAATCTACACAGGAACAACAGCAGCAATCGCCGCCGCTACCCCAAAATCAACAGTTCTTTACGGAAGAGTTTGACGCACCTCTTTCCAACTCCTGGTCCATTTTCACCGTCACTGATTCGGACGAGGCAGATATAGAGAAGGTAACCGTTGAATCCCAAAATGGAAAGCTCGTCTGGGATTTCGAAAGTGAATTTGTGTATTACTACTTGTTTTATGAAGGCTTCTCCTATACCGATGTAAAGGTGGAAGTCAGGGCGGATAACCGCGGGAAAAACAACAACAGCGTCAGCCTGATCTGCCACTACGACCCTGAGGTCGGTTGGTACGAGTTCAACATCGCAAACAATGGTTTGTACGATATGTACTATGCTGAAATAACATCGGATGGCAGCATTGGATACAACCTAATCACAAATGGCGGTTCCAATGACATCAACCAGGGCAAGGACATCAACGAATACTCCATCACCTGCTCTGGAAACAAACTCTCTTTGACCATCAACGGCAAGGAAGTGAATACCATCACCGAGAGGGCTTACAATTTGCGCGAAGGCGGAGTCGGGATGTCCGTGTCTGCCTTCGATGTGTTGCCAATCCAGATCGAAATGGACTGGTTTAAAGTCAGTCAGCCGTAGCCCGTAGAAAACAGACCCCTATTTGAAAACTTCCAAAGCCTCCTGTGCATTGGAAGTTTTCATTTTAATTGTAGTTCATCCAAGGATTCTACCTTGGAGAGTTTTGTTTATAAACACTCGCCTTTATTTGGTGCTACAATAAATTTATGGACATGCTTGACATCCGTCCCTCCCCGATAGCAGGCACATGGTACGAAGGGCTGCCCCAACCCCTGGCCGCCCGCGTGGACGAGTACCTCGCAAAGGTAAAACTCCCCGAACTCAAAGGACAAGTCATCGGCGTGATCGCCCCCCACGCCGGGCATAAATATTCGGGGCAAGTCGCTGCGCATGCCTTCGCCACCCTTCGCGGACTCAGCCCCGATCTGGTTGTCATCCTTTCCCCCTTTCACAACTATTCAATTCATGCGCTCATCACCACAAGCCATCAAGCCTATGCCACACCGCTTGGCAATATCGAAGTGGATCAAACGGCGCTTGCAGAGCTGCAAGAAAATATTGACATTCCCATCACCCCGATTCCAAACGACAGGGAACATTCGCTCGAAATCGAACTTCCCTTTTTGCAGCGCGTCCTCAAGAACGATTTCAAACTATTGCCGATCATGATCTGCGCACAGGAAGAGGGCGTTGCCAAAAAACTTGGAGCGGCATTGGCGCATACACTCAAAAAGAAAAACGCTGTCATCGTTGCCTCCACAGACCTCTCCCATTTTTACGATCAGCAAACCGCTCATATTTTCGATCATGAAATGCTCAAGCGCTTTGAATCATTCAATCCCGAAACTATCTTTGAAGCCGAATACGCCGGCAAAGGATTTGCCTGCGGGCATGCCGCAGTTGCTTCAACTTTGTGGGCATCCCAACGACTCGGCGCAGACAAAGTCCAAATCTTAAATTACGCCACCTCAGGCGATATCACAAAAGATCATTCATCTGTCGTTGGTTATGGTGCGGCGGCAATCCTGAAAACGATATAATCAACTCATGATTGCCCGCCTCGCTATCAACATACCCGCCATCTCAGGCATTTTCGATTACGAGGTTCCACTCGAACTCGTCTCACAAATTCAGGCGGGGTGTCTTGTCGTTGCGCCATTTGGAAATCAGACGGTGCAGGGCATCGTCATCGAATTGACAGACTCCTCCCCCATAAAGAATCCCAAACCGATCCTTGACCTGCTCGACCCTGCCCCGGTTCTGACTCCGCCTCAGCTTGCGCTTGCCATTCGTTTGGCAGAGACTACGCTGAATCCGCTCGCGGCCATTGTGGGGTTGATGCTTCCTACGGGATTGTCTCAACAGGCAGACATCAATTACGAATTACGAATTACGGGTCATGAAGATAAGACCTCAAAGATTGCCACACGCCTCATTGCCCTCCTGCATGAACGCGGTCCCCTCCGCAGCCGCCAAATAGATTCCCACTTCGCCAAAGTGGATTGGCGGAAGACCGCTAATATTTTGGTAAAAAAAGGTGTGCTGTCAACAAAGAATATTTTGCCCCCGCCTCGGGTGAGGCCAAAATACATTCGCGTCGCTCAACTGTCGGTTAAGCCTGAAGCTGCTGAAGCGGAAATGGACTCGCTCGGCTCCACAAAACAGACCCTGGCGCGTCGTCAAGCGGCATTAAGATTCCTCATCCAGCAGCCTGATGCGATCAACCTTTCATGGGTTTATGCTGAAACAGGCTGTAACCTCGCCGATCTGCAGGAACTCGAAGAACGCGGGTTGATCCGTTTGTTTGAGAATGAGATTTTTAGAGACCCACTTGAAAAAGCAGGTAGACGGGGGAACACGAAAACAAGTATGCAAACATTGGAACTCACCCCCGAACAATCTTTGGCTCTCCAATCAATTACGAATTACGGATTACGCAATACGCATCAGACTTTTCTTTTATATGGAATTACCGGCTCAGGCAAAACTGAAGTTTATTTGCGCGCCGCAGAGGAAGTTATTAACAGAGGCAAACAGGTAATCATTTTGGTCCCCGAAATTGCGCTCACGCCGCAAACTGTTCGTCGGTTTTTATCTCGTTTTCCCGGGCAGGTGGGCTTGGTGCATTCCAAACTTTCGGAAGGCGAGAGATACGATACCTGGCGGCGAGCGCGTTCGGGAAAGTTAAATGTCATTATCGGCGCGCGCTCTGCCTTGTTTTCACCTTTGCCCAATATCGGACTGATCGTTGTGGATGAATGTCATGACAATTCCTATTATCAAGCCGACCCGCCCTTTTATAACGCAAGCGCAGTTGCGCAGGATTATGCGCGTTTGTGCGGCGCGGCCTGCGTGCTGGGTTCAGCCACGCCAACCGTGGAACAGAGATATAAAGCTTTACACCCTCCTCTTCCAATGGACGAGAGGCGAGGGACTATGGTTTTGGAACTACCCAACCGTGTAACTGACTCGATACTCCCTCCGGTGCAAGTTGTGGATATGCGCGAAGAACTCAAGACAGGCAATCGCGGAATTTTTTCACACAGCCTGGCTGAATCACTCGCAGAGACGATCTCACGCGGTGAACAAGCCATCCTTTTCCTCAATCGTCGAGGCACAGCCACCTATATCTTCTGCCGTGAATGCGGACATGTCTTGAAATGCCCCAATTGCGAAACGCCGCTGACATTGCATGTCGAGGGTTTAACGTTCAACGTTCAACGTTCAACCAATGAATTGTTATGTCATCACTGCGGATACACACGCAAAAAACCGAGCAAGTGCCCGCAATGCAACAGTGACCAGATCCGCGAATATGGCCTGGGCAGTGAAAAAGTGGAAGCGGATATTCAGTCCATGTTTCCTCAAGCGCGCACTTTGCGCTGGGATTGGGATACCACCCGCCGAAAGCATGCGCATGATATCATCCTGACACATTTTGCCAACCACCAGGCCGATGTGCTGGTTGGAACGCAAATGCTCGCAAAAGGTCTCGATCTGCCATTGGTCACTTTGGTGGGGATCGTGCTTGCAGATGTTGGCTTAAACCTGCCCGATCCCTTTGCAGGTGAAAAGGTTTTTCAGACGCTTACGCAAGTTGCAGGGCGGGCCGGGCGATCTTCGCGCGGGGGCAGGGTCATTTTACAAACTTTCATGCCTGAGCATTACGCGATCCAATTCGCGGCAAGGCATGATGTGAACGGATTTTATGAACGCGAGTTGGAGTATCGTAAGCAGTTGGGCTATCCGCCGTTTGCAAGGCTGGCGCGTCTGGAATACCGCCACGCTGATCCTGCCAAAGCGGAGGAAGAGTCTCAGAAAATGGCAGGCAGGCTAAAGATAAAGATTGAAGCGGAGGCTCGTCATCAAACCGAGTTGATCGGACCCGTCCCATGTTTTTTTTCAAAAATGGATGGCTCCTATCGCTGGCAAATCATCGTGCGCGCACCAGACCCGGCTTCGTTGTTGCGCGATCTTAAGCTAAATGATTGGCGGATTGAAATTGACCCGATCAGTTTGTTGTAATCCATTTCCATCCTGCTTTTTGCTATAATCGAAATAACTTTCAAAAGGAATCTCACATGCAGCCTGAACCTCGCCGTGAAATGATCTCCTGGGAAGAGATGGATAAATTGATGGATCATCTTGTTCCCCAATTCCAACGCGAATTCACGGCGATGGTTCTGATCACACGCGGAGGCATTGTCCCAGGCGGGATGCTGGCCGAAGCCATGAATATCACCCACATCCTCACTGCCGCAGTGGATTTTCCCGCCCAAATGGAAAGCCAGAAGTCATCCGCTTTTATGCTGTGGCCGGAGTTCATTCAATTCCCCGCGGACGATAAACTGCGCGGACACCCTACCTTGATCGTGGATGATGTTTGGGGTTCGGGGCGCACGATCACAGCGGTGAAGAACCGGGTTTCTGCGGCGGGCGGATTCCCGGCGACCTGCGTTTTGCATTTCAATCCATACCGCACTCTTTTTGGCAGTGCGCGCCCTGATTATTACGCAGCCATCACAGACGCATATATTGTGTATCCCTGGGAAATTGATCGCGGCGCAGACCAGGTTCTGCTCGGTGAGATATAATCCCAACCATGAAATCCATTGAAACGAACATAAAACAAAGGATGAAGGTCTTGCGGGGGAATGAATATTTTGACGATCTTACAGAAATTATATTGAAAGAGGTCGCCGACCGCATGCACTTGCGCGAATACCAGCGCGGGGATGTGTTATTCTGGGAAGGAGATCCATGCGACGGCTTGTATATTGTCGAGCAGGGCAGCGCCAAGATCTTCAGGCTCTCGCCTCAAGGGCGGCAATATATTGTCCGTGTTTTGCAGGAGGGCGATACATTTGCAGAAGTGCCGGCATTTGATGAAGGCACAAATCCCGTCAACGTGGAGGCGCTTGAAACCTGCCGGGTCTGGGTAATCAACAGCCAGAAACTTCATGAACTTGTCATGGCGCACCCGGCATTTGCGCAAAAGGTGCTGGTGAATTTCGGTAGAATGCTGCGCGGCATGGTCCGAATGGTAAGCGAGATGGCGTTCTACCAGGTTACTCACCGTCTTGCCAGATTAATTTCCGAGTTACCCCAGGAAAAATCCGCGCCGCATTGGACGCAGGAGCAGCTCGCGGCAAGGCTGGGAACTGTGCGCGAAGTCGTGGCGCGGTCATTAAAGGAATTGGAAAGAAGCGGGGCGATTAAAATGGAAGATCGGCGTATTCAAGTTGCAGACCAGACCATCTTCGACCAATGGATGCATTAAAAAAAAGCAGCCTGTGTAAGGCCGCTTTTTTATTCCAACACTTCGAATGATCAATAACTCCCCCGTCAGTAATGGCGGGGGAGTTGACTGTAGTGCTCTTTACGGAGTGTTCACTTCAGCGGGATAGTACGTGCCGGTAGCAAGCAGGGAGGTATCCCCCGCGGCTTGCGCGGCGAGCATTTGCGCCTGACGCGCAAGATTTGCAGATTTGGCAAGAACTTCCAATGCATATTCAGGATTGTGGAAACCTGTGCTGTTCTCGGCAGAGATAAAGTCCCACATAAACTGCGCTTCGCGATGAAGCTTGCGCGCTTCGTCCAGCAGAGCGGGGTCCGCATTCCCAGCAGTAACAGCGGTTTTAATGGCGTTAATCGCGTCAATGATGGCATCTTCGGTGTCAATCTTTGTATCGGCAACCTGCTGTTGAATTAAGTTGACACGCTTGATGACATAGTCTGTGTCGGTATGGCACTGACCACAAGCCTGCTCTGGATTCAACAAGGGACTGTGAACATCATGGGATGAATATTTACTGGCGCCATCGCGGACGTATGGCATGTGGCAATCTGCGCAGGAAACACCAGCGTTGTAGTGTGTGGAACCAGCAGTGAAGAATTCATACTCGGGGTGTTGGGCTTTTAGCATGGGCGTATCCGTTTCAGGATAATTCCAATCCTTGAAACCTTCTTCTTCATAGTATGAAATCATCTCCTCAACTTTTGTGCCGTTATCCCAGGGGAAGGTAAGGTATTTGCCATCGCCTTTGAAATAATATTCAACATGGCAGTTCGCGCAGACAACGGTACGCATTTCCTGGCGGGTGAAAGTGGCCCAATCCTTGCCCTGACGCTCAAAGGCTTCCTCGAGCGCGGGATTGGTCACGATCAGGCGCATGGTTTCCGCTTCATGGCAGTTGGCGCAGCCGATTGGCTCAGTGACTTGCTTGCCAAGTTCCACAAAAGACATCTTGTCATAGGCTTCCATGCCGAGGCGCTCCCACAAGCCAGGGTTGTCGGATGATTTGCAGGAATAGCATGTACCGGGCGTGCGCTTGGGGTCGTCCAGATTCAGGTTGAGGCGTTTTGTCTCACGCACATCCTGAAGCGCGTTGGCATGACCGCGGTCATCGTTGTAATCCTTGCTGAAAGGATTACCGGCAAAAAGGATCACCTGACGCGGATCGCGTTCCAGCCATGAAAACATAGACGAGCCGCCATAAGTTGTATCCACGTTGTTCGTTTTCGTCTTCACGAATGAATCATATTGATTGGGGAAATTCACGCCCCAAACTGAAGAATCAGGTTCCATCGGCGCAATCTCCACCAATGGCTCAACGGCGCGTACTTCCACGGGCTGATTTCTGACATAAGTCAAAACGCCCACCAGCGCGGCCGCCAAAATAATAACCAGGCCAGCCAGAATAAGTGTAGTGTAATTTTTCATTGGATCGTTCTCCTTACTTGGTAGGATAGATAGTTGAGTCTTGAAAGGGAACACCTGAAGCGCCGCGCAAACCGTGCGCTGTATCGCGGTGACAGTCCCAGCAATAGCGGTCAAATGGCTGTTCGCCCATCATAATGTCTTGCACCGAATCCTCATGACAGCGGATGCAATTGGTCTGCACGATTTCCTTTGTCTTGTCATTGGCGCGCATCGCAATAGGAATGTTGTTCGTTACGAAGGCATAGGTATCCTTCATGCCCTGCCGGCCTTTTTCCGCGTAATACACTGCAAAATTTTCATGCGGTAAATGACAATCGGTGCACTTTGCCCAATTCTCGTGTGCGCCGTGATACCAGTTTTCGTATTGCGAGTCCATTGCATGACAGTTTGCGCATGTCTCAGGCGCACTGCCGCCGTAGGCAGCGGCATCCGTTACGAACGCAAAATATCCCAGGGCAAGGACAGCAGCCGCAATGGCAATGATCGAAATTTTTGACATAGACTTGACCTCTTGTAAGAATAACATGCGCTTCATAATACAAGTATTTTTGGAAATGTGTTGTGATTTTTATCACATTTTAGCATGAGAACTTAATTTTGGGAAAAGGATAAATTTCCCTAAAATTATCGGATTTCAAAGTCGTAATCCTCCCCTTTTGTGGTGTGAGACTCCCGCATCATTCCCGTAGCGAGCCTGCTGCAAACTAATAAATATTTTCTCCCCCCGTTCATTGACACAAAAATAAAATCACACAGATCATAACGTGATGTCAGGAAGAGATCGCAGCGGCGTTATACGAATTCTTAAGGCATCGGTTCATGACCATCCGGGCCGGAGCCGTCCATATCTGCAGTATCCTGCACAGGGACAGTCAAAGTAATATCTGCGTGGTTATTAAAGTGTATGGTAAGCGTTATATGGTCACCCACGTTCAAATCCTGTTTGAGACCAATCAACATCATGTGATAACTACCTGGCTTTAATTCCAATTCAGCGCCTGAACCAATCGCCACAGATTGCTGATGGATCATCTGCATCACGCCATCTGTGCTCATCTGGCTGAGGTGAATTTCCACAGCAGTAGCCGCATCAGACGAAGCGCCAATCAGTTGATCAGCCTGCCCCGTGTCATTCGTTAACAACATGTAAGCCGCGCTATTTCCGCCGCTCAAAGCTGAACGTACCCAATAATTGCTGACTTCAATCGAATTGCTTTTCGGAGCGCCGCAAGCGCTCAACAGCAAAGTCCCAGCCAAAACGAACATCAGCCTTCTTTTCATATATTTACTCCTTTTTTCCTTTGTTTCCTTATCTGACCGTGTAACTAATTTTATTCTAATTGCAATTGTTATTCTGGATGGTAGGTTCTCCCTTTCCAAACCACACCTTTTCCTGAAATCACCTTCCAGGCCGAGGTGAGCATCATTGCTGCAAATACACCTGCACCGAGCGGAGTGGTCAGCGCGTACCATCCTGAAATATTCATCCCGCGTGCCACCCTTGCACGGATCAAGATCAAATATGCCCAAATTAGAATCGATTCAAAGATCACAGCCAGCGACATCCACCCGCCGCCTTTGAGAACCCAGCTCATACCAAGCAGGGGCCAAACAGGCAGGAAGAACGCCGCGATCAAGGCAAGCATCGCACCGAATGCGCCAAGCAATAACATGGCTGGGTTGTCGCGTAAGCCGAGATAAATATTTTTTGTCCAGCCCTCCCACAAGGTTTCAAGAGATGTATACATGCGCGTGCGGATCACTCGCGTACCATCCGCAACGATCAGACGATATCCATTCCACTTTACTTGTTCGGAGATGGCTTTATCCTCCACGATCTGGTCTTTTACTATTTCGTGCCCGCCGATGGCGTCGTAGACAGTGCGCTTGATCAGGATGAACTGTCCATTTGCAATCGCATCACGACGGGATGGGTCGTTGACTTTGCGCGGCGAGAATCCAACAGAGAGCGCAGTCATCACCAAAGGCATGACAACTTTTTCCCAAAAGGATCCCAGGATTTGATCGGTCATGACTGTGAAAAGGTCCGCTTTTGTTTCGAGTGCTTTGGCATGGCAGGACGAAATGGCTTGAGGTGCAAGGAAGGTGTCTGTATCCACAAAACACAGCCACTCGCCGCGGGCAACTGCCGAGGCTTGGTGCAAGGCATGGGGTTTGCCAGCCCAGCCTTCCGTTAAGTCTGAACCGCTGATTATTTTGAATGCAGGCACTTGGTCATCTGAATCCGACAGCAAGCTATCGGACTCCAGAAGTATGCCGCGAAGAATATTAGCAGTCGCATCGGTGGAGCGGTCATCCAAAACAATGACCTCGATGTTTGGATAATCCTGAGCAAGCGCAGCTTCCACACATCTGCGAATATTATTTTCTTCATTGCGCGCAGGGATGCAAATGGAAATGAGCGCAGCGCCAATGGCGGGAGGCGGCGCGGGTGTGACGACAATATCAAGATGATACTGGCTGTGAACCCAATAAATGATGATAAGACCGAGGATAAAAAGAATGGTTGACGCGATAAAATATGGCATGGGATTATGGTCGAAAGTCAAAGGTCGAAAGTCTGACTTTTGACTTTCGACCTTTGACCAATTTCATATAACTGTAACCGAACTGCCCCGCTCCGTCTTTTCCACCTCAATTCGATTAGGAAAACTATCTTTTAGTTCATCCAAATGCGTGATAACGAGGATCTTTGCAAAATCTTTTTTGACGAGGTTGATGGCCTCGATGAGCCTTTGCCGTCCTTGGGCATCCTGGGAGCCGAAACCTTCATCGATCACGAGGGTTTGCAAACGCGCGCCTTTACGTTGGGCGAGGATCTCTGAGAGCGCAAGACGGATCGCAAAATTGATTCGAAAGGCTTCGCCGCCTGAATACATTTCGTAATCACGTGTGCCGGCCGAATCGCTGATCTGAATATCAAGGGTTTCCCTTAGGTCGTCACGTTTTTTATCTTTGTAGGCTTCCTGTGTGATAAAACGAATGGACATGTGTCCATCGCTCAAGCGCTCGAGCAGGTCATTGGCTTTTTGTTCTATTTGCGGAAGCGCCTGTTCGATCAGAAGCGCGGGCACGCCATCCCTGCCGAAGGCGCGTTCCAAGGTTTTGTGGTGCGCAATTTTTTGGCTCAATTCCTCGCGCTGGGTTTCATGATCAACTTTGCGTGCCCGCAAGGTTGCAAGCACATCCACTCTTTGACGCGCCGCGCCCGCCTGGTCGCGGGTTCGGTTTTCATTCTCGCGCAATTCGAATAATCTATTTTCTGTTTCCTGAATATTCGGCGCTCCTGTTTCTGCCTTGGATAACGCTTGCGCCGCATCGTTATAGGCTTTTTCGTTCACGGCAACTTCTTCTTTTTTCTTTCTGCTTTCCTCTTCCAAACCCTTAATTTCACTTTCAACCCGCTTGCTCACTTCACGCGCAGATTTCAGGCTGGAGTATTCCTCCTCTGTGGATCGTCCTTCATTTTCTTTCTTTCTCGCTTTATCATGCGCAGACGCATCGTAGCCAAGTTTTACCAGTTCCTTGTCCAGTTTGGCAAGTTCCTTTTGCGCATTGCTCGCGTACTTTTTGGTTTCAAGAGCCTCGTTTACTTCCTTCAATCGCTTTGCGCCTTTTTTCTCCCAATCTGCGTTTTGCGTTTTGACCGTTTCCAGCCGAGTCTCGAGTTGTGAGACCAAATTTGAAAATTTCATGCGCTCATTTTCTGCGTTGGCGAATTTTGCAATTTGCGCTTCATCATTTGCAACTTGCCGTTCGATTTCATCGGTTTCCCTTTTGTTCGCGCGAAATTGATCACCCTTCTGCCTGCCTGTTTCTTCCAATTGGCCGAGTGTGGACTTGCGATGATCCTTGCTCAAAGGTTGTCCGCATAACGGACAATCCGCGCCCTCGGCGGATTTCAAGGTTTTAATGCGTTCCTTTAATTCTTCCATTTCCTGGCGGAGCGTTTCATTTTCAACCTTCAAGCCCGCGTACTTTTCGCGAGCTTCGTTGCGTTGCAATTCAATTTCATTGCGCTTTGCGATTTGCGTTTCGATTTCTCCTAACGATTGTTTCGCAGTTCCGATTTGCTTTTCAAGGTCTTCGATCACTGATAACTGATCCATGATCGCTGATGACTGAATATTCAGCACACCAAGTTCCTGTTCCAGTTTTACCTTTTCCACTTCGATTTCCCGCAGCAAGGGCTGGCGTTTTTCATCATGTGTGCGGAATTGCGCAGCGATTTTATCCAGCGTTTCCACTTCGGTGCGCGCTTTTTGCCAGGCTTTATATTCGGACTCGATTTCTTTTGCACGGCTGATCAAGTCGGCATATTTGGCTTGATCCCGCGATTTTTCTGCAAGACGCGGTTCAAAACCCGCCAGGGACGAACGCGAATTTTCAAGAGTTTTGAACAAGGTCTCAACCATTTTGCGTTGTTCGTTCAAAATGGCGGCCGTTTGTTTGAGGTTATCCAGGGTTTTTTCCTGTGCGGCGCGGGCAGAGGTCAATTGTTTTAGGTTGCTTTCCAGTTCTTCTAAACGGGCTTTGCGCGTGTCTTCCTCGGCAAGTTCCGCGTTAATCTCCGCGATGCGCCCGTCAATTGTATTGACTTCATCTTCAATTGCCTTGCGTTTTTCGGCCGTGCGTTCCTTGTACATATCCCAAATCTCCAGCCCAAGGATCGTACTCAAGACAGCTTTGCGTTCGCTGGCTTTCTTTTGGGTAAACTGGTCCGCTTTACCCTGCAAAAAGAAAGAGGCATTGATGAAGGTCTCGTAATCGAGTCTTAATGTCAGTTCGATGCGCGCCTGGGTATCGCGGGTTGTCTTTTCAGTCAATGGCTTCCACAGACCGCCTTCCGCTTTCTGCATTCCGTTTTCCGCATTCTGACCCCCTCCCACCAATACTTGAAACTCAAGTACCGTGTTTTTGCCGCGCGGCAGGCTTCTCTGCACGCGGTAGATGTTGTTTTCATAGGCAAAAGTTAACGCAACTTCCGCGGCTTTAACATCCTGATTGATATTGATAATATCCGAACTTTTTCCACGCGCTTCCCCAAACAACGCCCATGTGATCGCATCCAATAAAGATGATTTTCCCGCACCGTTGTTTCCCGAAATGCACGCGAGTTCGAATGAATCAAAATCCAATTCAACCGGGTCACGGTAGGAGAGAAAGCCTGAAATACGAAGGTGAAGAGGGATCATGAGCTAGTGTGTCCTGTGGATCGGGTCAAAGGATCCTGTAAATGCTGATGGATTATAATCGAACCGTTATGCATGATTCCGAAGCGCCCCGCACACGCCGCCGCATGAGAATCCTCGCGGTTATCATTGCCACCATCCCCTGCTATTGCGCCGGATTTATTGCCCTATCGTTTGCTCCAGATAGACGGGCAACTCCCACCCCAACCAGAACTGAAACCCTTATCTCACCGACCTCAAGTCCCAGCCTGACACCTGTGATTGTGACAGGCACCATCACTCCAACATTTACCGCAACACCTACCCCCACTGCAACCGCCACGCTGACGGCTTCCTCCACCCCCTTCCAACCCGCGACAGACACACCGACATTCACACTCACACCGTCCAATACGCCCACCGTAACACCATCCGACACGCCAACGCCAACAAACACGCCCACAAATATACCGACCTTTACACCCACACAAACGCCATCCAATACACCCCCGCCTTCGCCAACGGCCTTTGGTGGATAACTCCGAGAGACCTTCAAGGTCTCGCATTATTACTGCGCGAAAATTTTTAGGGCTAATATAATGAGTGATATTCTTCCATTTCTAAAATCAATCATTTCCGTCGCTGGCTTATCGGGACATGAAACCCCGGTTGCGAATCTCATCGAACAAAAGTGGACTCCGCTGGTGGATGAACTCAGCCGCAGTAAGCTCGGTTCCATTCATGGACTGAAAAAGGGTTCGCCAACGGCGGGCATTCGCTTCACGGACAAATCCCCCCGCCCCTCCGTGCTGATCGCCACGCACATGGACGCAATCGGCCTTATGGTTTCGCGCATCGTGGACGGATTCATCTACGTCACAAACATTGGCAGCGTGGATGCGCGAGTCCTGCCTGGCACGCCAGTGGTTGTCCATGCTTCAGGGAGCGAGGAGGATTTATATGGTGTGATCGCAATGCCTCCCGCAAATCTTTTGCCTGATGATCAAGGCAACGGCACGATCCCCTTGAAATATCTCATGGTTGATACGGGCCTCACGCCGAACGAAGTCTCGAAGCGAGTCCGCATTGGGGACAGGGTCTCCTTTAACACGGAACCAGTTGAAATGTCAGGCGGATGCGTCAGTGGTCATACCCTGGATAATCGCGCCTCCGTCGCGGCGCTGACGATCTGTCTCGAGGAACTGCAAGCCAAGTCGCATGTCTGGGATGTGTGGGCGCTGGCATCGGTTCAAGAGGAAGTAACCTTTGGCGGCGCGTTCACATCCACTTTTCAATTAAGACCCACCATCGCCGTCGCAGTGGATATGACCTTCGGCAAAGGCACAGGCTCAAGCGATTATCAAACCTTCCCAATTGGCAAAGGTGTCACACTGGGTATTGGACCAAGCATCCACCCGTTTTTGTATAAGCGCTTCAAGGAAGTTGCTGAACGAATTGAAATTCCCGTTGCAAATGAATTGATGCCTGAACATTCTTTCACAGATGCCGACGCCATGCAATTGGCTGCCGAGGGCCTGCCGACCATGGTTTTGAGCATTCCACAAAGATACATGCACACGCCGGTGGAGTTGGTGTCCATGAAGGATATACAACCCGCAGGGCGTTTGCTGGCCGAATTCATCGCTTCGCTGGAAGCGGATTTTATTGAGAAGATCGTCTGGGGATAACCCTCACCCTAGCCCTCTCCCGAAGGGAGAGGGGACTCCCTTCCCCTTCGGGGGAAGGGTTGGGGATGAGGGAGCGTAACTTCATAAAGTGAGAATAAACATGCTTTCCATTGGACAACCACAAATCAAACTGCTTGAAAAATTATGCAATGCCATGTCCGTCTCCGGGGACGAGGGTGAGGTGCGGCGCATTGTGTTGGAAGAAGTCAAACCTTATGCGGACGAAGTGAAAGTGGATGCGCTCGGAAGTGTGCTCGTTCACAAAAAAAGCGTTGGAAGAAAATCATTGCGTGTCTTGTTCGATGCCCACATGGATGAAGTCGGCTTTATGATCGTGCACGATGACGATGAAGGATTTTTTCAATTTGAAACCGTTGGCGGGATTGATGCGCGTCACCTGATTGGTAAGCAGGTCATCGTCGGTAAGAATCATGTGGTTGGCGTGATCGGCGCAAAGCCCATTCATTTGACCACTGCCGAAGAGCGTAAAAACACCAGTGAAGTTGACGCGCTGAGAATTGACCTTGGGCCTGAAGGAAAGGCAAATGCAGGCGACCGCGCCACCTTTGCGACAAAGTTCAAGCGGGTCGGCCCTTCCATTATGGCTAAAGCCATTGACGACCGCATTGGCGTGGCGACCTTGATCGAACTGCTGAAAAATGCTCCAAAGAATATTGAGCTATGTCTGTCGTTCAGTGTGCAGGAAGAAATTGGATTGCGTGGCGCCAAAGTCGCGGGATATTATTTCGATCCCGACCTGGCGATTGCGGTTGATTCCACGCCTGCGCGTGACCTGCCTGATTTCGATGGACATGAAAACTTTACCTACAACACAAAACTTGGTTTGGGGCCCGCAATCTATATGGCGAACTCATCCACGGTAGATGACCCGCGTCTCGTAAAATTTCTTGAAGAAACAGCCATCAAAAATAAAATTCCATATCAATTCCGCCAGCCGGGCGGAGGCGGCACGAATGCGGGCGCAATTCAACAATCCCGCGCGGGCGTGCCTGTGGTTTCGGTCTCTGTGCCGCACCGTTACACACACTCGCCCATCAGCGTTTCGCGGGTGGAGGATTGGAAGAACACCTTGAATTTATTGCATACTGCGTTGAAACAGATCGACCCATCACTGGTAAAATCAAAACTATGAATCAATTTTTCCCGGATCTGAATTTATTGCCAGGAATATTTCAAAAATATCCTGATATTCAAGCCGTGTATTTATTTGGGTCCGTTGCCAGCGGAAAAGCAAACGCTCAGAGCGACCTTGATCTTGCAATCTGTCCGCGGGGTGCTTCGTTACGGGATAAAAAACTGGATATATTGGCAGACCTGGCACGTAATGGATTCAATAATGTGGATATTGTGTTTTTGGATATTCCTGACATAGTGGTTCGGTTTGAAGCAATTCGCCAGAACCGCCTCATCTATTGCGCTCAAAATTATGATGCGGCCGCCCTTTTTTCGCTCACAGTCCGCCAGTACTTTGATTTTTTGCCGTATTTGAAAATACAACGCGAGGCATACAAACAAAGGATATTGCAACATTCTTGTTCATGATTATCTCGAGGTGGATCACAAGATCGTATACGACGTTTTGCAAAACAAATTAACTGACCTCGAAGAACTGAAAAGGGCGTTTGCATCCTTTTTATAAAGGTTTTTATGAATAATGGGTTGATCGCTTTGCTTGGTTCTGGCGAATATCTGCCTGCGATGGATAAGGTGGATCAATATCTGCTTGCAAATTGCGGAGCAGATGGACGCAAGCCGCGAGTCGTCTGTTTGCCAACTGCCGCTGGACGTGAAGGTGATGCAAGCGTGAATCGCTGGTTCGAAATGGGCGTGGAGCATTTCACCCGCCTCGGGGCAGACGTTCAAACTGTTCCGGTCATCGACACAGAATCTGCCAACAAGCAGAGTCATGCCTCGACGGTGGATGAAGCGGACCTCGTCTATTTTTCAGGCGGCAGTCCTGCTTATCTTCATCAGATCATGAAGGACAGTTTGGTTTGGAAGTCTGCTCAAAAAGTTTGGGAGCGCGGCGGGGTATATGCAGGCTGCTCGGCGGGCGCAATGATCCTCGGAAGGGAAATCCCTGATTTTCGCGCGATGGGCTTGCGTTCCATTCCTGCATTTGGGTTGATCCCAGTCGCTTTCGTGATGCCGCATTTTAATACAATTCCATTGTTCGGCAAACCGCTTGTGGCTACTCTTCGCCGCCGATTGACAGAAGGGGAGATCATGATCGGTATTGATGAGGAAACTGCCCTTGTTGGTAAATTAAATGAAGAATGGACTGTAATGGGCAAGGCAAAGGTGCATGTCTTTACAAAAGATGACAGCAAGAGTTACGCCGCTGGCGAAAAATTAATTATGAAGCAAAGTGATCGTTACCTTTACTCACAGGGTGCTGCACAAAGGTGACGGTGACTTGAGAGGAATTCATGAAGCAATTACTCAAAACACTCACTGAAACTTTTGGGCCGTCAGGTTATGAAGATGCCGTCCGCAAGGTGATCTTGAAGGAAGTGAAGCCGCTCGCAGATGAAGTGCGTGTGGATGCCCTTGGTAATTTGATCGTCCGCAAGAAACCGGCCGCTGGCGCGAAACCTGCGCTCCCGAAAGAACCTCGGGACGATGTGAGCAAAGTCGAAGCGAATCCGAAAAGGATCATGCTGGCCGCGCACATGGATGAGATCGGTATCATCGCCAGCCATATTGACAAAAAAGGATTCGTGCGCTTCACCAATGTCGGCGGGACCTTTGGCAGGTATACGCTTGGTGCGCGAGTGCACTTTATGAACGGGGTGACAGGCGTGGTCGGATATGATCATTTGGAACAGGTGGATAACGCCCTTCCGATCAATAAAATGTACATTGACGTGGGCGCATCCAGCAAAGAGGATTGCCCTGTCAAAGTGGGCGATTTCGCCGCGTTTGAAAGGTCATATTTGGAAATGGGAAATCGTTTGGTGGCCAAATCCATGGATGACCGCACAGGTGTGGCGGTCTTGATCGAAACCTTGCGTGGGATCACCCTTCGGCAAGCTCAGGGCAGGTCCACGCCGAATGATCTGTATTTTGTTTTCACCACGCAGGCGGAAGTTGGCCTGCGCGGCGCGGGCGCGGCGGCTTATGGCATTGAGCCTGAGATCGGCATTGCTGTTGACGTCACAGCCACAGGCGACACCCCCGCTTCGATGAAGATGGCGATGGAACTTGGCAAAGGTCCGTGCGTGAAATTCCGCGACCCGGGCATGTTATCTGACCCGCGCATTGTGGATTGGATGATCAAAACGGCCGAGAAAGCGAAAATCCCGTATCAGCGTGAAGTATTGTTGGTGGGAAGCACAGACGGACGCGAAATCCAGATTTCACGGGCAGGCGTCATGACGGGGGCGTTGTCCATTCCGTGCAGATATGTCCATTCCGCTTCGGAGATGGTGGATTACAACGACTTGAAGAATTCGGTGAAGTTGCTTATGGGCATGTTGAGCAAGGTTGTGTCTTTCTAATTTTATTTGTTCAAAGCGATGCGGATCGAAGCGCGTAAAATGCAAAGAATTAAGGATTGCGGAAAACTAAAAGGGTTTGACACTTTAACGGTCAAACCCTTTTTGCTTAATTTATATCCGTTTACTTATTCTTTGACTCTTCTGTACCCACTTCTTTCTTTGGTGTGAAGGACATCAGCACAGCTACGCCTGCGCTTACAGCAAACATGCCCATTGAACCTGGGCTGGAGTAGTGGGTCAGACCAACAAGCAGAGCAAAGAATCCAACCGCCAATGCGATCTGCACCTGCCAGGCGGCTTTTGTGTAGGCGTCCATCGTAAACCGCCCAACACCAAATCCCAGCACAGCAAACCCCAATGCGCGGATGATAAAACCAAGAACTGCAAGAACTTCTGTAAATATACTCATCTTATTCTCCTCTTCTTTTTTTTATGGATCTACCGTTTAAACGTGATGTCTCGCTTCAAACACATAGGTCATGAAGTAAATCGTCACGTTGCAAACGTGACCTACAACCAAGCCCATAATCCCCAAAACAAAATCATGATAACACCAATTCCAAAACGCGCCGCAAGTGACCAGCCCCAGCCAGTCATCCAGGCTTTTGTATTATCGAACGCGATTTGTTTATCCTTCAAGCGCCGCCACTCGGCAAGGAATAATCCTAAAGGGGAGGCAGCCATGCCCGCAATGGGAGTGAAGAACAAGCTGACGATAATGCCTGCCGCGAATGCCCAAATGATCGAACTCCAGGGTACATCATTGTCGCGCACATGTTTGGCAATGATAATGTTATCCACGATGTTGCCGCCAATCATCAATAGGGTGATAAAGGTAAAGAGCACCCAATCCACCCAGTTCATCTTCCCGCCGCTTGCCTGCACAAGGGCATAGAACAGCGTGCCAAGCCACATGACAGTAAGACCGGGAAAGACCGGGATGAGCAAACCTGCCAGCCCCGCCAGCAGGACAAACAGGGTGAGCGATTCGATGACTATCTGTAACCAGAATTCCAGTTCGGCCATGGGTTCTCCATATTTACAGACTGCAGGGGCAGCCCTTCACGGTTAATCAGACAGGCTGGCTCTCGCTGGGCAGGTCGCATCTACGAGTACATCATTTGATTATATCAATCCCGCCCATCCACGGGCGCAAAACTTCAGGGACAACAATCGAGCCATCAGCTTGTTGATAATTCTCCATAACCGCGATTAGCGTGCGCGGTAAGCCCAGCCCTGAGCCGTTCAATGTGTGCAGGAATTTTGCCTTGCCTCCATCCGCAGGACGATATTTGATGCCCGCGCGGCGCGCTTGAAAGTCTGTATCATTTGAAACCGATGAAACCTCAAGCCATTCGTCACAGCCGGGCGCCCACAGTTCAAGGTCATACGTGAGCGTCGCGCCGAAGCCGATGTCTCCTGTGCATAGTTGTTTAACGCGGTAGGGAATTCCCAGCAAAGCACAGGTTTCCTCTGCATCCTTCAACATTTTTTGATGCATGGCTTCCGAGTCTTCGGGCTTGCAATAAATATACATCTCCACTTTATCAAATTGATGTCCGCGTTTGATACCGCGCACATCGCGTCCCGCGCTCATCTTTTCGCGGCGGAAGCATGGTGTATAAGCGGTGTATAACTTTGGCAAGGAGGCTTCCCCAAGAATTTCGTCCATGTGCAAACCTGTCAACGGAACTTCCGCAGTCGGCACGAAATAATAATCCTCTTCGTGATCCTTGTATAAATTATCTGCAAATTTCGGCAATTGACCTGCGGCATACATAACCGCAGTCTTCACCATGAACGGCAAATATTCTTCCTGGTATTTCTGTCTGATGTGGAGGTCAAGCATCCACGCGATCAATGCGCGCTGCAATCTCGCCCCCGCGCCTTGCAAAACATAAAAGCGCGAACCCGTTAACTTCGTGCCGCGCTCAAAGTCAACGATGCCAAGCGCAGGTCCGAGGTCCCAGTGAGGCAGCGGTTTGAAATCAAACTTACGCGGCTCACCCACCGTTTTGATGACCACGTTTTCATCCTCATCTTTTCCGTAGGGTGTGCGCTGATCGGGAATATTCGGCAGAGTGGAGGTGAGGGCGTTTAGATCAGTTTCGACTTCCGCGACTTGCTTATCCAACTCCGCTATTTGATCTCCGACCACGCGCATCGCTTCGATCTTCGACTGTCGGGCTGGTGCCTCTTTCAGTTGCCCGATCTCCTTTGAGACAGTGTTCCGCTCGGCTTTGAGAATTTCCACCTGCCCGAGCAGAGCGCGGCGTTTTTCATCCAACTGAAGAATTGAATCAATTGGCGAAGAATCCATTTGACGATCCTTCAAGGCCTTGCGAACCAGATCTGATTTTTCGCGAATGAGATTGATATCCAACATATTGCACCTCCGTGCGCATTATGGACGATAGACCATAGACAACTGACTGTTATTCGTGGCCTGTGGTCTATTGTCTGTCGTTCAAATAATAAAATACGCCCCCGGTCCATTTGCAGGACGAAGGGGCGTTTCGTGGTGCCACCTGCTTTCATTGCTCTTTCCCTCTCCCTCTGGGAGCCCCACAGGGGTGCTTCGCAAAGGGCAGGGTGAGGGCAATCTCGGAGTACGCGCTAACGGGCGTTTCCCGATTCTCTTATGGCAATTGCCTCTGCGAGAATGACACTGGCCCTTCGATACGGCTTTCGCCACTCACATCGTCCCGACGCTTTTTCGGGAGGGCAGGCGAAGGGGATTTCATCATTTGGCTGATCGTCTCGCACTGGCCGACGACTCTCTGAACAGTTATGCAATTACTAGTCTTCGCGCTGGTCTTATTAGTTGCGATTATACGCAACATGATTATTATGTCAATGCTGTTTTTAGATAAAAAGGGTATAACATTCTCCCTGCGTGGACTTTGGTTTTAAAGCAGAAAGAGTCGCTCATGAGCGACTCTTCTCTTGGTGTCCCCACGTTGGGACATGGACGAAGTCCTAATAGAGATTGTCACTCCCACAAAGAAAGCCCGCGCCAGATAGCGCGGACTTTTTATTTTTCTTCAGACATCAACAGCCCAAACCTGCGAATCAGGCGCATGGTGGTATGCGTGTCGGTGTGGATGTCGAGCATGATCAAAAAGAATTGACCCGACGCAATGATCATCACTCCAATTATAGTGACGTATGCCCACACCAGCACAATAAAAAAGACGGATGCAATATCAAACAACTACCCATTCTTGATGGCGACAAAGTCTTGCAGGATTTGAATCAGGCCGCCATAGACAAAGAGGGTGGAAGCCCAGCCGATAATGATGACAACCCGGCCAAACCCAATGATAACCGATGCTGTAAAGCGCATGGCTTCATAAGGACTCAGCTCATTCTCAACATCATCAATCTCTTGAAGTAGTTTCTTTTTGGCTTTATCTGTATAAAACTGCAAACCGCATTGCGAGCAGAAGCGATCTTTATCGGGGTTGAACTCCGAGCTGCAACGATAACAATCCATCTTTTCCAATTCTTAATTTCCTCCTTTATGGAAATTGCAATAAGAATTGAAGAAGTTTGAAAGCGGGACAATTCCAAGCACAGACATAAAGCGGGCAATAGGCAAATCACAACAAACATGAATATCAAATATATCTTCAGGGTTTTTGAGCGGGGCATATCCTTCACGCGCTCATCAAAGTTATTAACACGACGAATGGGTTTTACGGGAGCTGCAACTATCAACTCTGCCCCACAGGACACACAGTATTTTGCATTAGGTAATGATGGCTTTCCGCAATTATGGCAATTTATAATAACTATTCACCTCTTGATTTTTTATCAATATATTTTCGAGCCGCTTCATACATTTCATCCCTGATCTGCTTCGGGAGCCTGCCCCATGTGGATTGAATGTATTTCAATTCATCATCAGGACGAGGTTCTCCAACGGCATCATAAAAGCGCATGTCATCAAAGAACTGTGCGAAGTACACAAGCATCTTCTTGCTTGGTTTTCTTCTGCCTGTGTAAATATGATTGTAGTTTTTATCGTCAATGCCTATATATTCTGCAAACTCTTTTTGAGATACAGACCTGCGTATTTGCTTTTCATATTTCTGGTGGTACTCCAAAAGCAACTCCCCTATTGTAGGCACATCTTCCATATCTCAAATCTCCTCGACATGTTCAATATTACATCATTTTTTGATGCCTCTGTAGCCCTTGACAAGGTTGTCTACACAGTAGTATATATCGTATACAATCCCGTAACCAGAAAGGACGGCCCGAGGTATGAGCCAAAAATCAAAATACCCAATCATCCGCATAAGTAATCTTGCCAACAGACGTGCTGACGAGATTGTAGAAGCCCTCGAAGCGCGAGGCATTGATACATCGAAGACCAGTGTTGTTTCCGAGTTGATACTTTCGATGCCCATACCCCAACCCACGCAACCCGTGGAAAAGAAGCGCAGATTCCGCAAGGCTGTCAGTCAGTCTACGGTGGCTGCGCTCTAGTTTTGTCCGTTCTTTGAAGGGAGAATGCCATGAACGAGGATACCAATAAAGTGATTGAAGAAACCGAAGAGAAATGCTGTTGCTTTGAAATTATGGGAGATAACTCTGATTGTCCCATTCATGGAGAACAGGCTATGAACGCCACGACGCCCATCAAGCAAACCACACCGGGATCATTTATTGTTTCAAGGAACGTCATCAAAGGCGGTCCAGATCGCCGCGAACTGAACACCATCACCACCCAGGTTTCTACCTGCCTATAAAAATAATAAACCTCGCCGAGCGAGGGTTATTAGGTCAAGCAGGTGTGCCCCCACGGAGATTCGAACTCCGGTTTTATCCTTGAAAGGGATGCGTCCTGGGCCTCTAGACGATGGGGGCTCTATTTTTAGAGCGGGCGAATTCTATCATCCCATATTACGAGCGTCAAGCAGATTACAAAACTATTTTTCAGGTTTCACGCGCTGGTTTAGTAATGCCATCAGGTCAACCAGCCTGCGGTTTACCAGGATATCCACATTTTCCACACGCAGGCTGGGGATCAAAATTGCTGTAAGCTTGGCATTAAATACGGGAATAAAATCACGCGTACCGTCGGTCATTAATCTTGTGAAATCAAAACGGCCAGGCAACTCCAGCATGCCTTCCACTTCAAACACCCGGGTTGTGATGCGCATGGAGTATTCCACCAAATTGGCAAATCCGCCACGCACAAGAGCCTGTGGGCCGAGGTCTTCGCGCCGAGTCAAACATACCGCATGGATCTGCTTTTTCATTATGTGGACATGTTCAAAATGATCGACAAGTTTTGTAGGCATGTGCAGGCGTGCCATACGCGCGTCACTCACTTCCACTGCGGAGTGCGTGGGATTGTTCAACATCCCCATGGCACCCTGAGTTGTAACCATGATCTGGCCCACCACGCGAAATCCGGATGTCAAGATATCAGCCGGCAGAAAATAATGGTCGCGAGGGGAAGAATCAAGGAACATGAAGACGATCCAGCTTGATTTAAGAATCAAGTGTCGGGCGAGGCCCCCCCGCTTGAGGTCTGGGTAGAGGCGGAGTTCGGCGCGGATGCCGGGTAGGTTTGCCGGCATTCGGGTCCAGGATCATATTCAGCCACTGTATCGCTTTTTCGTCGTATTCGCGCTTTCCGCATACATCACAAATCCATGCCGGGAAATGCGGCACAGTGATCAACTCCTCGCCGAGCCACGTAAAATATGTAATGCGGCGCGGCAGCATAATGCCTGCATGGCACTCACTGCACAGAATAATATCTGGATTTTTATGCTCAATATTGCTCACATCCACTCCTTATTGTGAAACAAATACTTCTGTATGTTCAATCACCGCCCAGAAGGGCGGAGGCCAGTAGATCAAGATGGCTTTACCGATCACATTTTCGACAGGCAAAAGACCCCAATCTTTTGAATCATTTGAGTTATTGCGGTTGTCACCCAATACAAAAAGCTGGCCATCCAATACGGTCCACTCCCCGGTATAAATGGGGGCCTGGGCAATATACGGTTCATTAAGCATTTGCCCATTTACATAGACCTGATGGTTCTCCACCATCACACGGTCGCCGGGCAAACCAATCACGCGTTTGATCAATTCCTCCTCGGGGTTAAATGGAAAGTGAAAAACAATAATATCACCACGCTCCATTTCGTTGAAGCGATAACTTATTTTATTCACAAGGACAAACTCCCTGTTCTCGAGGGTGGGGCGCATACTAAAACCGTCCACCCGCACGCGTGCAGAAACCGCATTAATTCCAAAGAATAAGACGGCAGCCAAAGCAAGTGTTTCAATAATATCCAGCGCAAAACGGCCCCAACTTACTTTTTCCGAAAGATTATCCCCTTTTTCAATATTCGTATCCTGCTGCAAGGTTTCCAAACAAGCCTCCATACCATTTTTAAAATTATACTTCCATTGTGGGACAAATTGGCAATTTGTCCCGCTGCTTGTCCAAAGCCTTCCTATATTGGATGTCTTCAGCAGGGACGGAATCCGCCCAATCCGCATTGATCAGTGTTCCTTTACCCATTCATCTCAAAAATCCTGTTTGGTTTTATAGGACAAAAGTGGAATTTCATGCCAGCCGCGCACAAATTCAAACTGTTCGATGGTTTCGGGCGAGGTGATGTGATAACTTGGGGGTCGTGTCTTGAATAGAGTGTCTACGCGCGTAAGAGCCTGCTGAGGTGTGAGCCCATGCCTGATAAGGTAACAGCCAACGGTGATCCCAGTGCGACCCACCCCGCCCCAGCAATGGACATAAACGCATTTGTCATTCCTGATGGCTTCATCTATCGTGTTGAGGATTGTGATCATCGTTTCGCGCGAAGGGATGCTTTGATCGCGAATGGCAAAGCGATGATAAGCTGTTGGGATATCATAAATGCGGGTACGTTCATTTAAGACGGAATCGTAGGCTGCAAGTTCATCGGATTGGGTGAGGTCAATGAATGTATTGATGCCGGCTTCAAGAAATCTGTCCATGCGGCGGCGTGTGGATTCGGGATCGTAACCGCCGGGGTATTCACCCGCGAGGAAGCGGCCTTCTTCAACCCAGTAAGATTCGAGGATGGGGAGTTTGGTCATGGGTTCAGTAAAGGGAATGCGTCGCATTTTGCAGCTTTCAATTATTCCGGAAAAGAGTTGCACATATTGCCGAGCAGGCTGGCGCGCAGTTCAACGAGTTCAGGATATTGATGGAAGAATAACACTTTTTGCTTCGCAATGGCATCACCAGCGGGTTCGGGGCTGAAGATGAAAAAGGCAAAGGCTTCGGCAATATCTTCCTCGGGGCTGGTGGCGGCATAACTGGTGACAAACTGGTCTTCATATTTATAGTAGAACTCGTCCAGTTTTTCGTAATAGCTGTCGCTATCCTCTTCAAGGTTGATCTCGTTCCACTCTTCATGAATATCGGCCCAGAATTGATTATAAAAATCGTTGATGTAGGAATGCGGGTTGGCACAGCCTTCACCGGGGAAGTAATCCGGGCAGGCGGAGGCTTCTTCGAAATAGATATCGTCATCATCTGGATTGTTGAAAACAGCCAGACTGGGCGGCACTTGATCGGGTCCAAGAGTGATTAAATGACCTAATTCATGCAGGAGGGTATAGGTTAATTCGTAATAATTACCGGTGTCGGCAATATCCACTTGCAAGGCCCAGAGATTTAGGTCAGATTGTGTTTGAGCGACAGCGGCCAAGGTGCCGCCTTGCCCGTCTGTAATGATGGAATATTCTCGAATTCCTTCTCGTTCATTTGCTGGAACTAAAGCGCGGAAATAATCCCAAACCTGCTGGTGTATCTCTACGTTATTCTGTTGGTCCTGTAAATCGGATGAGACGTTTTCATAATATGGGTCAATAAGTTCATCACCGGAGATGTTGTACGTAACGAGTGTAATTTCGGAGTCCCGCAGGTTCTCTTCCACATCTTCCCCGCCTGAAACCGCCAATGCTAGGATCTGGTCAGTGATGACAGGGCAGGAGGGCGGTTCTTCAAACACTGGTTCTGTTGTTGCTTCTTGTACGGCAGGGACTTCAGGGTGGCTGCTCTCGGGAAGATCATCACCCAATAGTGTGGAGCAGCCTATTGCAATGATTAGAAACACAAAACTGGCAATGACGATCTTTATTCTTGGCGTCATTTGGTATCCTTTTCAGAATTTTTTGCAAGGATACCATAGTGTCGTGAATCCACGTTCTTATTCTACAAGTTTGCCGAGGTCGTCCATAATAAAAAGATACAATCGCTGGATTACGAAAACCTCTCTCAGGCATGAGAACGTCAATTACACGTTTTTGAAATACTGATAATAATAGGACTTTCGCTCAACCTCGCTTTTCCATGTCACCCTGAGCCGAAGCCCTGAACGAAGTGAAGGGGCGAGCGAAGGGTCTCTGAGACAATCGTAGAGATTCTTCGCTTCGCTCAGAATGACAAGCGAAAGTCCTGAATAAGAATATTAGAGTATGATAGCAGTTTAGGTCGTGATCCAGTGTAAACGCTTTAATAAAGAAATGGAGAGAAAAATGAGCATTGGAAAGATTAAATGGCAGGCGGTGGTTTCTAGATACGCCTACCCTGAAACATGGCGAAGTTTGTGGCAGGTGTTTAATTCGGTCATCCCGTTTTTTATTTTATGGTATCTCGCATACCGAAGTCTGGAAATCGGATATTGGCTGACCTTCCCGATTACCATTGCAGCGGCAGGATTCATGGTGCGGATGTTCATCATCTTCCATGATTGCTGTCACGGTTCATTCTTCAGGACCCCGCTGGCAAACAACCGATTGGGATTGTTGATCGGTGCGGCGGTATGGACTCCTTATTATGCATGGAAGCACTCCCATGCCATACACCACGCCACTGCCGGTGACTTGGACCGTCGCGGCGTTGGAGATGTCTACACCATGACTGTGGATGAATATCTCGCCGCGCCCTGGTACAAAAAAATCGGTTATCGTGTAATGCGCAATCCGCTCATCCTTTTTACGATTGGTGCGCTGATCGTCTTTGCCTTTGCGCATCGTTTCTGGGAAAAAAATGCCGGCAAACGCGAGAAGAACAGCGTGATCTGGACGAATATTACCCTGTTCGCTTTCGTCGGCTGGACGATCTATCATATTGGCTGGCAGGCGTATTTGCTGGTAGAAATCCCCATTTTGCTTATGGCTTGTGGCGCGGGTGTGTGGCTGTTCTACGTTCAGCACAATTTCGAGCCAACTTATTGGGAGCGGCATCAGAATTGGGAGTTCTTCAAAGCCGGCATGGACGGCAGTTCATTTTACAAACTCCCCAAGATCCTGCAGTGGTTCACGGGTAATATCGGTTTTCATCACATCCATCATCTCAGCCCGAAGATTCCGAACTACAAATTGGAGGAATGTCATAATGAAAATCCGATCTTCCAGATCGAGCCGCTTACGTTTAAGAACAGCTTAAAGTCGCTCTATTTCCGTTTGTGGGATGAAAAAGAAAAGATACTCGTCGGCTGGCGGGCAGTAAAAAAATATAAGATGCAAATGCAAAGCGATAGGATGTAAATAAAAAAGGGACTGACTCTGAAAATGCCAGTCCCTTTTTGTTTCTAAAAAGATCGGCTCATGTGTAAACTTTGTGCTGGCGTTAGAGAACGCCTGCTATGCGATAACGGTTTTGCACATTCTTTACAGATGAGCCAAATCGGTTTTGTATATTAAGTAATGTCTGTGTTATTAGGCTTCTGCTGCAAACAACTTAAGTACCATGTATTTTCAGGCAAATTTACCATCTTCTCCAGCACGTGGATCGAGCCATGATTATCTGAAAAGGTCATCCTCCTCCAATAAATCAATGCAAGTTGCTCCTTGCGCCGTCACTTCGACAGGCTCAGTACAAGCCTCGGCGCAGGATTTCGACAAGCTCAATCTGCCAGATTTACCCTGCAAACGCCGCCGGGGACGACGGCTGAAGCATGGATTACTGACAACCTTTGCGTGCACAATGCAATAAATCAACACTTGACAAACTAGAACATGTGTTCTATATTAAGGGCAGTTGACCTCGTCCATCTATGGTTCTAAAAAGGAGAACTCCCATGAACCGTTCACTTAACATTCAATTGCTTCCGTTCTTGAAAAGCGCTTCGCTTAAACGCGGCGCGGTCTTTGGGGGGGATTCTTATCAGCGCTCTGCTGGCCTTCGAAATATTCAACTTTGGCACAACCTCGTTTGCTTTGCGGGATGTCCTCGGTGACTTACAATTTGCAGGCTTGTACTGGTCTTCCATTCTGGCTTTTGCATTTTGCGGAATTGACTTTGCCGGCGTTGCCCGCATCTTCACTCCTGAACAGGGCCGCGATGAACCTGCCGAAGTCTGGTATCTCTTTGGGGCCTGGCTGCTCGCGGCTGGCTTCAATGCCATGCTGACTTGGTGGGGTGTTTCGGTGGCCATTCTCAATCACAGCGCAGAAGGCGGATCGCTGATCGGGCAGTCCACCATGACCAAGGTTGTACCGATCTTTGTGGCTGGCATGGTCTGGTTGATCCGCGTGCTGATCATTGGCACATTCTCTGTTGCAGGGGAGCGGCTCTTTACGCTTGCGGATGCAAATCAGCGGCCGGTTTCCTATCAAAATAATTCGCCGCGCCCAGCTTCTGCGAATCAACCTTTGACCCCTACCCTGCCAAACCAAAATTATCCTCGCCCTGCACCCAAGCCACGCCCTGCCCCAACTTCCGGCTATAACGTCAATTACCCTGAGCCAACTCATCATCCAGTTGGTTTGAGCGCCATGGACCGCGATCAAAACTCTTCCCCACGGAGATAGGTCCTTGTCGTAACAAGGTTCTTTTCCTTTCCCCACGCCCTTCGGGCGAACCGCTGAGACGTCCGCAAGCGCGACTCATGCATTATGTAACTCTGGACTCCATCAGCAAGCTGATGGATAAAAGTAACAACCCATTTACTTCAAGCGGCGAGCCACTTGACTCCAGAGTCTACTCAAATTCATCCAATGTGCTCTCACCGTGAGTCAACACATATAATCCGCGCGGGTCGCCTTCGTTTTTGTCAAAGATGAAATCGGTGACGATGTAATTGGCTTTGAAGGCCGTTTCAAAGAGTTCGCGGGTGAAGAAGCGCCAGTCACGCGCCAGGGGAAAGTCTTTGGATTTGAGGGACATGAAATCAGCAGGGATCTCCACTAGCAGCAAACGGTCTTCAAAGGCAGGCACATGCTCAGGTGGGCGAGGCAGGTTTCCCGTCGAAGATTGAAGCGTATAAAATGGACGCAGACCGGAGCGTGATACGTTATCCAATTTTAGTGTCGGGCGTGAACGTTTGCCAAGTCTGCTTTCAACGCGGCGGGTGTTGATCCACCAATCCACTTGAAAACGGTCGGAGGCCAGCCCTGCGTTTAATCCGTCGCGCATTTCGCCATACTCTGAGCGGCGATACGTGTTGCAGACCGCGCCAAGTTTTGCAAGGTTGAGATAAGCGTTGCGGCTGAGTAATGGATCATAGGTCCATGTGATGTGATCGAGTCCCTGATGCCGAACCATTTGCCATTGCGCGCGTTTAAGCGCAAAGCCAATGCCTCCATCGCGATGATCGGGATGAATGCCCATCATGTGCGAGCAATGTTTTGGGCGCGGCCCATCGGGCGTTTCTTCGAGGCCCGCAAAGCCAAACACAAAGCCGATCAGTTTTTCCTCCACGAATGCGCCCAGCACAAGTCCGCCGTTGTGAACTGCGGTGATCAGCAGATGCAAAGGGACGATATCGGTTTCGGAATCAGGCCAGACGGCGCGCTGTATATCCTCCACGAGGCGCATTTCTTGCGGGGATTCGATCAGATGAATATTGAAGTTTTTCATATTTATCGCGGGCGCAGGGATGCCGCACTTTTTTTGACGCTGTCCCATGCGCGTTGAACCCAGGCTTTGCGAATTAAGTAATCCAGGCGGTAGGTGAAGCGCGCAGGCATCAACCCGAAATAACGCGGCATCGAATCAATGGCGCAGGTGCGGTTGACGGCAAAGTAATCCAGCCAGAAGGATGAAATTGGAAAATTAGGCACAATGCTTTCGAAAAATACCGTGAAGGCGCGCAATGTGATTGGCGATAATTGAACAAGAAAACGATTTCTATCCGTTACTTCCATAATGGTTTCGAGGATCTGTTGCAGTGTGAAAAATTCACTGCCGCCCAGTTCATAGACCTGGTTGATCGTGTCGCTATTTTCAAGCGACCATAACATGCAGGTGACAAGGTCTTCCACCCACACAGGCTGCACCACGGTTCGTCCGCCGGCTGGTATTGGAAATATGCCAGGGAAGAAACGGATCAGCCGCGCAAGATTGTTTGTAAAATGGTCTTCAGGTCCATAAACCAGCGAAGTGCGCAGGATGGTGTACGGCACATTGCCGTTGCGGATGTGCTCCTCGGCGATGCCCTTTGCTTTGAATGCGGGATATCCCGAAGCGCGCGCTGCGCCAATGTGACTGAGATAGACGATTCGATCCACGCCCGCATCTGCTGCGGCTTCGACGAGATTTTCCGTGCCTTGAATATCTGCCGTTAATAAATCGCCGCGGCTGCCCTGATTTTCTGCGCTGGCAAGGTGGAAGACGGTCTCCACATCGCGTAAGGCTGCGCGTAAACCGCGCCGGTCCGCAAGGGACACCACCGCCACTTCCACAGGAACGCCTTTGGGCAGGCGCGGCGTGCGCGGCGAAGGACGGATCAATGCGCGCATTGGATATCCGATGGACGAGAGCTGGCGCACCAGGGTCCGTCCAATAAAACCAGTTGCGCCGGTGACAAGAATCATGTTTGGGATTATAGCAGAAGGGGAAAGGTGGACAGGGAAACAAGTAAACAAGTAGACAGGGCTGGAAAAATATCTGAAACAAAAAGACACAGAATTGCAGGGCATGAACCTCCGTGTTCCGTGTCTACCTTATGTACCTGTATACTTGCCTACCTGTGTACTTAACCTGTGGGCGCTGAGGGACTCGAACCCCCGACCCCTTCGGTGTAAACGAAGTGCTCTAACCAACTGAGCTAAGCGCCCGGGTGACCGGTATTATAGCATGTGATCCTAAAAATCAATAAATTGTTTGTT
>Ga0194126_10000885_pt1 | contig 50786 bp, 46 predicted proteins | sample TA2KigC150mmetaG_FD_148641 | JGI IMG/M metagenome (GOLD analysis project Ga0194126, IMG submission 148641) | Freshwater microbial communities from Lake Tanganyika, Tanzania - TA2015035 Kigoma Deep Cast 150m | ecosystem: Environmental > Aquatic > Freshwater > Lake | place: Tanzania: Lake... | reverse complement strand
CAGACGGAATCGTCTGATCGATAAGAAATCGCGCCAAATTAACAGGCTGGAGCAAGTTCTAATCGAAAAAGTCGGTCAACTTTTTCGGAACTTGCTCTATGCCGTCTCTTCGCCAGTCTTGCGGCGATGCGTATGCATCGTGATGTAGATGCTGGCGACAATGAACGCCAAGCCGAGAATGGAGACGATGATGAACAGCGAGGAGCGCTGAATAATCGCCACCGCGGGGACGAAGAGCCCGAGGATCACCCCGACGACGCAGATCTGCCAGGCGGCGGCATGAACCCCGGCGACGAAGGTCGCGACGGCGAGCAGCACCATCAGATTGAGGCCGGCGGCGTTGACGTCGATGAGGCTGCGCAGCGGCGGCGAGTAGATCAGCCACATGCCGACAAGAAACGCCGCCCAGTGCAGTATCTGAGTCCAGACAAGTCGGGTGCGCTCATGGGTTGTTTGCGCATGACGCCATCCGACGTAAATGCAGATCGCGCAATAGACCGGCGTCAAGAACTCCCAATAAAAGGCGACGGGCTGTCCGGTGAAGGTGACGATGCCGATGCCGAGCACGGCCATCGAGAGCATCACGATATAGGGCAGGTCGATCTTCAGGACATCAAGGAAGAGAATGCCGGGCGGCTGGGTCCTGATCTCTTCGATGCCGTGTTCGATTGTCGTCGCCCAGTTTTCCTCATGCGGCGAAACATCGGGCGCTTTCGGTTCGGCCGGGTCGGAGCTATTCGACATGCGCAATCCTCGCTGGTTCGGGCGCAAAAGACAGTGCGGCGTCTTCGCCTTGCTCGTCGCGCCTGTTGGCCGAATTAGAGCAGCAAGATAGTTCGGGGGCGGGGAGCGAGCAACCGGCGCGACCGCGAATTCGGCGGGCGTGCGCCGAGGGCCGGGTTGGGAGACACGACAAAGCGCGCGCCCTTCGGCATCCGTTTGACGTCATGGGCTCGTCACACGGGCGCCGGCAAAGCGCTATAATGGCCACAGACAAAATCCCATGCGGTCCAATATATTTTTGATGTGACGCCAAGGGGAGCCGGGCAGGAGCGGATGGCGGCCCAAACAGACGACGCGAGGGCGATCGTAACGGTCGACGGCCTGCAGGCCTTGCTGCAGGCGATTCAGGCGCGCGGCTATCGCGCCGTCGGACCAACCTTGCAAAACCAGGCCATCGTTTACGACGATGTCGAATCGATTGACGATCTGCCCCGCGGATGGACGGACGAGCAGGATGGCGGCTGCTACAGGCTAACGCGTCGCAGCGACGACGCGCTCTTTGGATATGCGGTCGGGCCGCAATCATGGAAGAAATATCTCCATCCGCCGAAGCTGCGGCTTTGGACGGCGGAACATCATGGCGAGGACATAAGCGTCACGCCCGAAGCGTCGCCTGGCGATCGTTTCGCTTTCATCGGCGTTCGCGCCTGCGAAATCCGCGCGATTGAAATCCAGGACAGGGTGCTCGTCGGCGGTCTCCATGTCGATCCGCACTACAAGGCGTTACGCGAGCGCGCGCTCATCGTCGCCGTGAATTGCGCCCAGGCGGGGGGCACGTGCTTCTGCGTCTCGATGCAGACAGGTCCGCGCGTCAAACAGGGCTTCGACATTGCGCTGACCGAGCTTCTCGACGGCGGCGAACATGTCTTTCTCCTCGAGGCCGGCAGCGACGAGGGACATGCGCTATTGGCGCAAATTCCGCATCGAACGGCTTCGGATGACGAGATCGAAGCGGCCGACGGCGTGGTCGAGCGAACCGCGTCCTCGATGGGTCGCGAAATGCGTTCGGACGACCTCAACGCGCTGCTGATGGGCAGTCTGGATCATCCCCGCTGGGATGAGGTGGCGACGCGCTGTCTGAGCTGCGCAAATTGCACGCTCGTCTGTCCGACCTGTTTCTGCACGTCGGTGGAGGACGTTTCCGATCTTGCCGGCGAGCAGGCCGAACGCTGGCGGCGCTGGGATTCATGTTTCACAATGGATTTTTCCTATATCCACGGCGGCAGCGTGCGCGCCGGCGCGAAATCGCGCTACCGCCAATGGATGACCCACAAGCTCGCGACTTGGATTGACCAGTTCGGCTCATCGGGCTGCGTGGGGTGCGGCCGCTGCATCACCTGGTGTCCGGTCGGCATCGATATCACCGAAGAGGTCCGCGCCATCCGCGGAGATGACGCCTCCGCGAAGGAGCCGCGATGAAGGACATTGCCGATCTGCTCCGTCATCATCCCTTTGCCGAGGGGCTGGATGACGACACGCTCGCGCTCGTCGCCGGATGCGCGAAAAACGTCGTGCTGCAACCGGGCGACTATTTTTTCCGGGAAGGCGCCGCGGCCGACGCCTTCTATCTCGTGCGGCATGGCGCCGTGGCGCTTGAAACCTTCGTGCCCGGGCGCGGCGTCTTCTCCTTTCTCACGGTCAAGAGCGGAGAGATGCTCGGCGCCGACTGGCTCATTCCGCCCTACCGCTCGTCATTCGACGCGCGCGCGGTCGAATTGACGCGCGCCATCGCTTTCGACGGCAAGTGTTTGCGCGGCAAATGCGAGGCGGATCCGCGCGTCGGCTACGAGATGATGAAGCGTTTCATTCCGCCGCTCGTCAAACGATTGCAGTCGGCGCGCATGCAGGCGCTCGGAATGTATGATGCCGCCGACGTTTGAATCCTGCGCGTCGGCGCCTCAACCGATGGTCCCGCGCGTGACGCCGGTGACGCGCTTTGTCCGCGAGTCGGCAGACGTGTTCACTTTCGATCTTGCGCCTGGGTGCGCCGCGTCGTTCGCGCCGGGGCAATTCAACATGCTCTATGCATTCGGCGTCGGCGAAATACCGATCAGCATCAGTGGCGACGCGCAGGCGCCGGAACGGCTCACCCATACGATCCGCGCCGTTGGGCCGGTGAGCGCCGCACTCGGCAAATTGAAAGCGGGCGATCGCGTCGGCCTGCGCGGACCCTTCGGGGTCGGCTGGCCCATTGAAGAACACAAAGGGTTCGACGTGCTGCTGATTGCGGGCGGCATCGGCCTCGCGCCGCTTCGTCCCGTCGTCTATTGGCTTCTGCGTCATCGCGCCGCCTACGGCCGCGTCGGCGTCCTCTATGGCGCGCGCGCGCCCGATGATCTCATCTTTCGCAGCGAGCTGGAGGAATGGCGGCGAACGCCCGACTTTCAGCTGCGCGTCGCGGTCGAGCGCGCCGGACCCGAGTGGGCGGGAGACGTCGGCTATGTCACGCCGCTGCTGTCGAAGCTGCGTTTCGATCCGGCCGACGCCGTCGCAATGATCTGCGGGCCGGAGGTTATGATCCGCGCCACCGCTCTTGCGCTGGAAGACGCGGGCATTGCCGATTCGCGGATCTTTATCTCGATGGAGCGCAATATGAAATGCGCGATCGGCCATTGCGGCCACTGCCAGTTCGGTCCGCTGTTCATCTGCAAGGATGGGCCGGTGCATTCTTACGCGAGCGTGCGCAATCTTCTCGCCTGTCGGGAGCTGTGAGGTGGATCGAATTCGTCCAAAGCTCGCCGTCTGGAAATTCGCCTCATGTGACGGTTGCCAACTCAGCCTGCTCGACTGTGAAGACGAATTGCTGGAGATCGCCGGCGAAGTTGAGATCGCCCATTTCCTTGAAGCGACGCGCGCTTCGGTCGAAGGCCCTTACGATCTCTCGCTCGTTGAAGGTTCGGTAACCACGCCGCATGACGCCGCGCGCATTCAGGACATCCGCAAAAAATCGCGCTTCCTTGTGACGATCGGCGCCTGTGCGACGGCAGGCGGCATCCAGGCGTTGCGCAATTTCGCCGACGTGCGCGAATACGCCGCCATCGTCTATGCGCGGCCAGACTATATACAGACGCTCGCCACCTCGACCTCGATCGCCGAGCATGTGAAGGTCGATTTCGAATTGCGTGGCTGCCCGATCAGCACTAGGCAGCTCGTCGAGGTAATTTCCGCCTTTCTCGCCGGGCGCAAGCCGCAGACGCCGCCGCACAGCGTCTGCGTCGAGTGCAAGATCGCCGGCAATCTCTGCATCATGGTCGGCCACGGGACTCCTTGCCTGGGCCCAGTCACCCATGCGGGATGCGGCGCGCTTTGTCCGTCATACAACCGCGGCTGCTACGGTTGCTACGGTCCGATGGAGACGCCGAATGCGTCCTCGCTTTCGGCCTGGCTGAGCAAGCTCGGCATGGACGAAGATGCGCTGAAGCGTGTGTACAGAACGTTCAACGCCAATGCCGACGCCTTCCGCAAGGAAAGCGAGCGCCATGAAAATTAGGACGATCAAGGTCGACCAGCTTGCGCGCGTCGAAGGCGAGGGCGCGCTCAAGGTCGTGGCGCGCGACGGCGTCGTGCAATCGGCGGAGCTCAACATTTTTGAGCCGCCGCGCTTCTTCGAAGCCTTCCTGCGCGACCGCTTATATGCGGAGGCGCCCGACATTACGGCGCGCATCTGCGGCATCTGTCCGGTTGCCTATCAGATGAGCGCAGTCCATGCGATGGAGAACGCGCTCGGCGTCGTCGTCGACGGACCGTTGCGCGAGTTGCGGCGGCTGATCTATTGCGGGGAGTGGATCGAGAGCCACACGCTGCACGTCTACATGCTGCATGCGCCGGATTTTCTCGGCTACGAAGGCGCCATCGAAATGGCGCGCGATCACGCTGACATCGTGCGGCGCGGGCTCGATCTCAAGAGAGCTGGCAATTCGATCATTGCGCTGCTCGGCGGCCGCGAAATTCATCCGATCAATGTCCGCGTCGGCGGCTTCTACCGCACGCCCCGCAAGCGCGAGCTTGAGCCGCTTGCCGAAGAATTGAAACGCGCGCGGGACTTGGCGCTCGCCACCGTGCGCTGGACGGCCGGCTTCGATTTCCCCGATGTCGTGCGCGACTATGAATTCGTGTCGCTGCGGGGCGATGGCGAATATCCCTTCAGCAACGGCCGCATTGCGTCGAGCCGCGGGCTGGACATTGCCGCCGCGGAATATGACGAACATTTCGAGGAGACTCAGGTCGAGCATTCGACTGCGCTGCATGCGCACATCAAGGCGCGCGGCCCCTATCTTACGGGACCATTGGCGCGTTACGCCCTGAACGTCGCTGCTCTCTCGCCGCTCGCACGCGAGGCGGCCCGCGAAGCAGGACTTGAAGCGGTTTGCGCCAATCCCTTCCGCAGCATTGTCGTTCGCGCCGTCGAGGTTCTCTATGCCTGCGACGAGGCGCTCCGGATCATCGAGGACTATGAAGAGCCGGTACGGCCCGCCATCGACATAGAACCCTGCGCGAGTACTGGCTACGCCGCCACCGAGGCGCCACGCGGCATGCTGTACCACCGCTACCGTCTCAACGCCGACGGCAAGATCGCCGATGCGAGGATTGTGCCGCCGACGTCGCAGAACCAGCCGAGCATCGAAGAGGATTTGAAGACATTTGCGACCGCCTGGCTCGATTTGCCCGACGAGGTTCTGCGTCGCCGTTGCGAGCAGACGATCCGCAATCACGACCCCTGCATTTCCTGTGCGACGCATTTCCTGCGGCTCGAGATCGATCGTGGCGGATAGAGCGCGGGACGGCCGGCGCGTCGTCGCGCTCTGTATCGGCAATCCTCAGCGCGGCGATGACGGCGCTGGCCGCGCCGTCGCGCGAGCGCTGAGAGATTCGCTCGGCGGCGTCGAAATCATTGAGGAGGAGGGCGAGACGACAAGAGTGCTGGCGCAGCTTGAAGGCGCGGACGCCGCCTTCATCGTCGACGCCTGCGTTTCCGGCCAGCCGCCTGGCGTCATACGCCGCTTTGACGTCGGCGCGGGGCGGCTTCCCCAGACGGCCTTTGGCGCGTCAACCCATGGCTTCGGGCTCGCCGAAGCGCTGGAGGTCGCCAGGGCGCTTGGCGCATTGCCGCCGCGCTGCGTAGTGTATGCGATTGAAGGCGCGATCTTCGATATCGGCGCGTCGCTGTCGCCGGCGGTCGCGACGGCGGTCGAGATCGTCGCGAGTCGACTGCGAGCCGACATTCTTTGCGAACGATCGACGCCGCTTCCGGAGTCGGTCAAGAGTTAATAAGCGGTAAATCCAATTCCGGTCGAGTTGTCGTTTGAGGTCATGAAGGCCCACATTGAGGCGCCGCCCAATCGATGGTCGCACGCGCTCCGCTCATGCGCAAATTTGACGCAGGGCCGAAACGGATCGGCAACATTGCGGCAACCCGGCTGAAACCTCTGCGTGGCTAACATACATCTCGCTTTTGCTCTCTGGGTTGTCTGGCTCCGCGAGAATGGACGCTGCGGCAGGAGCGGAGCGCCAGTGAATGGAGATATGGATGCAGCGTCTTGTTTCTTCGCCGACCTTTGTCGCGACCGTCTCGACGGTTCGCATTCTCGTCAGGCTGCCGTTGAACATCGCGTGTCGTATTGCCGCTTCGCCCGATGCGTTTGTCGACGCCATTGAACGTCTCGCGAAGCGCTAGATCGCTCGCGGGATAACGCGATCGACCATAAAGTCAGCTAGCGCGCCCCCACGTTTGCTAGAGCGCGAAATTGCCGATGGGGGGATCGATCGCTACGCTGCGGCCATTTTTGGAAAGCAGCGAGCCGTCAGAAAGCGCGCATGACGACCGAATCGTCAGAAATTCGAAAAGGTCAAACTCACTGGCGGCGCACCGTCCGAGCGGCTGCGCCTTTGTTTTTTCTCGTTACGGGCGCAGATGCGAATGCGCGCGGCGTCAAGGTGAGCGCTCAGCCGATACCCGATGAAATGTGGGCGTACATGCAGGGAATTGTGGCCGCTTCTTTGGCCGCCGAAGGGTTCAAATTTCGTAAGTCATTGGGAATATTGGTCGGAGTGAGAGGATTCGAACCTCCGACCCCCTCGTCCCGAACGAGGTGCGCTACCAGGCTGCGCTACACTCCGATTGAAAGGGCCGAAAGCCGCTTTCGGGCCGCTTTATAGCCAGAGGCGGATTGCGCCGCAACTGCTTTCAGGCGCGTCAGGAACGCCGCCGCTCAAGCGTGACATAGGCGAAATCAGCTTCGTCTTTCGGCCCGCGCGGCGGCGCTTCGCGCGCGACTTCGCGCCAATCTTGGGGGTCGAGCGCGGGGAAATGCGCGTCGCCGGCGATATCGAGCGCCACCTCCGTCAGTTCGATCACGTCGGTGAGATCGAGAAAGGCGCGATAGATATCCTCGCCGCCGGCGATGATGATTTCGTCGACGCCGAGCAGGGCGGCCAGCCGCCGCGCCGTCGCCAAGGCCTCAGCCGGATTCGCCGCCACATGCGCGCCTTCCGCCCTGAAATGGCGATCGCGGGTGAGGACCACGCTTTCGCGCCCCGGCAGCGGCCGTCCGATCGATTCGAAGGTGCGGCGCCCCATGATCATCGGACGGCCCCAGGTGCGCGCCTTGTAGCGCTTGAGATCGCTCGAGAGCCGCCAGGGCAGGCCGTTGGCGACGCCGATGACGCCATTGCGTCCACGCGCCACGACGGCGACGATCTTGGTCTCCCTCATCGCCTACACCGCGATCGGCGCGGCGATCGCCGGCCAGGAGTCGTAGTTCTCGACGCTCACGTCTTCATATTTGAAATCAAAGAGCGACCGCACGTCACGATTGAGTTGCAACCGGGGCAGGGGCTTTGGCTCGCGGGAGAGCTGAAGGCGCGCCTGTTCGACATGATTGAGATAGAGATGGACGTCGCCGAAGCTGTGGATGAAGTCGCCGGGCGCGCAGCCCGTGACCTGTGCGACCATATGGGTGAGCAGCGCATAGCTCGCGATGTTGAACGGCACGCCAAGAAACACGTCGGCCGAACGCTGATAGAGCTGGCAGGAGAGCCGCTTCTCGCCGCCGACCTCCGCGACATGAAACTGAAACAGGCAGTGGCAGGGCGGCAGCGCCATCCTGTCGACCTGCGCCGGATTCCAGGCCGAGACGATCAGCCGCCGCGAAAAGGGATTGCGCTTGATCTCTTCGACGACATTCGCCAGCTGATCGATTTCGCCGCCGTCGACCGGCCAGCGACGCCATTGCGCGCCATAGACCGGGCCGAGTTCGCCGTCTTCATCGGCCCATTCGTCCCAGATGGTGACGCCATTCTCGCGTAGTGAGTTGACGTTGGTGTCCCCCCTCAGGAACCACAGAAGTTCGTGGATCACCGATTTCAGATGCACGCGCTTGGTCGTCGCCAGCGGAAAGCCTTGTGAAAGGTCGAAGCGCATCTGATGGCCGAACAGCGACAATGTGCCGGTGCCGGTGCGATCGTCCTTGCGCACGCCCTCACTCAGGATTTTGTCGAGAAGGTCGAGGTATTGACGCATTGGTTGCCGGATCAATCTATGCGGGTCGAATATTGCGGCGCTTCTCGATACTCCGTGCACGGCGCCTTAAGCAAAGGGTTCACGTCCACGGATTGACGACCGGCGCGCGCGCCTTCTCGAAATCGCCAGTGTCTCGCGTCGCTACTGTCAGACCGTGAAGAAGCGCCGTAGCGGCGATGATCAGGTCGGGTTGGGAGAAAGTATGTCGCGCCTTGCGCCCTTCTTCGACGAGCAAGCGCCATTTCAACATCACGTCCTCGCTGACCGGCAGCGTTCTTTGTGTAAACAGCGGCCGCACCCTGAGTGTGAGCCAGTCGTGCAAATCCGCGCGACGTACGGGATCAGGAACAAGCTCAATGCCAAAGCGGATTTCCGCAAAACTGACAATGCTGACATAGAGCAGATCGAGCGGCTTCGACGCCAGGAAGGCGACCACTTGTGGATTGGGCCTCGGACGGCGCAATTCGGAAAGCACATTTGTGTCGAGCAGCCAACCGCTCACAATTCGAACTCGCGTACGGGCATCGCTTCCCGTTTGGGCTCTATGTCGATGTCGCGCGAGGGCGACGCCTGCATGGCCGCGATCAACGCTTCGCCAGTGCGCCCTCCTTTGAGCCGATGAAATTCCTCCGCCGATACGACCACCACGGCGTCGCGTCCATGGACGGTCACATGCTGTGGTCCCTCGCTGCGGACGCGCCGCACCAGTTCGCTGAAACGCGCTTTGGCATCCTGAAGGACCCACCGGCCCGAGGCAGCCTCTCCGCGCTTATTAGTTGAAAATCTGGTCATGCCGACTAGCATAATCCGAGTGGGCGCGAGCGCAATATCGACGCGCTTCCTGGGGGCCGATTTCCATGGCCAAGCCTTTGCGCCAATCTGCCGCCGCTCCTATATAAGCGCGGCGAGGGGAGCGTCGCTCTCCGCATTTTGAGGACTAAAGACAATGTCGCGTTTCTTCGCGTTTAAGCGTGGATCGCTGATTTCTCTCGCCCTTGCGGCGCTGCTGGCGCTTGCGCCCGCGATCGCCGAAGCGCGCATGGGCGGTGGCGGCAGCTTCGGCAGCCGCGGCTCGCGGAGCTGGTCCGCGCCTCCGTCGACCCGCACCATGCCGGGAACGGCCTCACCCTTCGAACGCAGCGTCACGCCGCGGCCTGCGCCGGGCATGGCCGGCCCGATGTCGCAGCCAGGCGGGGCCTTTGGCGGCTCTTTCGGCCGCGGTCTGCTCGGCGGCCTCGCCGGCGGCCTGCTCGGCGCCGGGCTTTTCGGCCTGCTCACGGGTAATGGCCTCTTCGGCGGCATGATGGGCTTCGCCTCGGTCATCGGCCTGCTGCTGCAGATCGCGCTGCTCGTCTTCCTGGCGCGGCTCGCCTTCAACTGGTTCGCCCGCCGGAACGCCAATGTGATGGCCGGCGCCGGCTATCGTCCGAGCCCGGGCTTCACGTCGCCTTTCACGGGGCGCGCGCCTTTCGGGGCGGCGGGCTTTGGGTCGGGCGCTTCGCCGGAAGCTGCGATGGCGAAGCCGATCAGGCTCGCGTCGGACGACTTCAACGCCTTCGAGCGCCTGCTCGGCGAAACTCAGTCAGCTTACAGCCGCGAGGACGTCGGCGCGCTGCGCGGCATGTCCACGCCGGAAATGGCCTCCTATTTCGACGAAGAGCTGGAGGACAATCGGCGCAAGGGGGTGCTGAACCGTGTATCCGGCGTGAAGCTGCTGCAGGGCGATCTGTCGGAGGCATGGCGGGAAGGGGTGGACGAATACGCCACCGTCGCCATGCGCTTTGCGCTCAACGACGAGTTGCTGGATCGAGCCACCGGCAAGCCGGCGCCGGGCTCGCCCGGCGAGACGCAGACCACCGAAGCCTGGACCTTCCGTCGCCCCGCTGGCGCCGATGCTCGGGAATGGAAGCTCTCGGCGATCCAACAGGCGGCGTAAGCTCCGCACTTACTGGAATTTTGGCCCCTCCCCGAAACGGAGGGGCCTTTCGTGCGGGCAGGATAGAAGGTTGAAGCGCGCGCCGGGCATGGCGAACGACCTTTCGGCGCTGCCGATCGACGATGCGCTGCCGGCGATCCGGAAAGCGCTCGCGGCGTCCACCAATCTCGTCATCGTCGCGCCTCCGGGCGCCGGCAAGACCACCCGCGTTCCGCTCGAACTGCTCGACGCCGACTGGGCCAAGGGCGGCAAGCTTATCCTGCTGGAGCCGCGACGGCTCGCCGCACGCGCGGCGGCGAGCCGCATGGCGGCGACGCTCGGCGAGAGCGTCGGCGAAACGATCGGCATGCGCATGCGCCTCGAGTCGAAAGTCTCAGCGCGAACGCGCGTTGAGGTCGTCACCGAAGGCGTCTTCGCGCGGATGATTCTCGACGATCCGGCGCTGGATGGCGTCGCCGGGGTGCTCTTCGACGAATATCACGAACGCTCGCTCGACGCCGATCTCGGCCTGGCGCTGGCGCTCGACGCTCAGGCGGGGCTGCGCGAAGATTTGCGGCTCATTGCCATGTCGGCGACTCTCGACGGCGCGCGGGTCGGCGCCCTGATGGGCGCGCAAACCATCGAAAGCGCGGGGCGCGCCTTCGACGTCGAGACGCGCTATCTCGGCCGCGACGCCAATGCGCGCATTGAAGACGCGATGACGCGCGCGATCCTTCGAGCGCTGCGCGAAGAATCGGGCTCGATTCTCGCTTTTCTGCCGGGGCAGGGCGAAATCATGCGCGTCGCGTCGCGCCTCGCCGAGTCCCGCTTGCCCGATGATGTCGATGTCGCGCCGCTTTATGGCGCGCTCGATCGCGGCGAGCAGGACCTGGCAATTATGCCGGCCCCGCGCGGCCGTCGAAAGATCGTGCTCGCCACATCGATTGCGGAAACCTCGCTCACTATCGAAGGCGTGCGTATCGTCGTCGACAGCGGCCTCGCGCGCGTGCAGCGCTTCGAGCCTGATCTCGGATTGTCGCGTCTCGAAACGGTGCGAGCCGCGCGCGCCAGCGTCGATCAGCGCCGCGGCCGCGCCGGCCGCACCGAGCCTGGGGTCTGCTATCGCCTGTGGGACGAGCCGCAGACCGCGGCGTTGCCGGCCTTCGCCGCGCCCGAAATTCTCGACGCCGATCTCTCCGGACTGGCGCTCGATCTCGCCGCCTGGGGGGTGAGCGATCCCGGACGACTCGAATGGCTTGATCCGCCGCCGGCGCCCGCCTGGAAAGAGGCGGTCGCGCTCGACCGCGAACTCGGCGCGCTCGACGATGACGGTAGGCTGACGGAGATGGGCCGCGCGATGCGCCGGCTGCCGATTGCGCCGCGGCTGGCGCGAATGGTGGTCGAGGCGGCGAGCGTGGGCGAGGCCAGGCGCGCCACCGAACTCGCCATGCTGCTTTCCGAGCGCGGGCTCGGCGGCGCCGACGCGGACCTATCGCACCGCCTTGAGCGCCTGCATGGCGAGAAGTCGAAGCGCGCAGGCGACGCGCTGCGCCTTGCCGCGCAATGGGCGAAGCTGGCGGAGGGCGCAATGCCCCTGCAATCCTCCTCCGCTTCCGCAGCAGGGACAGGGAGGGGGGAGTTGTCCGACGGCGCGCTGATCGCGCTCGCTTTTCCCGATCGCATCGCCAAATCGCGCGGCGCGCGCGGCGAGTTCCTGATGGCGAACGGCCGCGCCGCGACCGTGCCCCTAGAAGACCCGATGTCGCGCGCGCCCTTTCTTGCGGTCGCTGAAATCACTGGACGGGCAGCGCAGGCGCGCATTCTCGCGGCTTGCGCGCTCACCGCCGAGGAGATCGAGGCGATCGCCGCCGACCGCATCGAGACTCGCGACGAAACCGCTTTCGACGCTGCGAGCGCCAGCCTTCGGCGGCGCGCTTTCCGGCGTCTCGGCGCGATACGGCTTTCCGAGCGCAATCTGGCGATCGAGGCGTCGGAGCAAAACGCGCGAATGCTCGCGCGCGGCGTCGCGGGCCTGGGCTTGGCGCGGCTGCCGTGGACCAAGGCGCAGACGCAGCGGCGCGACCGCGTCGCCTTTCTGCGCCGCGCCGAGGGCGACGAATGGCCGGATGTTTCCGACGCCGCTCTGACGGCGAGCGCCGAAGACTGGCTCGCGCCTTTCATCGTTGGGCGCACATCGCTTGCGGAAATAACGGCCGACGATCTCGAAGCGGCGCTCGCTCAGCTTCTCCCATATGATTTGTCACGCAGGCTCGACGCCGAGGCGCCGGCCTTTTTCGAAACGCCGGCCGGAGCGCGTCATGCGCTGGACTACTCAACGGAGAATGGGCCCATCCTGGCGGTGCGCGTGCAGGAGCTTTATGGCCTCTCAAGCCACCCGACGCTTGCGCGCGGTCGCGCGCCGCTCACCCTCGAACTGCTGTCGCCGGCGCATCGGCCTATCCAGACGACGCGCGATCTGCCGAGCTTCTGGAAGGGCTCGTGGAACGAGGTGAAGAAGGAGATGAGAGGGCGCTACCCGCGCCATCTCTGGCCGGACGATCCGGCGGCCGCGCAGCCGACGACCCGCGCCAAGCCGCGGGGCGCCTGAGCGCCATCCAGGACGAAGCACGATCCATTTATCGAGCGCGCCTTTCGATCAAGGCGCGCTGCTCGCGGTCGTCGCAGGCGCTTCCGCGCGCGGGAGTCGCTCAATCGTGACGGCCGCCGTGCCGGTGTTGTTCGCGTAAAAAATCTGCGCGCGTCCGGGCCATGCGATGTGCACAGCGTCATTCAAAAAAAGGAACAGCTCGCCGGCGTCGCGCGCGATGAATTCGGACACGAATGTCGTGCGTGGAAGCGGAGAGCTGCAGTTACGGCCATCGAAAACGGAGTTGTGTTCTTGCCAAGCGCGCGTCGCCGTAACGAGCTCGCTAATAGGCAAGGGGTCGTATGCTGACATTCCCATGTCTTCCCGGCATGAGGCAGCTTTCGGCGTCAACTTGCAGAACTCTCTATGTTCGCGCGTCTCAGTATATCGGATCGGCAGGCGCGTGCAGCGCCGGCCGCGCGAGGTCAGAGCGCCGCCGCCATCGACGGGAATTAGCGGCCATTCGACCTCGCCGCTCGCGCCAATGCGCGCGATCGGATGGAACCAAGCGGCGGAAGGCCAGCGGCGGAGGACGGTCGCCGCCGAAAGGGCAACGCCGGAGCTGTCAAACCCATAAGGATCGGTCATGATCAATTGATCAAGCCAGGGCGCGTCACCCTTCGCCGGATCAACCCTGATCGTCAGCCGGTAGGCGGCGCCGCGTTCAAGCATCCAGCCGCTCGCCCAACATGGATCATTCGTCTTAAACGTTTTCTGATAGGCGCTCTGGCCGGGCCATTGCGCCCCATCGGTCGCCTTGCATACGGAGCCTCTCCCAACGAGATAATTGAACCCCGCGCGGTTAGCGAGAATTAGCGTAGGCGCGACAATGAAGGCGAGCGTATAAGCGAATGGCAAGATTGGACGTGTGACCGCGATCAATGCGCGCCGTGCGGGGCTGTTGCGCAGCCAGCGCACCAAGCGCGACAGCGGTCCCGGCGCAACCCCCTCGACTAATCTGTTCTGTTCGCCCTGCACGTTCCATGCGCGTCTGGCGTGATACTGAATGGTGTCTTGGTATTTGTCGTTCAGAGCGCTCAGACCAAAATAGCCGAGGAGCAACACGATGACGAAAAGCGGGTGACGTATCGCAGCCTGCACATGCGCGCTCAGCCATGCTGGCGTGAGCGATAAGATTGCATCGCCTAATCCTTTGAAGACGTTCGCAAGCGCTTCGAGAATGGATCGAAGCCACGGCACAAAATTGAGGTCGGGCGCAAGCGCGGCGACGAAGTTTGGAGTCAGACCGCCTATCCAGTCGATAACGCCATCCGCGATAGGCAATAGAAGAACGATGAGGAACAGGCCGAAGAAAAAGAAATAGAGAATTCGTTTCAGCCACACGTAATCGCGTGCAATCTCCATTTGGTTTTCAATGGGAGCATCGAGCTGGCTCAACGTCGCTTTGGCATGCTCCATCCGCTCCTCTAATTTTGAGCGTAAGAAGGCAGGAACGCTGGCTTGGTCGGCGGGCGTTACAGGTTCATATCCCCGTCCGGTCTTAGGCTTCGCCAGGGAACCATCGGGCATAGCCACTTCTGCTTCGTCTTTTTTAGTTTTGGCCGCGCCTAACGCGATTGGAGCATAGTCATCGTGGCCCTTGACGAGCCGCTCGACAACGGTGTGATGAATGGTTGGCTGGAAATAGGCATTGCCGACAGCGTCTTTTTTCGTGACCGTGCGCGGGTCGTAACGATAGAGGATCGCAAGGCCGGAACGTGAGTCATGGAGCGGTCCGAAGGGCGTCGCAATCGAGAGGAATTCTTCCAGTACGCCGTCCCGAAAAAAAAGTTCGCGACCCGAGTCGCCACTAGCCGACTTCATCGCTTCTTTAAGCATCCAGACGAGCGGAACATGCGCGGTCGCATCGTCTGGGTAGCCGCCGCCGACATCCGAATGGACGCCAGCGAACCAGACTTCCTCCACGCGTTTGAGCTTGCTCGGATCATCCTCCGCTATATCTTCCTGGTGCAGCGAAACGCGGATCGGATGAAAGGTGCGGCGCTCGTCGTCGAGGCTCAAGGCCTGACGAACGCACTGGACATTTTTCCAAATCGAATGATCGCCGCCGAAGCTGATCGGCCAAACGAGTCGATGCACTCCTTCGCGCATTTCTTCGATCGGCACGCCATATGCCTCGACCGTGTCAAACAGACCGAGAAAGTCGATCTTGATCTCTTTTGGATTTCGTTCCGGGGCGGCAGCGGCGCGAATATGCTTATAGTCTGGCTGGCGGAAGAGCTTTCGCCAGACCCAGAGCGCAGCGTCGCGGATGCGCCTGGCGCCGAGCTTTACCCAAATATTCTTGTTCCGCGAGCGATCCTTGGCGCAATAGGCGCGCCATGCTGACATGGAGTTGCGCACCATCTCCCGATGAGACACGCGTTGCCCCCGAAATTCGACGGGCAACAATCCTTGCTGATGAATCAAGTCGATCAGCGTTCGAATCGTGAAGGCGCCTCGGCTGAAGCCGAACATATAGATCGCCGCGCCCGGCTCCCAGTTCCACGACAGAAAGCGATAAAGCTTGCGCACGTTCGACGGCACGCCCAATCCTGTGGCGCCGTCGAGCATCGCGAGCGGCTTGAAGCCCTGGGTGCCGACGCCAGGAATGTAATAGACGACCTGATCGTCGCGAGAGAGATCAAGGGCCTTGGTGATACGGCAGATATTTGAGACCTGAACGAGCAGTCCATTTCCGGTGCCGTCCGCGAGGATGACAATTTTCTTAGGCATAGCGAAACCTCGAAATGAAAAAAAAGTAAAATGTCCTGACAGCATAAAATCTTATGAGCGCTCGTCGCCCTCTGCAAGCCTAAATTGTACCGCCGCCCGGCTCCAATTTGGCGCGGCGCGGATTTTCGCTTATGCCAAGGTGGCAATGGCGGCCAAGGCGACGCTCGCCCAAGCGAAGGACCGTTGATGTTTCCCAAGCCCGTAACGAATTTGCGCCCGAATACATTCGAATATGAAGAGGCGCCGCTCATCAAGTCGACCGGCTTTCGCGAATATGACGCGCGTTGGCTGTTCGGCGCCGAGCTCAATCTGATGGGCGTGCAGGCGCTCGGCATGGGCCTTGGCGCGTTGCTGCGCGAAATGGGCGTCGCGCCCGAGATCGTCGTTGGCCACGATTACCGCAGCTATTCCTCGTCGATCAAACTGGCGCTGGTGAGCGGGCTCATGGCCGCCGGCGTGCGCGTGCGCGACATCGGTCTCGCTCTGTCGCCCATGGCCTATTTCGCGCAGTTCGATCTCGATGTCGCGGCGGTGGCGATGGTGACGGCGTCGCACAACGACAATGGCTGGACGGGCGTGAAAATGGGCGCGCGGCGGCCGGTGACCTTCGGGCCCGAGGAAATGGGCCGTCTGAAGGACATCGTTCTCGCCGGCGAATTTCACGAGGCTGAAGGCGGCTCTTATCGCTACATCGAAAATTTCGGCGCGCGCTACATCGACGATCTCACCCGTCGGCCGCCATTCGCCCGCAAGATGAAGGTCGTCGCCGCCTGCGGCAATGGCACCGCCGGCGCCTTCGCGCCGCAGATGCTGGAGCGCCTGGGCTGCGAAGTCGTTCCGCTCGACGTGACGCCGGACTACACCTTCCCGCGCTACAATCCCAACCCCGAAGATTTGCATATGTTGCACGCCATCGCCGACAAGGTGCGCGAGACGGGCGCCTGCGTCGGCCTCGGCTTCGATGGCGATGGCGATCGCTGCGGCGTCGTCGACAACAACGGCGAGGAAATTTTCGCCGACAAGATCGGCGTCATGCTGGCGCGCGATCTGTCGAAGGTTCACGCCAACGCGTCATTCGTGGTTGATGTGAAATCGACCGGACTTTTCGCGACCGACCCTGAACTCATCGCGCGCGGCGTCGTCACCGAATATTGGAAGACCGGCCATTCCTACATCAAACGCCGCGTCAGCGAACGCAAGGCGCTCGCTGGGTTCGAGAAATCCGGACACTTCTTCTTCAACGAGCCGGTCGGGCGCGGCTATGACGACGGGCTGCTCACCGCCATCCATGTCCTCGAAATGCTCGACCGCAATCCGACGAAGTCGATGGCCGACCTCTATGCCGAACTGCCAAAGACCTGGGGTTCGCCGACAATGTCGCCGCATTGCGACGACGAGAAGAAATATGGCGTCATCGAAAAGGTGACGGCGCGCATCGAGGCGATGCGCGCGCAGGGCGTGCAGATCATCGGTCAGCCGATCCGCGACGTCGTCACCATCAACGGCGTGCGGGTGACGGTCGCCGACGGCACCTGGGGTCTCGTGCGCGCATCGTCCAACAAGCCGGAGCTCGTCGTTGTTGTCGAGAGCCCGGTGTCGCAAGCGCGCATGAAGGAAATGTTTGCGGCGATCGACGCCGTGCTGCGAGAAAATCCCGAGGTCGGCGCCTATAATCAGACGATCTAGTTCGCCGACGCCGTAACGCGAAGTTCGACGCTTCTCGACAAAATGGCGGGGGAGCCGAAAATGGGAGTGATGCAGCGCCCGCTCCTCGCCGATGTCGCGACATTCTTGCGGTTCTATTCGCGCCTTCCGATCGGCATGGGCGCCCATGCGCCGCTCGATTTCGCACGCATGGCGCTGGCGCTGCCGATCGCCGGCGCGGTGATCGGCGCCACGGGCGCCGCGGCTTTAATCTTTGCGTGCATCTGCCATCTGCCTGTGCTCATCTGCGCGCTCGTCGCCATTGCGGGTCTTGCGTTCGCGACAGGCGCCCTGCACGAGGACGGGCTCGCGGATGTCGCTGACGGATTCGGCGGCGGCTCGACCCGAGAGTCGAAGCTCGCGATCATGCGGGACAGCCGGATCGGCGCCTATGGCGTTCTGGCGTTGTGTTTTTCGATCCTGCTGCGCGTCGCCGCGCTCGTGTCGATCCTTGAGCGAAGCGTTACGCTCGCGGCGCTTTCGCTGATCTTTGCCGGCGCCTTGTCGCGCGTCGCCGGATTGGCGCCGATGCTGTGGCTATCGCCGGCGCGCGTTGATGGGCTGGGCGCGACCGTCGCTGCGCCGTCGCGCGAAGCTTGGGGGCGCGCCTGTCTCATCGCCGCAGCGTTCGGCGTTGCGCCGTGGTTCGCCGGGGCGAGCGCGAGCCAGGTCGCCGTCGCAATTATTGCCGCCTTCAGCGTCGCGGCGCTTGTCGCCAAGCTCGCGAAAAGAGAGATCGGCGGCTATACCGGGGATGTGCTCGGCACCGCGCAGCAGCTTGCGGAGATCGCCATTCTGGCGGCGCTGTCGGCGGCATGAGCCGTCATCCCGCTTCGGCGAATTCGGAGTGGCGCGCCATGGCGGCGCGAACTTCGCCAACGGCGCGAAGCAGCGTTTCCGCTCCGGAGCCGGGTTTGACGGCGTCGAGCGCCAGCCGGCGGCGGAATGTCCGCGCGCCCGGCATGCCGGCGAAAAGCCCAAGAAGATGGCGCGTCATCGCGGGGAGCCGTTCGCCCTTTTCGAGCTGTCGCTCGACATAAGGGAGAAATGCGTCGACGGCCTCAAAGAGGTCGGCCGCCGGGGCAGGCTCGCCGAACAATTGCGGATCGACCGCAAGGAGCAGGGCCGGATCATGGTAGGCGGCGCGCCCGATCATTACGCCGTCGACGCATTTGAGCTGTTCCTCAATTTGCGACATGCGGGTCAGCCCGCCGTTGATGGCGATGGGGACATCCGGCAGCGCCCGCTTGAGACGATGCACGAGCGCGTAATCCAAAGGCGGCACGTCTCTGTTCTCTTTCGGCGAGAGCCCCTTGAGCCAGGCCTTTCGCGCATGCACGAAGAGCGCGTCGGCGCCGCTTGCGACGCATTTCTCCGCAAGCGCGAACAGCGCCTGTTCGGGGTCTTGATCGTCGACGCCGATGCGGCATTTCACCGTGACGGGAATGCCGACCACGTCCTTCATCGCCTTGACGCAATCGCCGACGAGCGCAGGTTCGCGAATCAGACAGGCGCCGAACGCGCCGTTCTGCACCCGATCCGACGGGCAGCCGACGTTCAGATTGACTTCCGCATAGCCGAATGTCTCGACCAGCGCCGCTGACTTCGCGAGGGCGGCAGGCTCGGCCCCGCCAAGCTGCAGGGCGACCGGCTGTTCGAACGGGTCGAAGGCCATCAGCCGCCCACGATCGCCGTGGATGACCGCGCCGGTCGTGAGCATCTCGGTGTAAAGGCGGGCGCGGCGCGACAAGAGCCGATGGAAGTATCGGCAGTGTCGATCCGTCCAATCCATCATCGGCGCAACGGCAAATCTAATATCTTGATTTGTCAGCATGTTTTGTTGCGGTCTCAACGGCGCAGGTTGCGTCTTGTGCAGGGCATTCTACCCCTCGATATGACGCTTTCGCTACTTTTCGATCTGTCTGCGCTCACAGGGCGCGGATGATCGCGCAGATGATGGGGCGTAACTCGCGAGGAGGAGCTCGACTGCAACAGAGAAGTTACGGTCTTCAAAAAGTATGAGATTCTGCTTCGCGATTTTAAAAGGAGGACGCCCCAATCGATCCGCTTGAAGCCTGCGCGCCGTTGAAGATGAGTCAGGCGATGGCGCTATCGCTCGGTTCACGCGAGCCCGCATTCCTTTGCAATTTTCTTTAGATCAATTTTTTGGTCGGCTCTGCGTTTTCGCTCCAGGAGTAGCCGAATTCCCATCCCCCGTATGCGATCAATGAAAGCTTCAACAGCTGTGTCGTCGCTCGGTCGGTTGAAAAGCTGGGCGATCTGATTGGTCAAAGCGCTGGCGTGATCAGAGAGCACATTCCGCAATTCGGCGCCCTCTTCGGCTTCAATCACCGCCCCCAGAAAAAATCGCATTCGCTTGGGCGTGAACATGAGCGAGTCGAGCATCCTAAGCGCCTCGTCAATATCCTTCGGAGGAGAATCTTCTCCTTGATGATGCGACGCCTCCAGCACCGCAGCCAATAGATCGGCTTTGCGGGGGAAATAATATGTCAGGTGTGATTGCCTGACGCCGGCGGCCCGCGCGACCTTGGGTTGCGTTAGCCCTTTGATCCCGTTTTTGTTCGCAATTTGGATTGCAGCGTCGAGGATGCGCTGCTGCGTGCCGATCGCGATGTTCATAAGAGTGCTTTCGAGTGCGTTCTCTTGCCGCCGGACCTACGATAGCAAAGTCCCCGCGAGTTTGCTGGAGACAACAACGAAGTTGCCGCGATGTGTCTCAATTGCAACAGCGCCCGAGAATTGAACTGGCAAGCGCCGCAATCCTTGTCCAAGCCATTGCCCCGCCACGTTTGGTAGAGTAACAAGAATCTACTCTCGCTGGGAGCAGGATTGCGGCGCGCGCAGCGCGTCGAGCCGCTCCCTCAAGTTGGGCGGCGGCAATTCGGATGGTCAACCGGCAGACTCATGGACGCTCGCAGAGCCGCAAGATCATTGCGGCGACGCTGCTGTCTCTGCTTGTCCTTCGTGGATTGAGTTTTTTAGGGATTGCCGGCGCATTTTTGGATTCGTCGAGCATAGCGAATCCCATTCTTTCATCTCTCTTTATCGAAGATCACTGCGACCGGGCGAAGGACAAGTCAGATCGCGGAGGGCCGATCCAAGATTGCTCGGATTGCTGTGTCTTGTGTGCGTCCGCGGCGCGCGACTCAATTTTTCCTGACGCTCCAAGTTTCAAGGGAACGGCCCCTCTCCTGGCTGGGAAGAGCATTTCCCCGTCGACGTTTTTTCTAAGTCGACTGGGCTCGGCGAGGCCGCCCGGGTTAATTGCAAATTGGTCGGCGACTTCGCCGCCTCGCATTTCATAGCAAGCGGCCCGGCGTTTTCAGCCTCGCACACGTTCGCTGAACAAGCGAAGCTCAGTCAAATTCAGTCCCCCGCGTCGGACCTGGAGTCGCATAGCCGCAAGCCCGCTCGACGAGAGCGCGGCAAATAGGTGAGTGCGCGCCCTCCGCCTCCATAACAGGAACGATAAGATGCAGCAGAAACATCTCGCCCTTGGCGTCTCCGTCCTCACTCTGGCCCTCGCCGATCCACATTATTCTGCGGCTCAGCAAGCGCTTCCAATCATCGAGATTGGCAAGCCAAAACAGCTGGGCGGACGTGCGGCGCGGCCTTCAGGCCCCCGAAGTTCGGGCGGGGCCAGCACGGTCGCTCAACCGGGTTCTGCGGCAGACGGGGGGCAAGGCACCGGCGAGCCCGCTCTGTTCACGCCAGGTGGAGGTTCCCTTGTGGCGCCTTCGATTCCCACCCTGCGTGCGCAACTCAACCGTACTGTCGGTTCGGTCGCTTTCGTTGATTCCAATACGCCCGCACAGCAAACGCGCTACATGGCGGATCTGCGGGACGCGCTAAAGGATACGCCAGGCGTCTTCGCCGAATCGCGCTATGGCGCGGAGCTCCGCCTCTCGGTGCGCGGATCCAATCTGACTCGCGACTACCACAATCGAGGGCTGGAGCTACTGCAGGACGGCATTCCGATGACGTTTGCCGACGGCGCCGGTGACACCTATTCGGTCGATCCTCGTTATTATCGCGCCATCGAGGTCTATAAGGGCGGCAATGGACTGACCTATGGCTCGTCGACGCTCGGCGGCGCGATCAATTTCGTTTCGCCGACCGCCTATACCGCGATTTCGCCGAATTATCTCAATCTCGAAGGCGGAAGCTTCGAGACAATCCGCGGTCAGGTGCAGGGGTCCAGAATCGTCGGCAACTTCGATGTTCTACTCAATGGATCCTTCACCCATTCGCTTGGCTTTCGCGGCCATGAAAAGTCCGATTATACGCTCATAAACGGCAATGCCGGATACAGATTCTCGAACAATCTCGAGACCCGCATGTATTTCGGCTATTACAATACCCATCAGCAAATTCCCGGCACGTTGACATTGGGACAGATCGCGGCTGACCCGAGGCTCTCGCTGCCGCCTTTCGTCGAAGGTTACGGCACGTTTTATGGCAACTACATCAACCCCGCATCCGGCGACTGGGGCTTTAGCGGCAATCAGGGCCGGTATCAGCAAAACTTCCGCATAGCCAACAAGACGTCTTATGTTACCGAATTCGGCCAACTCGACGTCAATAGCTGGTTTATCGGTCAGTATCTGTATCACCCCGTCTTCGTCATCATTCAGCAGAACACCAATAACTGGGGTTTCACGCCGCGCTTTACGTCGACCCATGATCTGTTCGGCTACAAGAATGAAGTGATCGCGGGCGCGCGCGTCTGGGGCCAGAGCGGAAGCGACAAGTGGTGGACGAATTTCAACGGCGCGATCGCCAACCCTTATGGTTTGTCCGATCGTCCCACTCTCTTTAATTCGCTTGGCGTGCCGCCGTTCGGCAACGTCATCGGCGCTGGCTTCCCGAACTGGTCGTGGAACTCGCTGTCGCAATTCGGATTCAACAACGGCAATAATGCGTGCGGCTTCTTCAGTTATGCGATCTTGCAGGACTGCCCACTTGTTCCGTTCATCCCGGTCGGCCAGAATCCGGCGCTGCGAAACAATCGCAACAATGCTTTCAATGTCGAATTCTATGCCGAGGACAGATTTCACCTAACCGAAAATCTTGTCGCGATGGCGGGTCTCAAATACATCAGCGATCGACGCGCCGCGACGGCCTTGGGCGGAATTCCCTTCGAGCCAATGTCGGGCAGCTCTTCCAAGACCTACCATGGCTTGATGCCGAAGTTCGGTCTGATGTTCCAGGCGACCCCGGATGTTCAGGTCTTCTCCGATGTTACGCTGTCGCGCGACGTTCCCGACATGATCGATCTGACGCAAACGCTGTTTCCGCCGCAGCCGCCATGGCTTCCAAATTCAGAAGGTCAATTCGGATTTCGGTTGAATAATCTCAAAGCGCAAAAGGCGTGGACCGGCGAAATCGGCTCTCGGGGAAAATTCGACCGCTTCGCTTGGGATATTACCTACTACTACGCCAACGTGTGGGATGAATTGCTGAAGTTCAACACCAATCCCGCTTCCGGCGTCGTATCCGTTACCCGTAACGCGCCAAATACCGTCCATCAGGGCGTCGAGCTCGGCGGCAGCGTCGAGGTGCTTCGCGACCTGCTGGGCGAAGGCGCGGGCGACGTACTCAAGATCGCACAGATCTGGAATATGAATCTGTACGCATTCGCCGGCGATCCGACCTATGGGAACAATTGGCTTCCGGCGATTCCGCGCCATGTGCTGCGCACCACCGTCAGCTATGCCACGGCGGACGGACTATACGTTGCGCCGCAAGTTGATTGGGTTCCGTCCGGCGCATATGTGGATTACGCCAATACGCTGAGGGCGCCTGGCTACGCCCTGATTGGTCTGCAAGCGGGTCTGAAGATGGCCAATGGTCTTGAATGGTACGTGGATGCGCGCAATCTCGGCAACGTCCATTATGTGAGCGACGTCGTCAGCGTCGCTAACGCCGTTCGGCCGCCCTTCACAATCGCGACCGGCCTGTATGACTGGGTGCCCGGCAATCCACAGGCGTTCTATCCCGGCAATGGCGCGTCGGTATATGCCGGCGTAAAGTATCGCTTTTAGCGCTGAAGGTTGGCCGGCGCCGGTCTTGTTATATGACCGCGCCGGCCCGTTTGCACCAATGATGTTCAGCCCGTGCTTCGTTCGCCGATCGCACCGCCTCGGCGACGCAACTGCTGCCAAAAATCGAACTGAAATCGCCGCCTTGTGCCCTAGCTGGCCCGGATGTTAGGTGACGCGGCCTTCCGTCGCCTCCGGAAACGCGCAACAGGGGGTTGCGCCAAGAGCTTGCGTCAAGAGCTGATGTAGCCTTGTCATGGCCGGCAACCTGCCGTACCAACGCTGCGCAGCGCAAATAACGCGGGGCGCGCGACTGGCGCTCGGAGGCGGGATGAAGGAAGAAATTGACGCTTATCTGCTCAAGGAATTGCATAGCGAGCTGAGCGATTTCGAGCAGTATGACGTCGATCCGCGCACCCGCTTCATCTACGGGAAGGCGCAGGAGTTCTATTGGACGCTCTCGCGCTTGCTCGGGCTTGGCCGCCTTCATGACGGACGCTGGCGTACGCCAGATCCCGGCAAGGCGCAGACGCTCCGCACGCAAATTGAAGGGGAGATTCCGGCTCCGGCTGAACGCAATCGGCTGCTCATAGACATGACGGCGACGCATCGCTTCGGCGGCAATTCGGGCGTTCAGCGCGTCGTGCGCGAAATCGCGCGCGCCTGCGTTGAAAGCGGCGCGGGGATTCCGGTCTATCTCGAAGCCGGCCGGCTCCACGGCCAGTTCAAACATGAGAATTTGCCGGACGCGATCGAATTGCAATCGGGCGACTCACTGCTCCTGCTCGACTCAGGATGGGGCTACGTCGACGAATATCCGGAGCTGTTGAATGCGGCGCGCGCGGCCGGCGCTAAAGTCGTCGGCTGCATCTATGACCTCATCCCACTGCGATATCCTGCCGCCACCGCGCTGAAGAACAGCGCGCCCTTTGCGTCCTGGTTCAAGAAGGTGCTGTTGCGGTGCGACGCGATCGTCTGCATCTCGCAGAGCGTCGCGCAGGACCTCGTCGCTTATCTGCGCGAAGAGCGGCTTGCGGCGCCTGCCAATATGCGCATTGGCTGGTGGCCGCTTGGCGCGGATTTTCGCGCGGGCGCCGAAAGAGCGCCGTCAAAGGCGGCGGCGCACATCGCGGCGGCGCCGACGCCATTCTTCATGAGCGTCGGCACGCTCGAGCCGCGCAAGGCCTATCCTGTCGCTCTGGACGCATTCGAGCTTCTCTGGTCTCAAGGCTGCGATGCGCGTTATGTCATTGTCGGTCGGCCGGGGTGGAACACACAAGCGCTGCAACGGCGCATCCGCCAGCATAAGGAATTCGGGCGTCGTCTGTTCTGGCTCGACAATGCGGGCGACGCCGATCTTATTTATCTCTATCCGCGGGCGCGCGCGTTGATCTTTCCGTCCTTTGTCGAAGGCTTCGGCATGCCGCTGATTGAAGCCGCGCACTACGGCGCGCGAGTCATTGCGAGCGACATCCCGGTCTTTCGTGAAGTCGGCGGGGACAGCGTGGTCTATTTCAATCTTCTCGACGCGGCGTCGCTGGCGGTGCGCATAGGCGAGGTCAGTGAGGAAAGGAACGAGGCGCGTTGCGGCCTTCCTGTCCTGCGTTGGCGCGACTCATGCGCGAAGCTGGTGTCGATGTTGCGCGAAAACGCCTTTCAGCTTGATGCAGCGACCATACGCGACGCGCTTGCGAGGGACGACGTCGTTTCATGGAAAGACAAGACCAGGGCCTATCTTCTCGCGCAGCTTTATGAAGAGGTTTGCGAACGCGCCGACTTGCAGCTCGATGCTCGATTCAAATGGGCATATGACCGTGCGCGCGAATTCTACTGGACGGTGTCGCGCTTAACTCGCATGGCGCGCGCTCGGCTCGGCGCGGCACCGCAGGCGCAACAGAGAAGGCCTCCTGAGTGGATGCTCGTCGAACCTGGTGCGGCGAAGCCCAGCCCCGGAAGGCTGTTGATCGACGTAACGACGACGTTACGAAGCGACATGCGGACCGGAATTCAGCGCGTGGTGCGGGAGGTCGCCAATGCGTCGATCGATGGAGGCCGAGGACTGCCCGTTGCGATCGTCGACGGTCAACTGAGCTTCTTTTCGCGCGGCGCGGTGCTGCCCCAACCAGTCGCGATAGAGCCGGGCGACCGATTTCTATTGCTGGACGCGGGATGGATCTTTGTCGAGGAATACGGCGCGGTCGTTGACTCCGTGAGGGCTCAGGGCGGCGAGATCATTGTCTGTCTCTATGATCTGTTTCCCTTGGTTTACGCCTCGGCCTTTCCATTTTCTCTGCAGATTGGTTTTCGCAGATGGTTTGAGCGCGTGATCCTTGGCGCAGACCAGATCATCGCAATCTCGCACACTGTTGCACGCGCCTATGAGACTTATTGCGCCGAACACAATTGTGTGCGCAAGGACGGACAGTCGATGCGGGTATGGTGGCTGGGCGCGGATTTCTCGAATTATGTTCAGTTGCCGCCGACGAAGCGCGTGCGCGCCATCAGCGAAGCCTCGCGGCCGTTCTTCCTCAGCGTTGGAACGCTCGCGCCGAATAAGGGTCAGGCGCTGTGTCTCGCCGCTTTTGAAAAATTATGGGCGAGCGGCGTTGACGCGACATTGGCGATTGTCGGCCGACCTGGCTGGAATACGACTGCTCTGGCGCGGCGCCTGCACGAGCACGGGGAGCATGGACGCCGATTGTATTGGCTCAGCGACGCCAGCGACGCCGAATTGCAATCGCTTTATCGAAGCGCGCACGCCGTCATCTGCGCGTCCTATGCTGAAGGATTCGGATTGCCTCTCATAGAGGCGGCGCATGCCGGCGCGCCCGTCATCGCCAGCGACATTGAAATTTTTCACGAGGTCGGAGGCGACTCGATTGCCTATTTCGATACGCTCGATCCCGAGTCGCTAGCGAGTCGCATTGTTGAAATGCTCGCTTCGAAGAAGCTTGCGCATCCGTTGCCGGTGCTCTCCTGGAAAGAATCGACGCAGAGGCTTTTAGATTTGATGAGGGCGCAAGTCGATCAATGTCCGACGGCGTAAATGCGTCGCTTGCTGTTTATCGCGCGGCGGCGCAGGGCGACGCTCTCGCTGAATTTTCGCCGGAATGTATCGTTGTGGGTCATAGCGAGTCGCTCCAGAATTTGAATTCGAACGCCGTGACTATAGAGACGCATGGCAAGGCCAAGGCCGCCTTTAGCGGCGCGCGTTTGTGTCAAAACCGCCGGCGTTTGGATCGCCGTCGCTCGCCGAGCCAAGCTTCAGGGATGATTGACGCCCGGGGAACGCTCGCTTTGCGTTGGAAGGCGCGCCGATCCCAACAGACTTGGCGCCTTCAGGAGTTTCAGCAGCAGCTCAAGTCGCTTTTGGCGGTAGAAGGCGCTCACGCCGGAATCGGCGGGGGCAAGGCCGGCAATCCATTCGGGCGTCTTTCCCTGATAGCCTAGCAGGCGCGACGTTAGTCGCGTCGCGCCGGCAATGTCCTTCACGCCATATTTGCGCGCGTCGAGAAACAAACGCTGGACGTGTATGCCTTCCAAATTGGGACGATAACTGTCGCGGGGCGACGGCTGGGGCGTAAAATTCTCGATGCGCCTGTCGAACCACGAAACCAGCGCAGCATCGTCGGACAGGGATCGCCGCAGTTCCCGTTCAATCCCCGGCCATTCGTCAATATCGTCGATCGGCGGAGACAGCAGAAACCTCTCGATCATCGCCTGGCGATCCAGGGTTACCGGGTCGTTGGGAAAAAGATCCGCCTTGGCGCGAAGAAAGGAATCCGCGACGCAAACGAATCCCGAAGGCAGATCGGGCACGCTTGGGTGCAGGCGCAGGCCGGCGGCGTCGTTATCGTCACGCAACGTTTGCGCGTTTTCATGCTTGCTGCGCAGGAAGCTGAACGCGATATGGTTGCTCGAAGCGGAGAAGCCGCTGATCGACAGCGGCGCCGAGAGCGACAGGTACTCTCCCGCCAGATAAGCGACGGCGAAGCTGGAATATGTGTCGCAATAGAAGCTACCAAATACGTGGCCCGCACGCGCGCGTGTCGTCTCCAGAACCTCTCGCGCAACGCATCCGTGATAAATGTTCGGCAGGATCGTCGCCGGAGCGCTACCCGCTAAAACGTCGGTCAACGCCTTGCGCCCATCGATCCGCTCATTCGTACGTGCGAGAGGCGCTTGAAGATGATCCGCAAGATCGGCGCGCGCGATATTCGGCCATGAATAGATCGCGGCGTCCCATCGGATCGCCTTAACGTTCTGGCGCGCGAACAGCCCCCGCAGCGTCGAAAAAGCGAACGGCATGAGGGAATCGTCGTCGCCGATATAGGTGACGTATTTGCCGCGCGTGAGGCTGTAGGCAAGGTTCCAGTTATCGCGCATGGAAAGAGCGACGGGGGAACGGTGATAGACGATCTTCGGCGAGTCGATTGCCTCGACGACCTCGCGAGTTTGTGTCGAACTGCAATTGTCGCAGACGACGATTTCGTAGTCGTCAAAATCTTGCGCAAGGCACGCGACAAGCGTCGAGCGCAATGTCGCCGCGCGCTCGCGCGTGGGAATAACGACGCTGAAATGCGGTTCGGTCATGCGCCTGTTGCTCCGCCCATCCGCCTGCCCTGGCTATGAAACGCGTTTCAACCAAGCGCTCGGCCAATGCGTGACATTGCCGTGCACCGTCGACTCGCTAAACTTCCATGCCGGCTCCTCGATCACGAAGTTGGAATTGCTGCGCGCGAAATCCTCGGCCGCGTTCGCGGGATTGTCGGATGCCCAATGCGCATGGCCGCGTGGCGTCTCCACCAGGTCGCGCATCACGCCGTCGGTCGCGATGATATAAGACCCTGGAGTGACGAGCGGACTATAGGCGGCAAGCTCCGCGGCGACATGCGCGTAGCTGTGATCGGAATCGAGCACCACCAACACCTTGTCGCCCGGTCGAACCATATCCTTGACCTTGTCGACAATTTCCGGAGCGGTGGAGGAACCCTCCAGCAGCGTGATCATCCCGCTCAATGGGTGCTGTTCGATGCGGGCGCGGTTCTTCGGTCGGATTTCGATATCGACGCCGATCACGCGGCCCTTGTCGATCAACTTGCATAGACTCGCGGAAAAAATCAGCGATCCGCCATGCGCTACGCCCGTCTCGATAATCACATCGGGCTTAAGATCGAACACCACTTCCTGAAAGCGGATCATGTCGTCGGGCAACTGGATGATCGGGGCGCCGAACCAGGTGAATGTATAGTTGTATTTCTGATTCCAACCGACCTTTACCCAAAGGTCGCGCGCGATCGCAAAACCTTCATCAGAGTAAAGCGGAATCCTCCGCTCGTCGTCGACGATGATTTCCTGCTTGTTCGTGTCGATCTCTATTTTCATCGTCTGTTCCTGTCAGAATTCGCCGAGGCATAAAATTTCGGCGCGCTTGCCCATCCGTTCGATGTCCCGCGCGATTTCGGCTTTGTAATTCGGATTCATTACGATCACCACATCGCCGCCGCGCAGCGCCTCCGGCGCCGCGATGGGCAGGCCGGTCACGGGCATGAACCGGCCGGCCTTATTCGGATTGATGTCGATCGCGCCCTTCAGCCATCTGGCGTCCGGGTCGACGAGCGCCGCAAATGTTACGCCTTTCGATGACGCGCCCCATAGCCATACGTCTGATACGCCCGCGCGCGCCTCGACCAGCGAACGCCAGGCGTCAATGATTTCCTTGCGGCGTTCGGCGAACTGTGCGGCTTCGGCGCCGAGTGCGCCAGGCGCCTCCCGCGAGCCTTGTCCTGCGGCCATCCGCGCGCCCGGCCGCGCCTCGGCCCAAAGATACTGTTCGCCGAATACTTTCGAGATGCGGATCGGTTCGAAGCCGGCCGCTTCCAGAGCCGTCGCGATCGAATCCGGCGAAAATAGAGAACAATGTTCGTAAAACAGATCCTGCAACTGGAAATTCCGGAAGATCCATTCAATGTCGGGGGTTTCGAGAAAGAGTCGCGCCTCCCGATCTTCGCTCATCGACGCGCGCATCGTCTCCAGGAACGCCAGCGGATCGGGCACATGTTCGATCGTATGGCGAGAGACGACCGCTTCGGCTGGCGCGCCGATCAGAGGCAGCGCTTGCGGACCAAAATAGCAATTGTGCAGGCGCACGCCCGAGATGTCGTGCTCGCCCCGCCAGGCGGGGTCAAACCCCGTCAGAGACGCGAAACGCGGCCGCGCCTCGCACGCCAACCGCGCGATAAAGGCGCCTTGTCCACATCCGACCTCGACAAGATGCACCGGGCGTTGCGGCAAGCCCTCGAGGATCGCGCGCAGCATCGCGTCAGTATGTTCTCGAAAATGTGGCGACTGCATTTGGTCGTTGTCATAGGCTTCGTCGTAAATGTTTCGCGTGCTGTCGAACGCGCCGTTCCACACGAAGCCGCAAGTCTCGCACACGCGCATGTCGAGCGCGCCTTCGGGCGCCGCTCGCGCGCTCGTCGCGTCAGGCCATACACGGTTCTGCAGGAGCGGCACGCGCGGGCGACGCTCGAAGCCGAGCGATTTCGTTCCGCGACAGACGGGACACATCGTCATGGCCGCTCCGCCAGTCGCGCGCGCCACCAGGCGTAGGTTTCGGCGAGACCCTCGTCGAGCGTTCGCGACGGACGAAACCCCACTTCGTCGCGCAATCGGCGCACATCCGCGACAATGCGCGGCGGCTCATCGGCGCGGTCGGGGAGCGCGCCGACGCGAATAAGATCCGACCGGCCCGCGATCACGCCAAGACGCTCGGCGATGGAGGCGACGCTCACTCCCTCGCCGCTTGCAATGTTCACGGCGCCCGTAGTTTCGCTAAGAGCGAGCGCGGCGATCGCGCCGCCTGCGTCGCGGGTATCGAGAAAATCGCGCACCGCAAGCCCCCGCGAAAGCGGCGCGGTTTCGCCGCGGGCAAGTTTCGCCGCGAGCGAAGCGACAAGCCGCGCCTCATGCTCGAATGGCCCATAAAGATAGAACAGGCGCGCCCACACGAACGAAATATCGCCGAGTTCCTGCAGCACCCGCCGCGCTGCGTCCTTTGCGACGGCGTAAAGGGTTGCCGGCGCGATTTCGGTGGTTGTTTCGTCGCACGTTCCGTCGTCCGGCCAGCGATATTCGAAACATGTCCCGACGCCGACGAAGCGCTGAACGCCGGCGTCAAGCGCGGCGCGAGCGAGAAGCAGCGTCGCGGCGGTCCAGTCGAGATTGTCTCGGCTCGTCCAAAATGTGCCGTGTTCGACGTTCCACGCCAGATGGAGCACGGTATTGGGTCGCACTTGATCGATCAGCGCGCCAGCCGCGCCGGGCGCGCGCAAATCTCCCCCATAGGCGACGACGTCCCCTTCGATTTTCTCGGGGCGTTGAGCATGCGCGTGAACCTCGACGCCCGCGCGAGCTAGCGCGCCGATCGTCTGCCTACCGACAAATCCCGAAGCGCCCGTCACCAGAACTCGCAATGCGAACCCCTCTCCTCCGGCGCAAAGCGTCCTCACGTGCGACGAACGCATACAGAATAGGGACGCCGGCGGCAAATCCCTGTCGTTTCAGCCGACCCACGGACTTGGCCAGGCGAGATCGGCCTCGCCGATCACGGCGGGAACGGCCGGCCAGTCAAGCGCAAATCCCGGATCGTCGTAGCGCAGCCCGCGCGCCTGACCGCCCACATACGGCCGGCTCATCTGATAGAGCACATCGGTGTCGGCTTCGAGGGTGAGAAAGCCGTGCGCGCAGCCTTCGGGGATGAACAATGCATCGGCGCGGTTCGCGTCGAGGCGCCGGGCGATCCAGCGCCGGAAGGTCGGGCTCTCGCGGCGCAGATCGATCACGACGTCATGGATCGCGCCCCGCGTTACGCGCACCAGCTTCGCCTCGGCGTAGGGCGGGTCCTGCCAGTGCATGCCGCGCAGCGTATGCATCCGATCATTGCGCGACAGATTGATCTGCGTCGATGTGAAGGAAATGCCGGCGGCGGCAAATTCTTGCGGACAATAGACGCGCGCGAAAAACCCCCGCGGGTCGGCGCGCGGCTCGGCCGCGACCTCGAAGACGCCTGCTATTTCGGTCGGCGCGAACCTCAAGCGTCGAACACTCGCGTTTCAGGGACGGCGGTGACGAATTTGCCGCCCCATTCACGGATTTCCGCCATCTGCGCCACGATCTCCTCGCGAAGGTTCCAGGGAAGAATCACCAGATAATCGGGACGCTTTTCGCCGATCACCTCGGGCGCGCGGATGGGAATATGACTGCCCGGCAGGAATTTTCCCTGCTTGGCGGCGCTGCGGTCATAGACGCAGACAATGTCATTCGCGTTCACCCCGCAGACATTGAGGAACGTATTTCCCTTGGCGGCCGCGCCATAGGCGGCGACCGTCTTGCCTTCCGCCTTGGCGCACGCCAAGAAATTGAGGAACGACGCTTTCACCGCTTCGACCTTTTGCGCGAAGCCCGCATAACCTTCGATCGCATCGAGACGGGCGGCGCGTTCGGCGCTTCGCGCCGCCTCCAGGCGCGGCGTCGGCGCGCGATTCGCGCCTTCGCGGCAGACGTATAGGCGCAGGGAGCCGCCATGCGTCGGCAGTTCCTCGACGTCGAAAGCGACAAGACCGTTCGCGGCCAGAACGCGCTCCACCGCCACGAGCGAGAGATAGGAGAAGTGCTCGTGATAGATCGTGTCGAACTGCAGTTCGCGGATGAGATTCAGGACATGCGGAAATTCGAATGTCGCGACGCCGTCCGGCTTGAGGATTTCCGCAAATCCGGCGACGAAATCGCGGATGTCGGGAACATGCGCCAACACATTGTTGGCGGCCGTGAGATCGGCGGCGACGCCGCGCGCCGCCAGCTTGCGGGCAGTCTCTTTGCCGAAGAAGGCGACTTCCGTCGATACGCCTCTGGCGCGCGCCGCCTCGGCGACATTGGCCGCCGGCTCGACGCCCAGCACCGGCACGCCGCGCGCGATGAAATGCTGCAGCAGATAGCCGTCATTTGATGCGACTTCGATCACGAGCGACTGAGGGCCAAGCCCGAACCGCTCGATCATCGCGTCCGCGTAACGGCGGGCATGCGCGACCCAGCTGTCGGAATAGGAGGAAAAATAGGCGTAGTCCGAGAAAATCGCCTCGGACGACACCGGCGCATCCACCTGCACCAAACAACAGGCGTCGCAAACGCGCGCATGGAGCGGAAAGCTCTTGTCGAGACCCTTCGCAATCTCGTCCGCCGTGACATAGGAGTTGGCGAGCGGCGTCGAGCCGAGATCGACGAAATCATGATTGAGCGGCGCGCCGCAAAAGCGGCAGGTGGGCGTTTGCATTCTCTTATCCAGGAAGTTTCTCGAAGGCGTCGATCTGCGCGAGCGTCGTCGCGAGCGGGCCGCTTCCCGCGAGGGCGTCGCGGTACCAATCCGCGGTCCAATTGATCGCCAGCCGGCCGGGCAAGCGGTCCCGCCAGCCGAGAAGCGCGCGGGCGCGCGAGGAATCTACGGCGAGAACGTTCATTTCGCGCGAATCCAGCGGCTGGTGGTCGTAGCCCGCATCGCGGCCGAGGGCTTTGAGCATTTCCTCGGTGAGTTCGCCGACCGTGATCGGCGCGGTCGGGTCGGGCCCGAAATTCAGCGTTTCGGGAAGGCTCTCGCCGCGTTCAAGCGCGTCGACATAGGTCAGATAGCCATGCAGGCAATCGAGCACATGCTGCCAGGGCCGCGACGCATGAGGCATACGCAATACTGGCCGCTCGCTCTTCGCCGCCGCGCGCACAATGTCGGGAACGATGCGGTCTACCGCGTAGTCGCCGCCGCCAATGACGTTGCCGCCCCGCGCGGTGACGACCTTCACGCTCGCATCCTTGAAAAAGGATTGCGTGTAAGCGCGGGTGACGAGTTCGGCCGCCGCTTTCGAGGCCGAGTAGGGGTCTTTGCCACCGAGGGGCGCGTCTTCCGCGAAGGCGGCGCCTTGCTCGTCATTCGCATAGACCTTGTCGGAGGTGACCACCAAAATCGTCGAAACGTCGGGAGCGCGGCGCAGGGCCTGCAGAAGATGCGCGGCGCCCATGACATTGGTCGCGAGCGTGCCGAGAGGATCGGCGTGCGACCGGCGCACGATCGCCTGCGCGGCAAGATGAAAAACGATATGCGGACGGGCCTGTGTAACGGCGGCCTCGACGGATTCGAGATCATTCAGGTCGCCGAACGTTGAATTCAGACGCTCACCGATGCGCGCCATCTCGTAAAGGCTTGCATCGCCTTCAGGCGGCAGCGCGAAACCGTAGACTTCGGCGCCGAGGCGATCGAGCCAGAGCGCGAGCCAAGCGCCCTTGAAGCCGGTATGGCCGGTCAAAAGAACGCGCCGGCCGGCCAAAGTATTCCGTTTATCCACGCTTTATTCCCACCAGTCCTGCTTCATATTCCCTCGATTTCACGGCGGTCGATGAAATTCCGCTCAGCTCCATATCTTCCATGGCGCGCGGCCGCTATCCCACAAAGCTTCAAGGCGATTCTTGTCGCGCAGGGTATCCATCGGCTGCCAAAATCCCCCATGCTTATATGCGCGCAATTCTCCTTCCGCCGCCAAACGTTCCAGCGGCTTTTCCTCCCAAGGCGTCGCGTCGCCGTCGATATAGTCGATTACGGACGGATCCAGAACAAAAAATCCGCCATTGATGAAACTCTGGTCGCCGGGCGGCTTTTCGATGAATTTAGTGACGGCGTCGCCTTCCAGAGACAAGGCGCCATAACGGCCGGGCGGCGCCACAGCGGTGAGCGTGGCTTTGCGCCCATGCGCACGATGAAATTTGATCAGCGCTCGGATATCCACGTCGGCCACGCCGTCGCCGTAAGTGAAGCAGAAAGGCTGTCCCTCGTTGAGGTAGCTATGGACCCTCTTGAGCCGTCCGCCAGTCATCGACGACTCGCCGGTGTCGACCAGCGTGATCTTCCAGGATTCGCTTTTACGGCTATGAAATTCAATCTGTCCGGTTTCGCCGTCGACGGTTATGTCCGCGTTATGCATGAAGTAATTCGCGAAATACTCCTTGATCATGTAGCCCTTATAGCCCAGGCAAACGACAAAGTTGTTCATGCCATGGGCGTGATAGATTTTCATTATGTGCCATAATATTGGGCGACCACCGATCTCGATCATCGGTTTTGGACGAAGATATGATTCTTCCGAAATCCGCGTTCCCATGCCGCCCGCAAGTATGACGACCTGCATTTCATTTCCTCCAAAGTCGCTGACCGAGCGTGTAGATGGGCGAACCATAATATAGTTGCGATGTATATTATTGCGCGCGCCTACCAAATCGCTCGTTGGACTGGCGGATGGAAGGCGATCGATCCTTGATCGTCAAACTCCGCTCAAGTCGCATGATCCACTCCCGGAGACAAGCCCGGTCTTAACGTTATGCCAGAGAGCGCCCGCATGCGCCTTGGAGTCGGACAGACTACTTTCCTATTTATCTCCCTAAGATTACTGAATTTTCTCTGAGAAAAGCAGATAGTTCATGCGCCGCTACCGCATTTCCCTTTAAATTCCAATGGCTATCATTTGGCTTATACACGGCCTCGCTTCTGGATTCCCGCCGCAACGCCGGCAGGAGATCAATATATGTGATCCCCAGTTCCTTCAACGAGCCGGCTAGCATTCTGTTAGGCTGTTCGAAATCATATTCATCTTGGCTCGAATGGGCGAGCGACAGCGCCCTTTTTCTCAGAGCAAGGTTTATCTGCAATTCATCAGGGATAATTGCGATCACAAGCTTTGAATTTACTTTTTTGCACAGTTCATAAATCAACTTTATGTCGTTTACCGTCATGTCGTACATTTTTTGATACAGAGGATTATCCTTCTTAAAGACCCAGCTACGTCTCATCTCAAGAATATCGTAATCCTCATCGGTGAATGACTTCTTGCTGTCGTCGTAAACTTCGCCAACGTTCCAAGGGGTGAAATTTGTTTTACCAGCTACGTCGGCAAGATATTTCAAAAGAGACACGACAAAGGAGTAGCTTTGCCAGCTTCTACCTGGATCGACAGCTTCAAAGTCGTTTCCGACAAAAAATGAGACTATTACGAGATCTGGCTGTAAAGCGCCGCCTTCAGTCTCCAGTATGGCGTAGTAATTTCTAGGGGCGGCGCCTGGAATTCCCATATTGATAACTTCGGCGCTGTAGCCGCTCTCTTTTAGCAGGCGACGCAATATCGTGTTGTAGTTGAATTCATAAGGGACGACGCCGAATGCGAATGAGTCGCCGATCGATAGAATTCTATAATTGTTTGGAGATTTTTCCTTATCGTGTTCAATGTCATTGAAGCCGTGAGAATTCGTAGTGAATCCATACAAGTTTTGGAATGGCTTCGCGCGAAAACGATAAAGGTGCTTTGAATAAAAAAACGGCTGTGGAAAATACGCATTGGCAATGCGTAGCGCAATCTCGCTACATAAAATAGTAAAAGCGGCAACAATCAAAATCGCAACCGCCCTGATCATTTTGGGATGCTTCATCTTTCGACCTTCAACGATCACAATGGTTTTTCGACTCATAGTGAAACTATGCTCAGTTCTCAACCCGTCTTTGAAACCGCTGTGTCCGCCGCACGATGCCTCCGGGTGGCAAGGTCGCGGCGCCGACGGGTGGGGCGGAGCGGTCTGCAGGCAGGCAAATGCCACAGCGACCAGCGCAAGATTGCGGGCACGACGCATGATGGGCATCCCGAGCGCGCCGCTATTTGCGGGTTCCAAAGCGTCGAATTCGAGCCCGAAAGCCTCGCCGTGCGATTTGCCCAATGGGTTCATGACGACCGCTTCGCTCAATGCGGGCAGCCGTTAGGCGAATGTGCCTTAGGTCGCTGAAGCCTTGCAATATTTGGGCACAGTTCGGCTGCTGCTGCTGCGCTCTTGAGAAATTTCCACAGGCGCGTGGTAGCGTCCCGAATCGCGTCGTGGCTCTCTTGTCCCTGCACTGGGGTCTTGCCAATATAAACTCCCAGAGTTCAAGGACTTCGGTAATGAATCAGAAAGAAGTCGCCAAGAAAGAATCAAGCGTCGCCGTCGTTCTTGCCTTCTACGCAATAATGGGGCTTCTCGGCGCTGCCAGCATAGAAATATTTCTTAGGTTGCAGCAGATATTCGGGCCTGCCTATGAGTTGGAATTTGCCAGTCTGACCAACCAGACCCCTTCAGACATCGTCAATCATGCGCCCAACACGAGCGTCGCCATCGCCGGACGGAAATTCGACAAGTTCGGCATCCGGCAGTATTCATCTCTCGAACGACCTGAAAATTGCGCGCAGTCCAAGAAGATCCTCTTTCTCGGGGATTCGTTCATGGAGGGCTACGACGAGACGCATACGATCCCGTTTCTCATAACGAAATCGCTCGCCAGGGAAAATATTTGCATCGAGCCGTTTAATGCAGGGCTGTCATCTTATTCTCCGGCAATATTTGTGCCACAAATAAGAATGCTGTATCCAATAATTAAGCCTGACTATATTATTATCGATATCGACGAAACGGATTTCTACGATGACAACGTTCGCTATAAGCAGTTCATCTCAAGAGATGCGCTCGGCAGAAACATTGCCGTAAAATCGGGTAGCGGCTATCGCGAGGTCATGGCTGAAGTGGATCGCGTCCGAGCCCAAAGCTTGTATATTATGAGATTAATCCAAATCCAATTCTCCAAATATTTGAAACTGATCAATTCTACTTCTGCGCAACGGACAGCAGAAAATGCTGCAATTTTTGAATTGTCCAAACTCGACGCCGATTCTGCGCGGGCCAAATTCAAAGATGAATTAACCTTCTTTAAGAGCAATGTTCAAGAAATAATCACCGCACTGAAGGAATATAACTTCGATCTGGATCACCTTATTTTTATAAGGCACCCGCATCTCGAGCATCTGAGCGGCGAAGCCGGGGAGCCGGTCTTCAACAACGTAGTTTTTGAGACGGTTAAGGACGTAGCTGCAGCCAATGACGTCAAAATCTACGATTCTCTGTCCGATCTTCAGGCGGCGTTCGCAGGCCGGCCCGAAACATATTACTTTAAAAACGACATGCACTTCAATTTTAAGGGAATGGAAGCCTATAGCGAGGCGGTCAGCGCAAAGCTAGCGCCCCTTCTTGCGAAATGAATTGATCACATTCGCGACGTAAACGAGACCTGCGCGCTAGAAGATCATGCGGTTGGATCAGAACGGGTGATACTGATAGAGCCAGTTCTCTGAAAGCGCCTCGTCGCCGTTCTTGAGGAACAGGCGCATTTCGACAGGCTCGGGGCCTTGCACCGTCAGGTCGAACTGCGCCCGCCAATGGCCAGGCACATTGTCGAACACCGCTTCGGTGAAGACATAAGAGAAGGTTCCGCGCGAGGCCCATAACACGGGTTCGGGCTTTACGCCGAAGGGGAGCTTCGCCAGCGGCTCGCCGAGAAACTCGACCATGAATTTTCGCACGCCCTTGGGCCGCGGCTTGCCGGGCTGTCCGCCATTGCCCAGCCTCGTCGCCACGCAGCGCGCGAGCTTGGTCGGGTTGGGCTCGTCGGCGAGCCAGTGCAGCCGGTAGGAATATTCGAAGGAGGCGCCGGGAACGGCGGGCTTTTCCGGGACCCAGAGCACGACGATATTGTCGTGGATTTCGTCGTCGGTCGGGATTTCGATGAGTTGGATCGCGCCCTTGCCCCAGTCGCCCTTGGGTTCGATCCATACGCTCGGGCGGCGATCGTAAAAGACGTTGTCGAGATAGTGGTCGTAATTGCGGTCGCGCTGCATCAGGCCGAAGCCTTTGGGATTATTGTCGCCAAACGCCGACGCCATGACCCGGTTAGGATTGTTCAACGGCCGCCACAAGCGCTCGCCAGCGCCGGTCCACATGCTCAGCCCGTCGGAATCATGCACTTCCGGCCGCCAGTCGATCGCTGTCGGCTTCGCGGTCTCAGAGAACCAGAACATCGACGTGAGCGGGGCGACGCCGAAGCGGGTGAAGGCGCCGCGCAGATGCAGGGAACAGTCGATGTCCATGACGACGCCCTTGCCGCGCGTCATCAGGAAGCGATAGGCGCCGACGATCGACGGCCCTTCGAGCAGCGCATGCAGGACGACGCCGTCAGCCGTCTCCGGTCCGATATAAATCTCGGTGAAATCGGGGAACTCCTCATTCGCTCCCATTTGCCATGTATCGAGCGCGACGCCGCGCGCCGACATCCCATATTGGCGCAATTCTCCAATCGCCCGGAAATACGAAGCGCCGAGAAAGGCGATCCAGTCGTTTCGCTTCCAGTCGAGCGCGCCGTCCTTCGCCTCCTGAATGCGAAATCCCGCGAATCCTGCGCCAGCCGGAAGCTGCCGCGCGATAGAATCCGCCGGCATGTTGAAGTAGCTCGTGTCGTAGAGAACCTCGCGCGCCTCGCCGTTTTCGACGACATGCATGCGCACGGCCTTTTTGAAAAACATGCCGAGATGAAAAAACTCTATGGGGAAGCGCTCCTTCGAATCGGCAAAGAGCGCATGGTCGGTGTTGTAGGTGATTTGTCCCCACTTCTCGTAATCGATCTGCGAGGTGATTTCCGGGGACGGGATGTTCGGTTTGCGATAGGGCTCCTTGATCAGCCGTTGCGCGGTCTGTTTGAGCGTCTCGAAGGAGAAGGATTGCGGTTCGCCGAGCCGGAGATTGGACACGCTCGTCGCCGCCTCGCTGCGCGGCGCGCCGACGGCGCCCAAAGCGCTCGTCGCCGCCGCCGCCTTGAGAAACGAGCGACGATCCTGCTTCTCGGCCATTTCGGCGTCCTTATTGCGAAGTTTGGGAGATTTGCGCCTGGGGCTGCGGCCGCCGCCAGCCTGTCGTGGAGCGCGGGACATGAGGGCGCGGAACCCTCTATTCAGCCGCGAATCGGCTCATTGCGGAGGGCGGTCCGCATGAAGAAGTAGAGTCCGATGAGGCCGGCGAGGGAGAAGATGATTTCGAGCGCCCGGCTGACGAGGGGATCGAGCTGGAAGAGGCCGCCGAGCGCCCAGCCGGCCGCCCAGGAGGCGCCGACAAGCTCGGTCCCGACAAGGATCGCGACCGCGATGAGCGTGGACAAGTGCAGATAATTGATGGGCTTCTGGCTCATGACGCCATTCTCGAGCTGACCTCTTAAACAGCGGCGGCGCCGCGCTCACGTCGTGCTATAGCAAAGGCCGCCACAAGGCAATCCGGACGGAGGGCGCCATTCCCAGCTGTAATTTATGAGGTTCCATATAAATTAGCGATGCCGAGCCCATCGGCCGAGGTTCAGGCGTCGCCCGTGTCCGGCCGAACGCCGTTCAGTCGCCCTGACCGGCCTCCGCCGAGAAGAACTGCTCGAACTTTTCCGGCTTGCCGTCCCATTCCTTGGCGTCAGCAGGGGGATCCCGCTTGATCGTGATGTTGGGCCAGTTCTGCGCCATTTCCGCGTTAAGCTGAAGCCACTGTTCGAGGCCTTCCTCGGTATCCGGCTTTATCGCAACGGCGGGGCACTCGGGCTCGCAGACGCCGCAGTCAATGCATTCGTCCGGGTGGATCACCAGCATATTTTCGCCTTCGTAGAAACAGTCCACCGGACATACTTCGACGCAGTCCATATACTTGCATTTGATGCAGTTTTCCGTGACGACATAAGTCATGAGGGTGATCTCTCCGCGACCTCGCCGCTTGCTAGCTTTTTTGCCGGCGTCACGCAAGGCGAGCAGGATGAAACGCGTTTCAAAGATATAATCGCGCTTGAAAGCCACAAGGTCAGAAAATGGTCGAAGCAATCAATTCGCCGGCAGCGGCGGCCACGAGCCGGCAGGCGCTGACGGCGCGCGCCCTTCTGCTCGGCGAGCGGATCGACACCGACGGCCTCGAACGGGCGGACCTCGTTTCGACGGCCCCTCTCGCCTTCCATGCCGGACAGAGCGGATTCGCCGTGCTTTATCGCTTCGGCGTCGCCGTTCTCTTCGGCCTTTCGCCGCTTGAGGAGGACGAAATCGTCAAGAAGATCGGTCTTCGCGTCTCGGGCGCGTCCCGCGGCGACGACGAGACGTTGATCATCGAGGAGGCGACGCCGGACGGCGACGAGAAGGCGCTGCCCGACGGAAGGCTGGCGGTCAAGGACCTTTCCGAAGCGCGGCTGCTGGTGATCGCCGACGTTCTGGCGAAAAGCGTCGCCCTGGCGCGCGACGAGCGCCGCGTCAACGCCGTCTTCGACACGATCGAGCCTTTCGCGGCAGAGCTTGCGGCGAAGGGCAGCCCGCCGTGGAAACGCAAATCCATGTTGGAGCTGATGGGCCAGACGCTGCTCGTTCGCCATCGCGTCTCGGGCCGCGTCGCCGTCGACGATAAGCCGGACGTTCTTTGGGACCGGCCAGACCTCGAACGGCTTTATGCGCGTCTCGAAGACGAATATGAGCTCACGCCGCGGGCGCGCACGCTCAACGCCAAGATCGACGTGATCGGCGAAACCGCCCGCGCGCTGACTGACCTCATCGACGCGGCGCGCTCGGTGCGGCTGGAGTGGACGATCATCGTTCTGATCGCGATGGAAATCGTCCTCACCCTGTTCCAGATGTGGGTCGCGCGGTTGGGCTGAGCGCGTCTTCGACCTCGCGCAGCGGCGTTTTGCCCTCGACCCATTTGAAGCTCGGCAGCTGGTGACGCGCGAAGGTGAACTGCCGCTTGGCGTAATGGCGCGTATCGAGCTTGCTGCGCAGGATCGCCTCGTCCAACGTCAGCCGACCGTCGAGATAGGCGATGAGATGCGGCACGCCATGGGCGCGCATCGCCGGCAGCGCGGGATCGAGCCCGCGCGCCTTGAGCGCAGCGACTTCCTCGATCGCGCCTTCTCGCGCCATCCGTTCGAATCGCGCATCGATTCGCGCATAAAGCTCCTCGCGCTCGGGCGCGAGGAAGAAGGCCGCGCATTCCGACGCTTTCAAAATCGGCGGGCTGCGCGAACCTTGAAAGGAGACGAGCGGTTTCCCGGTCGCCTCAAATATTTCGAGCGCTCGCAGCAGCCGCTGCGGATCGGTCTCGCGCAGCTTTGCCGCCGTGTCCGGATCGCGGGCGGCGAGTTCGGCGTGAAGCTGCTGGGGGGTCTTGTCTTGCGCCCAGGCGCGCATGGCTTCGCGCACCTCGCCAGGCGCCGCCGGAATGTCCGAAAGCCCATAGAGCGCGGCCTTAAAATACATGCCCGTGCCGCCGATTATGATCGGCGTCAGCCCGCGCGCCTGGAGGTCGCGCAGCGCGCGCGAAAAATCTTCAAGCCAGCGCCCGACGGAATAATTCGTGGCCGCGTCGACATGGCCGAAAAGAACATGCGGCGCGGCGGCTTCCTCTTCGACCGTCGGGCGGGCGGTGATGATCCGTAGGTCACGATAGACCTGCATAGAGTCGGCGTTGACGACCGCGCTCGGCCCGCGGCGCGCCAGGGCCAACGCCAGCGCGGACTTGCCCGAAGCGGTTGGACCTGCAATGAGAATGGCGCGCGCGCGCATGGCGCTATTGCCGCTGAAACGATCGGAATGTCAAAGCCCATCGACTATGTCGCGACCTTCGTCGCCGGCCGGGGCGCTGGGCTCAACGAACGGGCGGTCTCGGGCGCTCTCTATGATGCGGGGCTGATTGAGGCCGGCCGCGACTGGCTCGCGCCCGATCTCGCTGTTGATGCGTTTTTGTCGGGGGCGGGGCATGACCTCGCGAATTTGCGCGCGCGTCTGCAGGTGGCGGTCGCCGAGGATCCTATCGACGTCATCGTTCAGCCGACGATGGGGCGCCGCAAGCACCTGCTCGTCGCCGACATGGATTCGACGATGATCGGACAGGAATGCGTCGACGAACTCGCCGACCTCGTCGGCTTGCGCGAACATGTCGCGGCGATCACGGAGCGCGCCATGCGCGGCGAGGTCGATTTCGAAAGTGCCTTGAAGGAGCGCGTGGCGCTGCTTGCGGGCGTGACTCTCGCTCAGATCGAGACTCTGCTCATGCGCATCACGCTGACTCCCGGCGGGCGCCAGCTCGTACGCACGATGCGCGCTCACGGCGCCCATACGGCGCTTGTATCCGGCGGCTTCACGCAGTTCACCGAACCGTTGGCCGCCCGCCTTGGCTTTCACGAGACCCGCGCCAATCTGCTCGAGATCGCCGACGGCGCGTTGACCGGCGCGGTCGTCACGCCTGTGCTCGGCCGCGAAGCCAAGCGCGCCGCCCTCGTCGAATTGCGCGAGGCGCACGCCTTGCCGCGAGACGCGACGCTGGCGATCGGCGACGGCGCCAATGACCTTGATATGTTGCGCGAGGCGGGTCTGGGGCTGGCGTTCCACGCCAAGCCGAAAGTGGCGCGAGCGGCGGATGCGCGAATTGACCACGGCGATCTGACGACGGCGCTCTATGCGCAAGGATTTCGGCGGGAGGAGTTTGTAGAGTGACCCGGCGCATTGCGCCGGGCCAATCGCTTAATAGCCGCGGTAATAGACGTAACGCGGGCCATAGTAATTGTAGTGAGGCCGCGGATAGTAGACCGGGTAGGGGCGATAATAGGGCCGCGGATAATAGGCCGGATACATTCTTTGGCCGCCGCCCTGGTGTCCGGCGTTCTGCTTTTGATTGTCGCCGCTCGCCTTGTCGCCGGAGCCCTTCGAATCCTGCGACGCGCTCTTGGTCTCGCCGTCGCCAAGGTGGACCTTGAGTTCGATCGTTTGAGCGGTCGCCGCGCCCGAAAATAAAAATGCGAGGGCAGCCGACGCGAGGATTGCACGAAATGTGGCTTTCATGATGCTCTCCTATATATTTTTCTAAAAAAGCAGCGGCGCCGTTTTGACTTCGGCTCCGGGATCAAATTTGATCCAAGGCCATCATAAGAGCGCGCGTGAGTTTGTAAGTGCGCTGGCGCACGAGAGGCGCGCCGCGGTTCGCCGCATTCAACCATGGCGATCTGAGGACGGCGCTCCAAGCGCAGGGCTTACAGGCGCGATGCGATTGGCGTGCGCCGTTCCCTCCCCCGCTTTGCGGGAGAGGGGCAAGCCGAGGATCAGCGCGGGATATCGATGAGACGAATCTGCTCTCTCGGGGTCACTCCACCGGCAAGGCGACAAAATGCGCGTCGCCCTGGCCGTTCGCGACGATCAGTAGCGCGGTCTTCTTGCCGTCGTTTTTCAGCGCCTTGACCTTCTTGACCACCTCCGCAGGATCGCTCACCGCTTCCTGATTGACTTCAAGCAGCACCTCGCCGGGCTGAAGGCGTTTTTCCGCCGCATCAGAGCGCGGATCGACCGCGGTGATGACGACGCCGCCCTTGACGGCGTCCTTGATCTGGTAACGCGCCCTCAGTTCGTCGGAGAGACGCGACAGTTCAAGCCCCAGGACGCTCTGCGACGCCCCGCCGCCGCCGTCGGGTCTGTCCTTGTCGCCGTCCTTCGACGCTACCTTCTCGCCGTCCTCGAGCCGGCCGAGCTTGACGGTCTTGGTCTGCTCCTTGCCGCCCCGCATGATGACGAGTTCGACGTCCTTGCCGACGGGGGTCGCGGCGACGAGCTTTGGCAGGTCGCGCGACTCCTTTATCGGCTTGCCGTCGAATTTCACGATCACGTCGCCGACCTTAAGTCCGGCCGGCTTCGAAGGTCCCTTGTCGTCGACGCCGGCGACGAGCGCGCCGCGCGTCGCGCCGAGATTCAGCGTCTCGGCGATTCCGTCGTCGATGTTCTGAATGCGGACCCCCAGCCAGCCGCGGCGCGTCTCGCCAAATTGCTGCAACTGTTCGATGACGGGCTGAACCGTATTCGCCGGCGTCGCGAAACCGATGCCGACCGAGCCGCCAGACGGCGACAGGATCGCTGTGTTGATGCCGATGACTTCGCCGTCCATGTTGAACAGCGGTCCGCCGGAATTGCCCTTGTTGATGGAGGCGTCGGTCTGGATGTAGTTGTCATAAGGACCGCTGTCGATATTGCGGTTGCGCGCCGAAACGATGCCGGCCGTCACCGACCCGCCGAGTCCGAAGGGATTGCCGACGGCGAGCACCCAGTCGCCAACCTTGGCCTTGTCGCTATCGCCGAATTTAACGGCTTTCAGCGGCTTTTCGGGCTTCACCCGCAACACGGCGACGTCGACTTTCTGATCCTTGCCGAGGATTTCAGCCTTCAGCTTCTGGCCGTCGTTGAAGATCACCGTCACCTCATTGGCGTCGGCGATGACATGATTGTTGGTGATCACGATTCCCGCGGGATCAATCACGAATCCAGATCCCAGCGAACTGGACCTGCGCTGACGCGGCAAATCCGGCACGCCCTGGCCGCGGCGCCGAAAAAATTCCTCGAAGAGATCGTCGAAAGGCGCGCCTGGCCCGACTCCGGGCGGCATCTGGGGGCCTTCGCCGCCCTTATTGCGCTTGGCTTCGACGGTCTGCGTCGCGGAAATGTTGACGACGGCGTCAGAGACCTGAGCGGAAAGCTCCGATAGCGAGTCGGGACCCTTCGCCTGAGCCGAGGCGACAAAAATGTAAAGCGCGGGCGCGGTCGCGAGGATCGCTCTCGCGGCGCGACGAATTGCGGACATCATGTGCTGTGTCTCCTGTCGAGGGACAATTTACGCCCGGGCGCGGCTCAACGCACGCGCTTGCGGGTCACTTTTTTTGGCTTCGCTCCGGCTCCGATTGGCTCACGCTCTGCGCGGCGCTCGCCTCCGGAGCCGAGAAAAAACGGAAGAATTCCGAACGCGGACTGATCAGGAAACGCGTCTCGCCCGGCTTGAAGGCGCTTTCATAGGCTTGCATCGACCGGTAGAAGGCGAAGAAGTCGGGATCGCGGCCAAAAGCCTCGGCGAAGATGCGGTTGCGCTCGGCGTCGCCTTCGCCCTTGGTCTGGTCGGCTTGGCGCTGCGCCTCGGCTTTCAGCACGATGACGTCGCGATCGGCCTTGGCGGTGATTTTTTGCGCCTGCTCCGAACCCTGCGCACGGTATTCTGCAGCTTCGCGCTGGCGCTCGGTCTGCATGCGCCCGTAAACCTTTTCCGAAATCTGCTGCGGGAGATCGACGCGGCGAATGCGCGCGTCGACCACCTGCACCCCGAATTTGCGCGCCTCGCGATCCGCCTGCTCCTTGATCTTCACCATTAATGCGGCGCGCTCGTCGCGTACGATCTGCTGCTGGTTGGCTTCGCTCAGCACGCGGCGAACGGCGGAATTCAATACCGAACCGAGCTGATTGTTGGCGCCCATGACGCTGTTGACGGTCTGATAAAAGCGCAACGCGTCGATGATGCGATAGCGGATGAAACTGTCGACCTCGAGCCGCTGATTGTCAGCGGCGAGCACTTCGAGATTCGGGCTCTCGACGTCGAGTATGCGATTGTCGAAGGTCACGACGTTTTCGATAAGCGGAATCTTGAAGTGGAGGCCGGGCTGCGTAATGAGTCCGCGCCCGGCGACCGGCTCGCCAAAACGGAGCACCAGCGCCTGTTCGGTTTGCGAGACAGTGAACAGCGCGCCGGCCAGACCAATGACGGTGAGAAGCGCGGCGATGGCGAGCGTGAAGAGTAGGCCGGACCTCATTTGCGGCCCCCCTGGAACGGCGTGAAGGCGGGCAGGGGCACGAAGGGCGTGACGCCGGGGCCGACTTTCGACGGATCATCGAGAATAACCTTGTCCGCGCCGCCCAGCACGCGCTCCATCGTTTCGATGTAAAGACGCTGTCGGGTAATGGTCGGCGCGTTCTTGTACTGGGCGTAGATTTGCTCGAAGCGGGACGCCTGGCCGCGCGCTTCCGCCACGATCTGCTCGCGATAGGCTTCCGCCTCCTGCAGAATGCGCGCGGCGGCGCCGCGCGCTTCCGGCACGACCCGGTTGGCGTAGGCCTCAGCCTCGTTGCCGAGGCGTTGCAAATCCTGCTGGGCGGCAGTCACGTCGCGAAACGCTGCGATGACCTGTTGCGGCGGGTCGACCGACAGTAGCAACACTTGCAGCACCAGAACGCCGGCGTGATAGTCGTCGAGCACTTTTTGCATCAGTTGCTGAGACGCCGGCTCGATCAGCTTGCGGTCGGCGGTGAGAATTTTTTGGATTTGCGACTGGCCGACGATCTCGCGCATCGCGCTCTCGGCGACGGCTTTTACCGTAAGCGGCGGATTGGCGACATTGAACGCGTAGTCTTCGGGCTTCGCCGGATCAATCTGCCAGATGACGCGAAACTTGACGTCGGCGATGTTCTCGTCGCCCGTCAGCATCAGGCTTTCTTCCGGCGCTTCCGGCCCGCGCGGGGCCGAGGGCGGGCCACGGCGTCGTCCGTCGACGACGATCCCCGCCTCCTCGCGGAAGCCGACATCGGTGACGTTGCGGTCGGTGACCGCGAGCTTGATCACTGACCCGATTGGACCGGGAAGATTGTAGTTCAGGCCGGCCTGGGTTTTTCCCATATATTTGCCGAAGATCAGATTGAGGCCGATCTCGTTGGGTCCAACCGTGTAAAGGCCGGAAAGCAGCCATGCGAGCACGGCGACCAGCACGAGGATCGCGAAGCCGCGTCCCCCGAATCCGCTCGGCAGAATCCGTTTGAGGCCTTCCTGGCTGCGGCGCAGCATTTCTTCGAGGTCCGGAGGTTGGCCGCCGCCCTGTCCCCATGGACCTTGCGGCTGACCCCACGGATTGTTGTTCTGATTGCGTGGCCCGCCTTGATCGCTCCAGGGCATTTCATCTCGCAGAAGGGAATACAGCGGCGGTAGCGCCGCGTCGCCAATGTTATAGGCATTCGCCGCCGCCGCGGCAATGACGGGCGGCTGCGTCCGTTGCGCAAGGGAGAATGGAAATGATTCGCGATTTCAACAATGTCGCGGCCAACGAGCGGACCTTTCTCGCATGGGTTCGCACCGGCGTCGCGGTCATTGCGCTGGGTTTCGTCATCGAACGCTTCAATCTGTTTCTTCTGACCGTCGCCGGCGCGGTTGCGGAAAACGCCGACCGATTGCGCATTCATCGCTTCGACAATCCGGCTGGGCGCTACGGCGGAGCCGCGCTCGTCGCCGTGGGCGTGATCCTCATCGTCATTTCGACCGTCCGCTTCATTCATACGGCGCGGCTGTTATCGCGCGACGAGCCGTATGCGGCGTATGCGACAAGCGTCAGCCTGTATGTCCTGGCGGTGCTGCTGCTCGCCGTCGCCGCCTTCAGCGCCTATCTCGCGGTGATGTGAGCCTCATTTCTGATCCAGCCGCCAGGAGCCGTCCCAATCCAGGGCCGGCGGCGCTGCGGCAAAGCCGTCGATTCGCGCGATAAAGGCGCGCGATGGCCCATCGTTTGGAACGATCTCGAGCGCTTGCGAGAATGCGCGGCGCGCATCGTCCCACGAACGCGCGCGATAGGCGGCAAGGCCCTCTGCAAAATGCGACCGCGCCGCTCCTTGCTCGACGGTCAGCTGGTTTTTGCGGCCGATGATTTCATAAATGCGTTCAGGCTCGCTTTGACCGGCCATAGCGACGAGATCGATCTCGCGCGTTTCGACGACGTCGGCGGCGCCCAGTGCGGTCGCTTCCGAGACCAGGATGCGAGAGCCGTAGATCTTATTGGCGCTTTCGAGACGCGCGGCGAAATTCGGCGTATCGCCGACCACCGTGTAATTCATCATGTGTTCGGAGCCGATGCTGCCGACGACCGCCTCTCCCGTGGCGACTCCGATACGCAAATCAAATGATATCGGCGCGTTGCGTATGCCGAGAAGCTCAGGAAAGGAATTGCGCAAGCTTTCCAGGCGAGCGACCATATCGAGCGCGGCGAGGCTTGCAAGACGGGTCTGTTCGCTGTCCTTGTTAAAGGGCGGACCCCAATAGGCCATGATCGCGTCGCCGATATATTTGTCGATGATCCCCTCATTGTCGCGAACCGGCGCCGACATTGTCGACAAATATTGGTTGAGAATCTTCACCAGACCTTGCGGCGTCATGCGCTCGCTCGTCGTGGTGAAGCCGGCGACGTCGCAAAAAAGAACGGTCATGACGCGGCGATGTCCCTCGGCCGCAAGCATCGGCGCGTCGATCAGATCCTGGACGACGCGCGGATCAATATATTTTCCGAAGGTGTCGAGGATACGCTTCTTCAATCGAAGCTGTTCCACCATACGATTGAAAGCGGCGGTCAGATAACCGATCTCGTCTCGCGTCGTGACCGCGATCACTTCGTCAAGCTGTCCCGCTTCGACGGCGCGTGCGCCTTCCAGGAGTCGTCGTACCGGAACGGTGACGCCATTGCTGACCATTATCGAGAAGACCACGCCGAGAGCCGCCGCGAACAAGGTCAGAGCGGCGGCCACGATCATCACCTGACGTTGGGCGCGGGCCATGATCTCGCCGTCGGCCTGCAGCAATGCGAGCATTTCGCTGCGTATTGAGTCGAGACTGCGATTGACGTCGTCCCGAAACTCGTCGACTCGCTCCAGACTTTGGGAGGCTGCGCGCGCATCTTTGGCTTCGAGTGCGCCGAGCAGCCGGTCGATCTCTTCGTTGAGATAGCGCCGCGATCCTTTGAGGAGGTCGTCGAGACGACTGTCGATGCGCACCAGCGCCGCTTCATCCCCGAAGGTGTCGCCTTTCTGAATAAGTCCGCCGATCAGGACCCGAGCAGAATGAATTTCCTGCTCAACGGCGCGGCCCTTGGCGTTAAGGGTTTCTCTGAGCGTTTCGAATTTCTCGGTGTTGTTCAGCGATTCCAGTTGCGCAATGACCATTCGCCGCAGCGTCAACGCTCTCTCGAGCGATCGAATATTCGCGCGCGCAAGATCGCCATAAGCGGGAATGTAGCTTGCCGAAAGGTCGACGAAATGAGCGGAGACGCGTCGGACCATGACCATGGAAAGAACCGAGGCGCCGGCCATCAGGAGGATGAGCGCCAAGGCGATCCCCAAGATTTTTCTTTTGATTGAAAGGGAGAAGCCCGGCAGGGCGAGAAACTGCGACATTCATGTTTCCAAATTATTTCGAGTTGCCGAAGGACGTCGCCGCCCAATGCCCGACCATCTCTTTGCGGATTTCCCGACCGCTTGCGAGAGCTTTTGCGTAATCTATGTGTTGTCGAGCTTGGCTCTTAGAACGTCAGGAGCGCCCCATGAAGAAGATTCTCGTGCTCGCCCTGCTGAGCCTTGCTGTTGGCGGCGGCGCAATCCAATCAAGGGCTGCGGGATGCTGCAGCAAGACGCCCGAACAGTGTTTTCCTGTCCTTCGCATTCCGCTAGACCAATATGTTTACAGCTCCGCAGCCTTTTTCCCGCCCGACAAGCCCGTTCCTTACTCCGTCTGGTACTATAGCCTCTATCAGGCGTTTTGCCCCGGCCAGCCCGCCGGCAAATGTATATGGGCATGTGCGAAAGCGCCTCCGACGCGCGGCGCCGCATTGAAGGTTGGCGGCTAAGGCGCGCCAAAAGGCGCAAGGTAGGCGAGCGACCCTTATCGCGCCCCTCGATTAGATCGAAGCCTTGCGCTAACCTTTCCCCTTCAGTTCACAACTTCGTTTTTGCAGCGATAGATGGAGATGAGGATGCGGCATTCTCTTACACGCAGACTTCTTGCGGAATTTCTTGGGACATTTTGGCTGGTCTTCGGCGGCTGCGGCAGCGCCGTCATTTCCGCCGGTTTTCCGCAGCTCGGCATTGGTTTTCTCGGCGTGGCGCTGGCCTTCGGGCTCACCGTTCTGACCGCCGCTTACGCATTCGGGCCTGTTTCCGGCGGTTATTTCAATCCGGCGGTGACGCTCGGCGTGACAATATCCGGCCGCTTTTCCTGGAAGGAACTCGTGCCCTATTGGGTCGTGCAGCTTGTCGGCGCGACATTCGCGGCTTTCGTGTTGCTCAAGATCGCGCAAGGCAACATCGATTTTTCGCTCGCCAACGGCTTTGCCGCCAATGGCTTTGATGAGCATTCGCCCGCCGGCTACACGTGGCAGTCCGGCCTTCTTGCTGAAATCGTGCTGACGGCCTTTTTCCTGCTTGTCATCCTGGGAACGACCGAAGGCCGTGCGCCGGTCGGCTTTGCGCCGATCGCCATCGGACTGGCGTTGACGCTGATCCATCTGGTCGACATCCCCATTACCAACGCTTCCGTGAACCCGGCGCGTTCGACCAGTCAGGCGCTTTTCGTCGGCGGATGGGCGCTTGAACAGCTTTGGCTATTCTGGGTCGCGCCCTTGGTCGGCGGCCTCATTGGCGGACTTCTCCATCGCTTCACGCTCGCCGACGACTGAATGCGCTTGCCGGCGGGCGCATTCGCGATTTGCAGGCAGAGCGTCCACTGCTGAGCGCCGACCAAAAAATCTAGCCCGTCTTATTCATCCCACCGCCGCGCGATTGTGATTTTTTCCGCGACATGATTGCGGGCGCGAGTCCGCTTTGCGTTTTTGGCGCTGGGTGGGTCTGCACTTTTCGCACGCGTTGGAGT